>JAABUX010002047.1_pt1 | contig 29161 bp, 26 predicted proteins | sample 5561851 | NCBI WGS metagenome assembly JAABUX01 (sample SAMN10711883, study PRJNA513361) | rock metagenome | isolation source: Antarctica rocks | place: Antarctica: Victoria Land, Richard Nunatak red sandstone | collected 2016-01-03 | reverse complement strand
ACGGCGATCAGCTGCAACGCGGGCATGACGTGCTGCCCGAGCTGGCCGGCGCGGTTGGCCGCGACGCCGTCGAATGGGGCACGGATCACGGTGTCCTTCAGCGCCTGCGCCGCCAGCCGGACGGCGGCGTCGGCGGTCACCTTATGCGCCTCGGCTTGCGCCACCTGCGCCACCGCCACGTCGCGGCCGACGGTCGCCGCCCGCAGCTGCGCGGTGGCCGACGCGGACGCCGCGTCGGCCTTGCGGCGGTCGGCGACCGCGATGTCGTTGCTGGACCTCGACGACCATCCGGCGGCGGACAGCGTACCCACCCGCCCCGCCTCGGCCGCGGCACGGGTCTGCTCGGCCTCCGCCTGCGCGCCGCCTGCCCGCGCCTGGGCCATCATCGCCTCGCTCTGCGGCACCTGCCCGCGCGCGGTCGCGACGGCGGCGGCGGCCTCGGCGGCAAGCCCGGTCGCCTGGTCGAGCCGCGCCTGCGCGTCGGTCGGGACGAGCGAGATGAGCGGGTCGCCCGCGTGCACGAGTTGGTTGTCGACGACGTGGATCGTCTGGATGTCGCCGTCGACCCGCGGGCCGAGCACGGCGATGTCGCCCGCGACGTAGGCGTTGTCGGTGCTCTCGAGCGCGGCACCCTCCAGCAACCACCAGTTGCCGACGACCGCGAGCCCGGCCAGCAACACCATGACCCCGAGCGGGCGGCCCACACTGCGCGCCAGCGTACGACGTGGTGCCACCGATATGCTGGTGTTGGCGGCGGCGGCCGGCTTTTCGCTGACAGCGTTCATCGACAGGTCCTCAAGGGGTAAACCGAACGGTTCAGTTTCTGGCACATGCCCCCACGCGGGATGACCGTCAAGCCCGACTGAACTGTTCAGTTCACTTGACGGACGTATCGCCCGAGACGACATCGTGCCGTCATGAATGAAGCGCTGATGGACCATTGCAGGTTGGACGTCGACCTGTCGCCGAAGCGACGGGCGATGATCGACGCCGCCGAACACCTGTTTTTGGCGCACGGCTACGAGGCGACCAGCATGGACGCGGTTGCCCGGCAGGCCGGGGTGTCCAAGGCGACGCTGTATGCGCACTTCACCAGCAAAGACCTGTTGTTCGCCACCATCGTCGGTGAGCGCGGCATCACCCAGGTGCTCGACGACGCGGACTTTCCCGAGGATTCGGACGATCCGCGGGCATGCCTGACCCACATCGGGCAATGTTGGCTGGAGTTCATGATGCGGCGGCGGACGTTAGCCATCTACCGCATCGCGGTCGCCGAAAGCGGACGGTTTCCGGAACTTGGGCGGGCGTTCTACGAGAACGGGCCGGTGCGCAACCGGGACCGCTTTGCTCGCTGGGCACGGTCGTTGCGCCAGCGCGGTTTGATCGAGGCTGACGATCTGGAGACCGCCGCCGTACAGTTCTTCGCGTTGCTGCGCGGTTCGATGTTCCTCCGCGCGAGCCTCGCCATCGGATCGGCCGCAACCGAGCCGGAGATCACCGAGGCCGTCGCCGTGGCGGTCGACACCTGGTTACGCGCATTCGGCCGGCGGATCGCTCCGCCGGCCTGATCCGCCAGCTGATTTCTACTGCGGGCTCAGCGGCTGCGGATTGACCGCCGCCGCGGGAGCGGCCGGGGTATGCTTGCGGGCGGCGCGACGGGCCTTGGAGTAGCCGCGCACGTCGGCGACCGTCACGTAGCCCCTGGAGCTCTTGTCCATGGCGGTGAAGTTCTTCGCCACGTAGTTCCAATTGGCCGCCTGCGCCTGCTCGAGCGTCAGGTGGCCGTCGTGGGTCGCGTTCGCCGCCGCGAACCGCGCGTCCAGGGTCTGGCGACCGGACTTACGAGCGGCGGTCGACGCGCCGGGCGTGGCTGGCTGCGTCGCGGCGGCACTGCCAGGCGGCGTGCTAGGCAGCGCGTTCGGGCTGCTGACCGGGCCGGACGGCGCGGGGGTAATCGGGGTCGAGCCGGCCAAGCCGCCGCCACCGCTAGACGGCGCGGTCGCCTGGGCCAACACCGGGGTCGCCTGCATCATCAGCGCGCCAAGCGCCAGCATGGAAAGGGTGACACGCATCACGGAGACTCCTGAGAGGTCGAGACAGGCCGGCACGCGGCCCACGTCCGCGCTCTAGGCCCGCCCGCGCGACATCGCAAGTGAGCGTCGAGGCATCACCGACGAACGCCGGCAAGGTGTGGCTTGGGACATCACCGGTGTCACGACATGACGCGGGGCGGCATCGAGCTCGCCGCGCTCTCGACATCCTTGGCCTTGCTTGGGCGTGGTGGTGGCGGCACCACGCCCAAGGTCGCCACCGGCGGGCCATACACGTCGCGCGCTCGTTTCAGGAACGCGTTGACCATCCGCTTCACCGCCTCGTTGAACACGACCCCGATTGCCGACTGCAACAGCCGGCTCTTGAACTCGAAGTCGACGAAGAACGCGACCTGGCAGCCATGCGGGTCGTCGTGGAACTTCCACTGGTTGTTCAGGTAGCGGAACGGGCCGTCCTCGTAGCGCACGCGGATCAGCGTCGGCGGGTGCAGCTCGACCCGGCTCGTGAACGACTCGCGGAATGGGCCGAAGCCGATCGTGAGGTCGGCGACCTCGGCTTCCGGCGAGCGGCTTTTGACCTTCGAGCCGACGCACCACGGCAAGAAGTCGGGATACTTCCCCACGTCCGCCACGAGGTCGAACATCTGGTCCGGGCGGTAGGCTACCACCCGGTTTTCGGCATGTGTTGGCATCAGGTCAGGAGATCGCTTCGAGCTGTGGCGTGAGTTGGCGCGCGCGAGCCTTTCGCAGCGCGTCGAAATCGGCGTCGGCGTGATACGAGCTACGGGTCAGCGGCGTTGCCGAGACCTGCAGGAAACCCCGCGCCCGCGCGGTCGCGGCGTAGTCGGCGAACGCGTCCGGAGTGACATACTCCGCCAAGGCCGCGTGCTTCGGCGTCGGTTGCAGGTATTGGCCGAGTGTCAGGAAATCGACGTCGGCGATGCGCAGATCGTCCATCACTTGCACGATCTCGCCGCGCGCCTCGCCCAGGCCGACCATCAGCCCGGACTTGGTGAACACGGTCGGGTCGAGCGCCTTCACCTGGTCCAGCAACCGCAAGGATTGGTAGTAACGGGCCCCGGGCCGGATCGTCGGGTACAGGCGCGGCACGGTCTCGAGGTTGTGGTTGAACACGTCCGGCCGCGCCGCGACCACGATCTCGACCGCCCCCGGCTTACGCAGGAAATCCGGCGTCAGCACCTCGACCGTGGTGTCCGGCGCCGCGTCGCGGATGGCGCGGATCACGGCGGCGATATGCCCGGCCCCGCCATCGCGGAGGTCGTCACGGTCGACCGAGGTAATTACAACGTGACGCAAACCCAACTGGGCCACCGCGTCGCCCACGCGGCGCGGCTCGTCGGCGTCGAGTGGCCGCGGGATGCCGGTCGCCACGTTGCAGAAGCCGCAGGCGCGGGTGCAGGTGTCGCCCATCACCATCATGGTCGCGTGGCGCTGCGACCAGCATTCGCCGATGTTGGGGCAGGCCGCCTCCTCGCATACCGTGACGAGGTTAGCGTCGCGCATCAAGGCACGGGTTTCATGGTAGATCGGGTGCGTCGGCGCCTTCACCCGGATCCACGACGGCTTGGCGAGCGCTACCGTCGCAGGACGCGCGGCCTTCTCCGGATGGCGAACCCGGTGGTCGATCGCGAGGCGGCTGGTGGGCGGCGGAAGGACTGTCTGCACGCGCTCAGAAGTGGATCGCCCGGCCGTACGCGTCAAGCACGGCCTCGTGCATGGTCTCGCTCACGGTCGGGTGCGGGAACACGCTGTGCATCAGCTCGACCTCGGTCGTCTCGAGCGTGCGGGCGATGACGTAGCCCTGGATCATCTCGGTGACTTCGGCGCCGATCATGTGGGTGCCCAGCAGCGCGCCGGTCTTGCGGTCGAACACCACTTTCGTCATGCCATCCGGCTCGCCCATGGCGATCGCCTTGCCGTTGCCGATGAACGGGAACCTGCCCACGCGCACGTCGTAACCCTCGGCTTTTGCGCGAGCTTCGGTGAGGCCGACCGACGCCACCTGCGGCCGGCAATACGTGCAGCCCGGGATGTTGGTCCAGTCGATCGGGTGGACGTCGGGCTCGCCGAACATCTTTTCCACGCAGACGACGCCCTCGTGGCTCGCCTTGTGGGCCAGCCACGGCGCGCCGCAGACGTCGCCGATCGCGTACACGCCTGGCTCGCCGGTACGGCAGTACGGGTCGATCAGGATATGCGTGCGCTCGACCTTCACCCCCGTCCCCTCCAGGCCGACGTCCTCGACGTTGCCGACGATGCCGACCGCCGAGATCACCCGCTCGGCTTCGATCGTCTCGCTCTTGCCGCCGCGCTCGACCATGACGCGGACGCTGTTTTGCAGTTTTTCAGCGGCCTTGACCGTCGTCTCGGTCAGGATCCGCATGCCCTGCTTCTCGAACTGCTTGCGGGCGAACGCGCTGATCTCGGCGTCCTCGACCGGCAGCACGCGGTCCATCACTTCGACGACGGTGACCTCGGCCCCCATGTTTCGGTAGAAGCTCGCAAACTCGATGCCGATGGCGCCCGAGCCGATCACCAGCAGCGATTTCGGCATCGCCGGCGGCACCATCGCCTCGCGATACGCCCAGATCAGCTTGCCGTCGGCCTCCAGCCCCGGCAGCTGCCGCGCGCGGGCGCCGGTGGCGATGATGACGTTCGGCGCGGTCAAGGTCGCGACCGGCTTGCCGTCCTTCTCGACCGACACTTTTCGCGCGTCGCCATCCTTGCCGGCCAGCTTCGCCGAGCCGTCGAACGCCGTGACTTTGTTCTTCTTCAGCAGGTGCGTGACGCCGGACGCGAGCTGCTTGGCGATCGCGCGCGACCGCTTCACCACCGCGGTCAGGTCGAACTTGATGTTGTCGGCCGAAAACCCGAACTCGCCGAGGTTGTGCAGCAGGTGGTTAACCTCGCTCGACCGCAGCAACGCTTTCGTCGGGATGCAGCCCCAGTTGAGGCAGATGCCGCCGAGGTTCTCCCGCTCGACCACGGCGACTTTCTTGCCGAGCTGGGCGGCGCGGATCGCGGCCACGTAGCCGCCCGGGCCGCCGCCGATCACGATCAGGTCGAACTTGGTCTCCGCCACAGGCTTGGCCCCGCTCAAAGCATCAAACTCAGCGGGTCTTCCACAACGCGCTTGAACTCGGCGATCCACTCGGCCCCGAGCGCCCCGTCGACCACGCGGTGATCGACCGACAGCGTGCAGGTCATCACGGTCGCGACCGCGAGCGCGCCGTCCTTGACCACCGCGCGCGGCTGCCCGGCGCCGACCGCGAGGATGGCCGACTGCGGCGGGTTGATGATCGCCGCGAACGAGGTCACGCCGTACATGCCCATGTTGCTGATCGAGAAGCCGCCGCCCTGAAACTCCTCGGGCTTCAGCTTCCCCGACTTCGCGCGGGCGGCCAGGTCCTTCATCTCGTTGCTGATGGCGGCCAAACCCTTCTGGTCGGCATGCTTGACGATCGGCGTGATCAGGCCGTCGGGGATCGACACCGCCACCGAAATGTCGACGTCGTCGTAGTAGGCGACCGAATCCTCGACCAGGCTGGCGTTGACCTTCGGCACCCGGCGAAGAGTGATCGCGGCGGCCTTGATGATGAGGTCGTTGACCGAGAGCTTGAACGCGCCGGTGCCCTCCTTCGGGCTGCGGCCGTTAAGATCGGCCCGAAACTTCAACAGAGCGTCGAGCTCGATGTCCATGGCAACGTAGAAATGCGGTACCGTCTGCTTGGCCTCGGCGAGGCGGCGGGCGATGGTCTTTCGCATCGACGTCATCGGCACCAGCGTATGCGGCGCCGCGATCCTCGGCGGCATCGGTTTCGGCGCGATCGGCGTCGGCGTGTCCGGCGCGGGCTGCGTCTGCTGCGACGGCGGCGGTGCGACCTTCGTCTCGGCCAGTGCGACAACCGGCTTGCCGCGCATCGCCTCAACGTCGGCGCGGATGATGCGTCCGTTCGGTCCGCTGCCCGTGATGCTTTCGAGCTTGATCCCGGCTTCACTCGCGATACGCCGGGCCAGTGGTGAGGCGAACAACCGCTCGCCCGGCTTTGGCGCGTCGTTCGGGGCATGGCCGTTGCCGACCGAGGCAGGTGGCGGGGCCGCCGGTGGTGGCGCGGGCGGCATCGCCTTGGCCGTCTCTGCGGCACCGGCCGGAGCCGTCTCGCCCGCCTCGACCATGACCGCGATCGGCGCGTTGACGGCGACGTTGGCCGTGCCGTCCGGCACAAGGATGCGGCCGAGCACGCCCTCGTCGACCGCCTCGACCTCCATCGTCGCCTTGTCGGTCTCGATCTCGGCGATCACGTCGCCGGGCTTGACCGCATCGCCCTCCTTCTTCAGCCAGCGTGCCAGCGTGCCCTCGGTCATGGTCGGCGACAGCGCCGGCATCAGGATGTTGGTCGCCATCAGACGATCTTCTTCACCGCGTCGACAACCCATTCGACTTGCGGCAAAGCCAGCTTCTCCAGGTTGGCCGCGTACGGCAGCGGCACGTCGAGCCCGTGCACGCGCACCGGCGGCGCGTCGAGGTAGTCGAAGCAATGCTCCATCATCTGCATCGCGACCTCGGCGCCGATGCCGGCGAACGGCCAGCCCTCCTCGACCGTCACCAGCCGGCTGGTCTTCTTGACGCTGGCGACGATCGTCTCGGTGTCGAGCGGTCGCAGCGAGCGCAGGTTCACGACCTCGGCGCTGATCCCCTGCTCGGCGAGCTTTTCGGCCGCCTTGAGCGCCACGCCGACCATGATCGAGAACGCGACGATGGTGACATGCTCGCCCTCCCGCTCGACCTTGGCCTTGCCGATCGGCAGCACGAAGCCGGGGTCGGTCGGGCAGTCGAACGTCTGGCCGTACAGGATCTCGTTCTCGAGCACGATCACCGGGTTCGGGTCGCGGATGGCGGCGCGCAACAGCCCCTTCGCGTCGGCCGCCGACCACGGTGCCACGACCTTCAGGCCCGGACAGTGCGCGTACCAGCTCGCGTAGCATTGGCTGTGCTGGGCGGCGACCCGGCTCGCGGCCCCGTTGGGACCCCGGAACACGATCGGGCAGCCCATCTGGCCGCCGGACATGTATAGCGTCTTGGCGGCGGAGTTGATGATCTGGTCGATCGCCTGCATGGCGAAGTTGAACGTCATGAACTCGACGATCGGTTTTAGGCCCGTCATCGCGGCGCCGACCGCCATGCCAGTGAACGCATGCTCGGTGATCGGGGTGTCGATCACCCGTTTGGCGCCGAACTCCTCGAGCATCCCCTGGCTGATCTTGTAGGCGCCCTGGTACTGAGCGACCTCCTCGCCAATCAGGAACACGTCGCCGTCGGCGCGCATCTCCTCGGCCATCGCGTCGCGCAGCGCCTCGCGCACCGTGGTCGGCTTGGTCGGGCCCCAGTCGCGCTCCGGCTCCGGTGCCGCGGATGGTGTTACCGACGGCAGCCGTTCGGTCTGGGCGCGCGCCGAGACCGTACCCTCGTCCTCGCCGATCCGCGCAGGCGCGGCCTTTGGCGCCGGTGCCGTGTCGACCCCATTGGAACCGCCGCCGATCTCGGCGATCGGCGTGTTGACCGCGACCCCGTCGGTGCCCTCGTCGATCAGGATGCGGCTCAGCGTGCCCTCGTCGACCGCCTCGACCTCCATCGTCGCCTTATCGGTCTCGATCTCCGCGATCACGTCGCCGGCATGCACCTCGTCGCCCACCTTCTTCAGCCACTTGGCGAGCTTGCCCTCGGTCATGGTCGGCGACAGCGCGGGCATCAGCACCTGGGTGGACACTGAAATCAGCCCTCCACCAGGATGTCGGTCCACAGCTGCGACGGGTCGGGCTCCGGGCTGTCCTGGGCGAACTGCGCCGCGTCGGCTATCAGCGCCTTCACGCGGTCGTCGATCGCCTTGATCTCCGCCTCCGGCACCCCGTCGGACTCGAGCCGGTGGCGCACCTGCTCGATGCAGTCGCGCTGGCTGCGGATGCCGTCGATTTCTTCGCGGGTGCGGTACTTGCCCGGGTCCGACATCGAGTGGCCGCGATAGCGGTATGTCAGCACTTCGAGCAGATAGGGCCCCTCGCCCGCCCGGCATGCGGCCACCGCGACCTCGGCGACGGCCCGCACGGCGGCGACGTCGAGCCCGTCGACTTGCGCGCCCTTGATGCCCCACGGCGAGCCGTTCTTGGACAGGTCGCGCGACGCCGAGGCGCGCTCGACCGAGGTGCCCATGCCGTAGCGGTTGTTCTCGATCACGTAGATGCACGGCAGCTTCATCAGGGCGGCGATGTTGAAACTTTCGAACACCTGGCCCTGGTTGCTGGCGCCCTCGCCGAAATAGGTGATCGCGACGTGGTCGTTGCCGCGATACTGGTCGGCGAACGCGAGCCCGGTGCCAAGGCTCACCTGCGCGCCGACGATGCCATGGCCGCCGTAGAAGTGCTTGTCCTTGCTGAACATGTGCATGGAGCCGCCCTTGCCGTGGCTGTACCCGGTGGCCCGCCCGGTCAGCTCGGCCATCACGCCACGCGGCTCCATCCCGGTCGCGATCATGTGGCCGTGGTCGCGGTACGAGGTGATCACCTGGTCGCCCGGCGTCAGCGCCATCTGCACGCCGACCACCACCGCCTCCTGGCCGATGTAGAGGTGGCAGAAGCCACCGATCAGCCCCATGCCGTACATCTGCCCGGCCCGCTCCTCGAACCGGCGGATCGTCAGCATCAGCTCGTACGCGCGCAACATGTCCTCGCGGCGCATCGGCAGCGTGTTGGACGCCGCCGGGGCCGGAGTTTCGGATACAAGCTCCGCTTTGCCGCGCTTGCGGGTGTCGACCTGGGCCATTGCTGCGTCTCCGTTACAGGCGCGCGGTGGCTGCCGCGCGGGTGTCACGTAGCGGCCCGTCCGGCGTGCGACAAGCGCCACGGACGCGGCCCTGCCCCGGATTTCCGTTATGTTGCAGTGCGGTAGGCAGCTTAGAACAGACGTTGGCTGCCTTTGAGCGGCACGATGATGTCGCCCGGCTCGGACAGGTTCAGCATCGCCCGCGCCCGCTCGTCGAGCGCGTCGGCGTCGAGGTGGCTGTTGCGCAGTGCGGCCACCCGCCGCTCGACCGCGCCGAGGTCGGCCTCGGCCTGCGCCAGCTGGGCCTTCGCCGCATCGAGGTCGAGGTTGCGTTGCGCGTTGGCCGACAGTCCACGGGGGCCCTGCGTGGCACTCCAAGCGAAGTAGGACATGAGCACTACGAAGATCAGTGGCGGCACCGCCGCCCTTGCCCGCCGCTTGATCGCCCGCACGAATGCCATGGCCCACCTCCACTTCACGCCGGCGTGTTATGAACCTCCATCCATACGGCCGCACCGCCCAAATCGCGCCATGATGCGGGAGCGCAGTGGCTGTGTCCCGGCGATGACACCCGGGACGCGGGAGGTCGCGACGATGCGGGTTCAATCGGCTTTAGCGGTTTTGGGCGTCTTGGCGATGGCCGTGGCGAGCACGCCAGCGCGCGCCGACTGGAACGATTTCCGCGGTGGCGGCTATCGCGGCGGTGACTATCGTGGCGGCGACGGTGGCCGCCACGACGATGGCGAGCGCCGGTTCGAGCATCGCCGGTTCGAGGGCTATGGGGAACGGGGCTATGGCGAACGAGGTTATGACAATCGGGGCTATGGCGACCGGGACGGCTTCCAATACGGATACGGCCCGCGCCGGTTTGGTCCGCCGCCGGTGTTCTACGCGCCGCCGCCGTTCTACTCACCGCCGCCCTACTACTTCACGCCGGGCTATTAATCGTCGTGCTGTCGGCAGCCGCTTTCAGCCGCAGCTACGTCACGAACGCCGGCATCGTTTCGGCGAGTTATCGTGACGGCCAGTTCCAGCCTGGTCTTTCGTTAGCCGGCACCAGTGTTTCTCCCAGTTCCTTCACCAACATGACCTGCTTGGCCTCGACGTCCCGTAGTGCCGAGACCAGGCGTTCGGAGTGCGAGACGACGATGGTTTGGGATCGCGTGGCCGCTTGCGCGATCAATCGGGCCAGGGGCGGCAGCAGTTCGGGATGCAAGCTGGTCTCCGGCTCGTTCAGGATCATCAATTCCGGCGGCCTCCGCGACAGCAGGGCGGCGGTCAGCAGCAAGTAGCGCAGGGTGCCATCCGACAACTCTGCCGTTTTGAGGGATCGCAGCAAGCCGTGTTGGCGCATCTCCAATTCATAGCTGCCGTCGGCCTCGCGGACGTCGATGGAGGCGCCCGGAAACGTGTCCGAAACCGCTAGGCGCAGTTCGCTGTCGGCGCCGATCTCCTCGATCGTGGCGACGGCGGCCGCCAGATCGGCCCCGTCACTGGCCAATACTGGCGTGCGGGTGCCAATCTGCCGGCGGCGGACCGGCGCCTCGCCGTCGGTGCGGAAGTGGTCGTAGAACCGCCACGCCCGCATCCGCTCGCGCAGCACCAGCAGTTCGGACGCCTCTCGGGGGTCGCCACAGTGCGTCAGCATGCTGTCGAATGGTGCCAACCCATTGAGCGCCGACCGCCAATCGCCCTGACGGTCGCGTATCCTCACGGCTGGGCCACTTCGCTCCGCGAACACGTTCGCCCGCTGGAGGACGGGGCCCGTCCAGAGGCGCTCCAGCTTGATCTCCGGGTCTCTCGGAAACCTCGACTGCGCCGGTAGGCCGAGGTCGATCGCGTAGCCGTATTCGTCGGAGGAAAACCCGAGCTTCAGGCTGATCGGAGCCTTGCGTAGGGAGCCTTCCACCGCACGAAGGCCGCGCCGCATGTCGTTCGAGATGGTCTCCGGCCCGGCCCACAGCGCGGACGACAGGCCACCCTCGGTCGCGAGCGACGAGATGATCCGGCCTTGCGCGATGTCGGCCAGCAGCCGCAGCGCGCGATACAGGCTCGACTTGCCGCTGCCGTTGGCGCCGGTGACCACGGTGAGCGCGCCGAGCTCGAGCCGGACGTCGCGCAACGACCGGTACCCCGAAATGGCCAGCCGCGAGATCATGGCGGCCTGCAGCTATCCAGCGCGCAAGATGCTCCGGCCGGCAAACTTGGCCGACGGGCCGAGGTCCTGTTCGATCCGCATCAGCTGGTTGTACTTCGCCGTGCGGTCGCTGCGGGCCAGGCTGCCGGTCTTGATCTGGCCGCAGTTGGTGGCGACCGCGAGGTCGGCGATCGTCGCGTCCTCGGTCTCGCCGCTGCGGTGGCTCATCACGGCGCGGAAGCCGGCGCGCTGGGCCATCTCCATCGCCTCCAGCGTCTCGCTCAGCGTGCCGATCTGGTTCACCTTGACCAGCAGCGCGTTGGCGCTCCGCTCCTTGATGCCGCGTTCCAGCCGCGTCGGGTTGGTCACGAACAGGTCGTCGCCGACGATCTGGATCTTTGCCCCCAGCCGCTCGGTCAGGTGTGCCCAGCCGGCCCAGTCGTCCTCGGCGCAACCGTCCTCGATCGACGCGATCGGGTATTTGGCCGCCAGCTCGGCCAGGTAGTCGACCATCTGGCCGCTCTCGAATGTCTTCCCCTCGCCCTCAAGCCGATAGACGCCGTCGCTGTAGAACTCGGTGGCCGCGCAATCGAGCGCGAACATCACGTCGTCGCCCGGCGTATACCCGGCCGCCTCGACGGCGCGCATCATGTAGCCGAGCGCCTCGTCCGCACTGGACAGGTTCGGCGCGAAGCCGCCCTCGTCGCCGACGTTGGTGTTGTGGCTGGCCGCCGAGAGCGCCTTTTTCAGTGCGGCAAAGATTTCGGAACCCATCCGCACCGCCTCGGCGAGCGTCGCGGCGCCAACCGGCTGGACCATGAACTCCTGGATGTCGATCGGGTTGTCGGCGTGCTTGCCGCCGTTGACGATGTTCATCATCGGCACTGGCAAGGTGCGCGCGAACACGCCGCCGACGTAGCGATACAGCGGCATCTCCAGCTCCGCCGCCGCCGCCTTGGCGACACCCAGCGAGACGCCGAGGATCGCGTTAGCGCCGAGGCGGCCCTTGTTCATCGTGCCGTCGAGGTCGATCATCAGGCTGTCGACGCGGAGCTGTTCGGTCGCCTCGATGCCGCCGACGGCGTCGAGGATTTCGCCTTGGACGTTGGCGACCGCCTGCAGCACGCCCTTGCCGTTGTAGCGGGTGCGGTCGCCGTCGCGCAGTTCGACCGCCTCGTGCGCGCCGGTCGACGCCCCGGATGGCACAGCGGCGCGGCCGATCGCGCCCGACTCCAGCGTGACCTCGACCTCGATGGTCGGCGTGCCCCGGCTGTCGAGGATTTCTTTAGCGACGATGTCGGCGATGGCGGTCATGGCTGGGCCCCGTCGGGTTGGTTACGAGGTGCGTAGCGCAGGTTCGGCGGCGGGGCCACCGGGACATGCCGACCTCGGCACTCGGTCACAGGCGGTGCGGCCATCCCGACAACCTCGAAATCCTGCTATTGCGGAGATATGAGCAGCGCCGTTCGACTTCCGCACCGCATGTCGGTCGCCGAATTTCAGGACTGGCGGCCCCCGGTCGACCTTGAGGATCACCGCTGGTCGCTCATCGACGGGGAACCGCGGTGCATGGCTCCGGCAAGCCTGACGCACGGGCTACTCCAAGCCGAACTCGCCTATCTGCTTCTCCGGCACCTGCGGGCCGCCGGATCCGAATGCCGCGTCGTCGTGGCACCCGGCGTCATCCCGCGCGTGGAGTCCCAGCATAACGAGCGCGTGCCGGACCTCGCCGTGACCTGCTCCATGCAGCCGGACGGGCGCACGATCGCCGACCCCGTTCTGCTGATCGAGATTATCTCGCCGTCGAACGAGGCGGACACCCGGCGCAACGTCTGGGCCTACACCACGATTCCGAGTGTTTTTGAAATTCTGCTGTTATCCAGCACGTCGATGGTCGGCGAACTCCTGCGGCGCGACACGAGTGGAGCCTGGCCGATCGCTCCCGTGCCTCTGATCGAAAGTAGTTTGGTGCGCCTCGACTCTATCGGGTTCGTCGCGTCGATGGGCGATTTCTATGCCGCGACGCGCTTGGCTGGCTGATCGATTGTTTGCGGTCGCGGACGACGACATCGGTCACGGACTTCGGTCGCTTTAAGTGATGACGTGTGTGGCGTTGGTTCGCCAGCACGCCTGCACGAGAACGCGGCAACGAAAACTGGCCACCCTCGTTTGTGCCGGACATTCGCGGAGCACAGGCCATGGACACCAACCACACCACACGGCGCCAGATCGTGAGCGGGGCGGGCATCGGCCTCGCGGTCGCCGCCGCGACCCCGGCGCTGGCGCAAGCCTCGACCGCCGCCGCCCTGCCGCCGCAGCTGCCGACCGATCCCACGACCAAGTATCCGCGTCCGCCGTACCCAAAGCAGTCGCAGCCGTGGCCGGGGCTCGCGAGCCAGATGGAGCCGAAGCCGGACCACGGCGAGACCAGCTATCGCGGCTCGGGCCGGCTGCAGGGACGAAAAGCGCTGATCACCGGCGGCGACAGCGGCTGCGGCCGGGCGGCGGCGATCGCCTACGCGCGCGAAGGCTGCGACGTCGCGATCAACTACCTGCCCGAGGAGGAGCCGGACGCGCGCGAGGTGATCGCCCTGATCAAGGCCGAGGGGCGGATCGGGCTCGCGTTGCCGGGCGACCTGCGTGACGAGGCGTTTTGTGTGAAGCTGGTGGCCGACGCGGTGCGGGGCTTGGGCGGGCTCGACATCGTGGTCAGCAACGCCGGCCGGCAGCAGGCGCACGCGTCGATCCTGGACATCTCGACCGAGCAGTTCGACTGGACGATGAAAACCAACATTTACGCGCCGTTCTGGATCATCAAGGCGGCGCTGCCCCACCTGCCGCCCGGTGCCGCGATCATCGGCACGACGTCGGAGCAGGCCTACGACCCGTCGGCCGACCTCTACGACTACGCGCAGACCAAGGCGGCGACGATGAACTACGTCAAATCGCTGGCCAAGCAGCTAGGGCCGAAGGGCATCCGGGTGAACGGCGTGGCGCCTGGCCCGATCTGGACGCCGCTGCAGGTGAGCGGCGGGGCGTCGCAGGAAAAGCTGGTTAAGTTCGGGGCCATGACGCCGCTGGGGCGGGCGGGGCAGCCCGTGGAGCTGGCTTCGATCTACGTGCAGTTGGCGGCGAACGACGCGAGCTTCGCGACGGGGCAGGTGTATGGGGCGGCGGGCGGGGGCGGGCAGCCGTAAAATCGTTTACGGTGTCTTCTATATCTATGTATCTCGCTTCGTTGGATGAATATCGGGTAGTCCATCAAGACTTCAGAGCTGTGACCAACTTATTGCGCGTCACTAGAAGGTGGCTTGTGTCTGCCCAAAACTCCGACATAGTTAAGACTGACGTGGTCTTAGGTATGACAAGCCTCACCATGAGCAGCTGATCTTTATACAAACCTACTAGAGCTTGAGTTTCCTTATCGTGAGATAGATGGGCTTGCGCATCGTCGAGTAGCTGCGACTGCCTTATCAAGTTTCCGACCAGCAGTTGAGAAGCGTCCCCGCCTCCGTCCTGACCTCCAAGTATTTTCTGCGCAAAATTTGCTACAATCGGCTCAAAAGTCCTACTTTCGTCAATAAACGCTGCTGTCTCCTTGTCAGCCAACGAAACTCGGGATTGGATTTTGTTTACGACTAAACTCGAGCCAATTGATGTTAGGGAAGCGACTATAACTGTTACAAAAACATAGGCACGCGGGTCCGGCTTTGGGACCTTGCTCCATAGAAATAGCCCAGCTGCTCTAGACTGAGCCAGACAAGTCATCGTTGGATTTTTGCCTTCGAATCTACCGATAACTTAGCCGTCGCGTTGAGTCTTTTGCTCCTTAAGCACATAGCCTTCCATTGAGTATACCCCATCATCTCAAAACTTAGCTTGACCGCTGCATCTACAGCTGCAGCGCAGACATCATCCTTCTCGCCAAGCCCATTTATAACAGTAACGTCATTCGCCGCAGGCATCTCTCCGGTATCGACTACGGATGCTAACGCGAGAAAAGCAGCAAAGGCGAGTGGGACGATAGTCGCAGCGCGAAAAAAGCCAAACCCTGAAGAATTGATGTTGAGAGAGAGAGATGGCTGAAACTCAGATGCCACAAAAGCGTCAACATATCCTTTAATTTGCTCGGATATGTCATCCGAGTCTAACGACGACAATAGTACGGCTGAGTATTTCACGAGCAAGGCTAAGTCTAGGTTGTCTTGAGCAGTGAAATCTTCCGATCCAATCTTAATACCCGCCACGTATTCAGTCGGCCTGTAGTATGTGCGGAATGTTGTTTGAAATATTGGCTCTGATAAGTTTCTCGATAGCAAGCTAAACGGGACGGGTATTCTCAACACTTCAGAAATTTCTGTAGGTAGTCGAAGCTCGTTTACGCTATCGAACCAGCGCACTCTCCTGACCGGCGTGGGGACGCCCAAAAACGTCTCGATCCGACTAGACGTTACTCGAGTAGCCGGTCCGTCGAGGAATTCACCAATAAGGATGTCTCGCTCCTGCAACCTGCTAGATATGACTACTAAATCACCTTGAGCAGCCTCACCGAACAACCCTCTAATTGCGCCAACTTGAATTTTCATAACTACTAAATCTTGGTTTGGATGAGTATTCCGAGAGGACGGCCGTTGGTCTTTGGGGTTCGCTGCTGTCAGAACTAGATCGAACCCATTGTTTATATTCCGATAACCACGTCTTTGTAGCGTGCGATGCCATAATCCGCTCTCGAAGCATCGGAATAGAAATCGCAAGCTGGCCATCGGGAAGCTCTAATCCTGGCATGTCAAGAAAAACTGAACTTGTAGCCCGGAACTCGTCCAAAAACTTGTATCTGGCGCCCGGAAACATTCGCCAGATACGGCGGTTCTCAGGTATATATATGTTGCTCTCAAATCAACGACGTATTGCGCCAACCTTACCTTCCGCTGTTCATTATTAATTGGCGTGTTTAAGGACTTCTTTTTCTAGCCCATTTGCTTGATTATCCTATCTAGTGCCGTCATATCGACTACCAGCCCCGCCACATCCCGCAACGCCACCATCGTCGCCCCGTCGCTCGGCGCCGCATCCGGGTCCGGGTGGCACTCCAAAAACACCGCCGCCACCCCCACCGCCAGCGCCGCCCGCGCCAGCACCGGCGCGAAATCCCGGTCGCCGCCCGACGATCCGCCCTGCCCGCCCGGCGACTGCACCGCGTGGGTAGCGTCCATCACCACCGGATAGCCGGTCCGCGCCATGATCGGCAACGCCCGCATGTCGGACACCAGCGTGTTGTAGCCAAAGCTCGAACCGCGCTCGCACAGCAGAATGCGCTCGTTGCCGGTGCCGGCGATCTTGGCCGCCACGTGCACCATGTCCCAGGGCGCCAAAAACTGCCCTTTCTTCACGTTGATCGCCGCCCCGGTCTCGCCGGCCGCGATCAGCAGGTCGGTTTGCCGGCACAGGAACGCCGGGATTTGCAGCACGTCGACCACCTCGGCCACCGGGCGGCACTGGTCGGCCGCGTGCACGTCGGTCAGCACCGGCATCGCGTAGGTCTCGCGCACCTCGGCCAGGATCGACAGGCCCTCGGCCATGCCGACCCCCCGCGCCGCGTTCGCACTGGTGCGGTTCGCCTTGTCGAACGACGATTTATAGATCACCGGCACGCCCGTAGCGGCGGAGATCTCGGCCAGTGCCGCCGCCACCTCCAGCGCCTGCGACCGGCCCTCGATCTGGCACGGCCCGGCGATCAGCACGAACGGCCGATCGTTGGCGATCTCGATCCCGCCAACCCGAACGACACGCGGCGTCATACCAGCCGCGCCTGCCGCACCGCCGCCGCGATGAACGCCGCGAACAGCGGGTGCGGGTCGAGCGGCTTGCTCTTCAGCTCCGGGTGGAATTGCACGCCGATGAACCAGGGGTGGTCCGGGATCTCGACGATCTCCGGCAGCACCCCGTCCGGCGACATGCCGGAGAACCGCAGGCCCGCCGCCTCCAGCCGCTCGCGATACCGCACGTTGACCTCGAACCGGTGCCGGTGCCGCTCCTGCACCTCGGCCTCCCCATACGCCGCGCGCACCAGGCTGTCCGGGGCCAGCACGGCGGGGTACGAGCCGAGCCGCATCGTGCCGCCTAAATCGTCCTCCGCCTCGCGCCGCTCGATCTCGTTGCCGCGCGCCCATTCGGTGAGCAGGCCGACCACCGGCTCGGCGCACGGCCCGAACTCGGTGCTGCTGGCGTGCGGCAGGTCGGCCAGGTGCCGCGCCGCCTCGATCACCGCCATCTGCATGCCGAAGCAAATCCCGAAGAACGGCACCCGACGCTCCCGCGCGAACCGCACCGCCGCGATCTTGCCTTCCGTGCCGCGCTCGCCGAAGCCGCCGGGCACCAGGATGCCGTGCACGCCCTCCAGACGCGCCACCGCGTTCGGATGCTCGAACACCTCCGCGTCCACCCAGTCGAGCGCCACGCGGACCCGGTTGGCGATGCCGCCGTGCGCCAGCGCCTCGGCCAGCGACTTATAGCTGTCGAGCAGGCTCGTGTACTTGCCCACCACCGCGATCCGCACCTCGCCCTCCGGAGCGTTCACGCCGTCGACGAGCCGCTGCCAGGCACCAAGGTCCGGCTCCACCTCGTGCGGCAGCGAGAAGTGCCGCAGCACCTCGGCGTCCATCCCCTCCGCGTGGTAGCGCAACGGCACGGCGTAAATCGTGGTCACGTCGAGTGCGGCGATCACCGCCTCCGGCCGCACGTTGCAGAACTGCGCGATCTTGCGCCGTTCGGTCGCTGGGATCGGCCGGTCGCAGCGGCACAGCAGCATGTGCGGCTGGATGCCGACGCTGAGCAGCTCCTTGACCGAGTGCTGCGTCGGCTTGGTTTTCAGTTCCCCTGCCGACGCAATCCAAGGTAGCAGCGTGAGGTGAACGAACATCACCTGGTCCGGCCCGAGGTCGTTCGACAACTGCCGGATCGCCTCGAGGAACGGCAGGCTTTCGATGTCGCCCACCGTCCCGCCGATCTCGATGAGGGCAAAATCCACCGCCCGGCCGGCGGCATCCAGCGCCTCGTGGGTGATCGCCTCCTTGATCGCGTCGGTGATGTGCGGAATCACCTGCACCGTGGCACCCAGATAGTCGCCGCGCCGCTCGCGGGCGATCACCTCGGAGTAGATCCGCCCAGTCGTCGCGTTGTCGTCGCGGCGCGCGTGGACGCCGGTGAACCGCTCGTAGTGGCCGAGGTCGAGGTCGGTCTCCGCCCCGTCGTCGGTCACGAACACCTCGCCGTGCTGGTACGGGCTCATCGTGCCGGGGTCGACGTTGAGGTAGGGGTCAAGCTTGCGCAGCCGGACGGAGTAGCCGCGCGCCTGCAGTAGCGCGCCGAGGGCGGCGGAGGCGATTCCCTTGCCGAGCGAGGAGACCACGCCGCCGGTGATGAATACATACCGGGTCATGGACGATCGTTGTAGCGCGGGCGCGGAGTCTAGCGAAACCCTGTTAGTTCGTCGGCACCGCCGGGGCGGGCGGCTTCGCGGGAACGGCAGGCAGCACAGGGCCGGCGGCGGCCGGCGGCGCGTCCAGGTTGATCCGGCCCGCGCCGCCGGTTCCCCGGTTGAGCAATGCCAGGGTCAGCGACAAGCCGAAGAACAGGGCGGCGAGGACCGCGGTGGTGCGGGTCAGCAGGTTGGCGGTGCCGCGACCGGTCATGAAGCTGCCCATACCCTGCGACGTGCCGATCCCGAGGCCGCCACCCTCGCTGCGCTGGATCAGCACGACCCCGATCAGCGCCAAAGTCACGAACAGGTGGATCACAAGCAGGACGGTGGTCATAAATGAATCCGCAAGGGAGCCGCGTCTTAGCCCCGCGCCGCCGCAGGGGGAAGACTCGCCGCCGCGATGGCCAGAAAGCTGGCTGCCTGCAGGCTTGCGCCGCCCACCAGCGCGCCGCCCACCTCGGGCAATCCCAGGATCGCCGCCGCGTTGGCCGGCGTCACCGAGCCACCATACAAAATCGGGATACCGGGGCCGATCCGCCCCCGGATGTGGCCATGCATGGCGGCGATCTGCGCCGGCTCGGCGACCCGTCCGGTGCCGATTGCCCAGATCGGCTCATACGCGATCACGCCCGTGAACCCGGCCGGAAGCGATCCGGCGAGCTGGGCGGCAACGACGTCGTTCTGACGCCCCGCCTCACGGTCGTCGAGGTGCTCGCCGACGCACACCACCGGACGCAGGCCACCGGCGACGGCCGCAACCACTTTCGCGCGCACCAGCGCGTCCGTCTCGGCGTGGTTGTTGCGGCGCTCGGAATGGCCCAGCAGGACCCAGCCCGCCCCGGCGTCGACCAGTTGCGCCGCGGCGATGTCGCCGGTGCGCGGCCCCATGTCGAACGGGCTGCAATCCTGGCCGCCGACGCCCACGGCGGTGCCGGCGCAGATCGCGGCGACGGCCGCCAGCAGCGTCGCGGGCGGAAACACCGCGAGGTCGCAGCCGACCTGTGCCGCCGCGATCGCCCGGGCCAACTCCAGCCCCGCTCCCCGCAGCCCGTTCATCTTCCAGTTGCCGGCGATCAGCTGGTGCATGGCCTTGTCTGGTACGAGACCCCGCGCACAGCGGCAAGGCGACGGCTGGCCTTGTCCGCCCGGCGCCCATAGATTGCGCGGCGTCATCCCGCTCTGGTACTCGCACCCATGATCCGTCTATTCCGCCGCTTCACCGAAACCTGGCCGGTTCGGATTTTCCTGCTAGTGCTCGCCGCCGCCTTCGCCTTGTGGGGCGTCGCCGGCCGCAACCCGTTCGGTGCCGACCCTACCACGATCGCCACCGTCGGCGGCCGGCCAATCCCGGCGGCCCAGGTGCAGGAGCTGTATGCGCGCGGGTTGGCGCAGGTTCGCGGCCGGCTCGGCGCCAACAACGAGCCCGATGACGCGCTGCGCCACGAGGTCGCCGCGCGCGCGCTGGATCAGGTGGTGACCGAGGCGGCGCTGGACGACCAGCGGCGGCGGCTCGGCGTCACCGCGCCCGACCCGGCGGTGCAGGCGGCAGTGTTCGCCAACCCCAACTTTCGCGGGCCGAATGGCGCATACGACCACGCCACGATGGCAAGCATCCTGCGTGGCGCGAACCTGAGCGAGGACCGCTTCGTCGACCTCACCCGCCAGTCGATCGCTCGCGAGCAGGTTGGCGAGGCGGTGCGGACCGGCGCCGCCGCACCGGCGATCCTGGCCGCCCGCGTCTACGGCTCGGACCACGAGACCCGCATCGCCGACGCGGTGGATGTCCGGTTCGCGGCCATGCCGCCGCCCACCCCCGCCACAGACGCGCAACTGCACCGCTGGGTCGACAACCACCCGGAGCGCTACAGCACGCCGGAGTACCGCCACCTGAAGGCGGTCGTGCTGACCCCGGACGAGATCGCCAAGACGACCACCGTCACCGACCCCGAGATCGCCACCGCCTACGAGCAGCGCGCCGCCTCGCTGAACAACCCCGAGCGTCGCACCATCGACGTGATCACGTTGGCCGACGAGACCCGCGCCCGCGATCTCGCGGCGCAGTGGAAGACCGGGGCCGACTGGAGCCAGATGCAGGCCGCCGCCACCGCCGCCGGGGCGCTGTCGACCGAGCTGCCGGACGTCTCGCGCGCCGACGTGCCGTTCCCCGAGCTGGCCGCCGCCGCCTTCGCGCTGTCCGAGCACACCGTCAGCGAGCCGATCAAGAACGCCGCCGGCTTCAGCGTGGCCGCAGTCGCTAGGATCACGCCCGCCGCGCCGCGCACGCTGGCCGATGTGCACGACGAGCTGCGCGACACGTTGGCCCACGAGAAGGCCAACGACCTGCTGTACGACCGCGAGCGTGAGGTCGAGGACCTGCTGGCCGCCGGCACTCCGTTCGAGAAGCTGTGGAGCGAGCTGGGCTTGGTGCCGACCGCCGGCACGCTCGACCGCGCCGGCAAGACGCCAGCCGGGGCCGACGCGCCGCTCCCGGTGCCGGCCGGGATGCGCGAGCCGCTGATCGCGGCAGTGTTCGCGGCCAAGAAGGACGACGCCCCCAAGTTGGTGCCGGTGCCTGCTCCGGGTGCGCCGCCCGGCACCACGCCGCAGGGCTACTTCGCGGTCGTGGTGGACGACATCACGCCGCCCGCGGCGCGCCCGTTCGAGCAGGTCGCCGACGCCGCGCGCGCCGACTATGCGCGGGACGAGACGCGCCGCGCCGCCGAAACCGTGGCGGCCGGAGTGTTGAAGGCGGTCGAGTCCGGCCAGCCGCTGGCGACGGCGGCGCACGAGCAGAAACTCGAGCCGCGTCGCCTGCCGCCGATCTCGCGTGGCCAGCCGCCGGCGGGTGTGCCCGCGTCGCTGCCAAAACCGTTGTTTTCGCTAAAACCGCAACAGGCGACGATGGTCGAGACGCCGGACGGATTTTTGGTGGCGCAACTGGCCCAGATCGTCTCGCCCGAGCCGACCGCCGATCCGGTCGGCGCGGCCCGCGAGCGACAGGCGCTGAACCGCGGCATCGCCCAGGACACCGATCTCGCGTTCACCGTCGCCGCGCGCGAGGCGGCCGAGGCACGGATCTATCCGGCGCAGCTCGACGCGATCGCCCGGGCTCCCGGCGGCCCGTGAGCTCGCCTGAATACGCCGCGTTCGCTGCGACCTATGCCGCCGGACGCGGCCAGGTGGTGTTCCGGGTCGGTGTCGCCGTCCTCGAAACGCCGGTCGCCGTGTATTTGAAACTGGCGCGGGACCGGCACGGGCGCGGGCGGGCCAACACGTTTCTACTGGAGAGCGTCGAGGGCGGCGCGGCGCGCGGGCGGTATTCGATCGTCGGCTGCGACCCGGACCTGGTCTGGCGCTGCCGCGACGGGGTGGCCGAGGTCAACCGGCACGCCCGGTCGGCGGCGGACGCGTTCGAACCCGACGCGGCCCCGGCGCTGAGCAGCCTGCGCGCGGTCCTGGCGGAAAGCCGGCTCGACGTGCCCGACGGTCTGCCGCCGATGTGCGGCGGCATGGTCGGCTACCTCGGCTACGACATGGTGCGGCTGATGGAGCGGCTGCCGGCCAAGAACGTCGACGTGCTGGGCCTGCCGGACGCGATGCTGATCCGCCCGTCGCTGTTCGCGATCTTCGACACCGTGCGCGACGCGCTGACGCTGGCCGCCCCGGTCTACCCGCGCCCCGATGTTTCGGCAGCCGACGCCTGGGCCGCCGCGCACGCCGCGATCGACGCGGCGCTGGCGGCGCTGGCGCGACCACTGCCGCCGCAGCCACGGGCCGAGGCGGTCGCGACATTACCCGAGCCAAAATCCAACCTCGGCCGCAACGGCTACATGGCCGCTGTCGAGCGCGCGAAGGAGTACATCCGCGCTGGCGACGTGTTCCAGGTGGTGCCGAGCCAGCGCTTCTCGGTGCCATTCGCCCTGCCCGCCGTGGCGCTGTACCGGGCGTTGCGGCGGACCAACCCGGCGCCATTCCTGTTCTGCCTCGACTACGGCGACTTCGCGGTGGTCGGCAGCAGTCCCGAAATCCTGGTCCGGCTGCGCGACAACGAGGTGACGATCCGCCCGCTCGCCGGCACCCGGCCGCGCGGCGCGACCCACGCCGAGGACGAGGCGCTCGCCGCCGACCTGCTGGCCGACCCCAAGGAGCGCGCCGAACACCTGATGCTGCTCGACCTCGGCCGCAACGACGTGGGCCGGGTGGCCGAGATCGGCAGCGTCCGCGTGGTCGAGAGCTTTGGCATCGAGCGCTACAGCCACGTCATGCACATGGCGTCCGACGTGCGGGGCCGGTTGCGGCCCGGTCTGGACGCTGTCGACGCCCTGGTCGCGGGCTTTCCGGCCGGCACGCTGTCGGGCGCCCCGAAGGTGCGGGCGATGGAGATCATCGAAGAGCTGGAGCCGGTGCGGCGCGGCATCTACGCCGGTTGCATCGGCTACTTCGCGGCCGACGGCACCATGGACACCTGCATCGGGCTGCGGACGGCGGTCTTGTGCGGCGGCACGCTGCACTTCCAGGCGGGAGCCGGCATCGTCGCCGACTCAGACCCGGCCTCGGAACACGCGGAGTGCGTGCAGAAGGCGCGCGCCATCCTGCGCGCGGCCGAGGAGGCGGTGCGGTTCACCAATGCGATGGGATCGTAGCGCGGCGGTTGCCGGTTACCATCGGATGTCGTAACGATCCCGCATGCCAGACAGCGGCCGGTTCGACGCCGCGTTCTATCTCGCGACTAACCCGGACGTGGCCGCCGCCGGGGTCGATCCGGTGGAGCATTGGCGTACGACCGGTTGGCGCGAGGGCCGCGACCCGAACGCCGCCTTCGACACGCGTTTCTATGTCGCAGGCCTGGCCGAACCGCTTTCCGGCCTCGATCCGCTGGAGCATTTTGACGCTATCGGCCGCGCCGAGGGTCGGCATCCAGCGCCGCCGCACACCCCGGAGCTGGCGGCGATGTTCGGCGCACTCCGCCGTGTCGACATGACGCCCGCGCCCGTGGCGGCTTCGCTCACGGCCGGCGAGCTCGACGACATCCTGGCGAAGCGGCTGGTCGGGCGAACGCATTTGTGCCTGTCGATCGGCCACGACGCATTCGCGGCGTCGGTGGGCGGTGTGCAGCTGGTCACCGCCGCCGAGCAGTTGCGGGTCAGCGGCGGTCACGGCGTCCACCTGCACCTGTCGCCGGCGGCGCCGGTGGTGCGGCTGCTGCTCGACTCGGCCGACATCGGCACGGCGACGGTGGCGTCGGTCCGGCGGGCGGTGACCGGGGTGCCGGACCGCCGAATGGTCGTCCACTCGCTGATCGGCCACGACCCAGCATTGCTGGCCCAGCTGGCGATGCCGTTAGAATTTTGGCTGCACGACTATGCGACGCTGTGCGCCTCGCCGCAGTTGCTCCGCAACGACTACGCGTTCTGCGCGGCACCACCATCGGCCAGCGGCGCCTGCACGATCTGCGTGTCCGGGCCGGGCCGGGCCGGGTTGATGGCGCGCAACCTCGCCGCGTTGGAAGGTGCGGCGGTCGTGGCACCGTCGGAAACGGCGCGGGCGGTCTGGTCGGCCGGCGCCTCGATCGATCCGTCGCGCGTCGAGGTCAGGCCGCACCTGAGATTGGAGGCGGCCCGGCATCCGGCGCTCGTGCGTCCGCCAATGGCACTCGTGGCCGCGCCGCGAATCGCATTGGCGGGCACGCCGGCGTTCCACAAGGGCTACGGGCACGCGATCGACCTGATGCGCCAACATCCCGATCTGGCATGGTTTTCCACCGGCTTGCTCGATGGTGCGACCCACCTGCCCGTCCGCACGGGGGCGCATGACCCGTGGGCGTTGTCGCGGGCGCTGGCCCGGGCGGCGGTCGATCTGGTGCTGGTGTTGTCACCCTGGCCTGAGACGTTCTGCCTCGTCGCGCACGAGGCGATCGCGGCCGGCTGCGACGTGCTCACGCTGGCGGCCAGCGGCCATGCGGCGGCGGCGGTGGCCGCGACCGGGCGAGGTGTGGTGTTCGACGATGTCGCCGCCGTCTCGCGCTGGCTCGCGGACGACGCGGCCGGCTATGTCGCCGAGCGCCGGGCGTGGCCGCCCGATCCGCTGACGCTGGCTTGGTCCGGCGACACCGTTGCGGACCCCGAACCGCTGCTGGTCGACGAACCGCGCGTGCTGCGGCCCGAACCTGTCGGCGCCGCCTGGAGCTGGACGCTGCCGCCCGGTCACGCCGAAACGCTGCGGCTGCGGTCGCGGTGGTTCGTGCCGAACTGGCGCCGCCCGGAACCGTACGACGACCGCCGGCTCGGCCTCGATGTCACCGGTGTTTTGTTGGACGAGCGATCGATCGGCCTCGAGGCGATGCGGGGCGACGGCTGGCACGCGACAGAAGCGTTTGGACGCTGGACCGACGGTGACGCGGCGCTCGACGTCGGCGGCGCCACGCGTGTCGTGCTGCACACCGGCGGCGCGGGCCGCTACCCGGCGTGACCGCCACGATCTGCTTCACCAGTCTCACACCCGCCTACCTGCCGCGCGCGCGAGTGCTGTCGGCGAGTGTCAGGCGGCATCAGCCGGACTGGTATCTGTGGGCCGTCCTGGTCGATGCGCCGCCGTCGCACCTCGACGTGCGAGCGGCATTCGCCGGCTTCGACCGCGTGGTGGACGCGCGCGCGCTGATCGACGAGCCCTATCAGCCGTGGCGCGCCGGCCACGACGTGGTCTCGGCGTGCTGCGCCGTGAAAGGGGCGATGTTGCTGCGGCTGCTCGGCACGGGCGCGGCGCGGGTGGTCTACCTCGATCCGGACATCGCGTTGTTCGCGCCGCTGGAACCGCTCCCGGCGGCACCGGTGCTGCTCACCCCGCACCGGCTGTCGGCGGAGGCCGCGACCCCGGCGGCCAAGGCGGCGGCGGCGGAGATGCTGACGCACGGGGTGTTCAACCTGGGGTTCCTGGCGGTGGCCGGCTCGGCGCAAGGCTTTGCGTTCGCACGCTGGTGGGCGGAGCGGTTGCGGGTGTGCGTCGATGACCCCGCGCGCGGGCTGTTCCTGGACCAGCGCTACTGCGACGTGGTGCCGGACCTGTTCCCGGGCGCCGAAGTTCTGGGCGATCCCGGATATAACGTAGCGAGCTGGAACCTCGACCAGGGCGCGCTGAGCGTAACCGGCGACGGGGCGATCCTGGCGAACGGAGTGCCGCTGCGTTTTATGCATTTCACCAAGCACGGTGGCGTCGGGGAACGCGCGTTGCAAGGCCATGCGGCAACCAACCCGGTCGCGATGGAGCTGTGGGCTTGGTATGGCCGGCAGCTCGCGAGCGAGACGGCGCAATCAGGCTAGCGCGGCGCGATGACGGGGGTCGTTATGAGTCTTGCGATTGGTATTATAGCTCACCCGAAAACCGCATTGTCCCAATACTTAATGGGAACGCGGAACCAGCTTTTATTACTTGGTGTCTCGAACTTTGCCAATTGGCGCATGTTGACGCGGTAGCGATGGCACAAAGCGAGGAGCTGCCGGAGATCGTCGTTCCCCGGCCTCCGCTTGAGACGAACCACTAACCCCAAGTCGCCCTCGCCCCGATAGCCCGCCACACATGGGATACGTCGTAGCCACTCGAAAAAGGCCCGCTCGTCGGCCTGATGATAGAACCAGACGTCGGTGTCCATTTGGGTCAGTCGCAGAAGAACATCGGGCATCACTAGATGCTATCTAGCATTCGACCGCCCGGAAGAGGCTTCCCAAATGGTGCAGCACTCTTGAATTTGACACCGCGTTGATGCCCACTTTCCACCACACCAAGGGGCTGCAACCTACCCCGTAGCGGCAGAAGGTGAGTCCAAGAACAACAGGTTCCGTAGTCAAGATCGAAAGGGCAGGACACTTTTGCATAGTGTCTCAATACCAATTTGGCGTCCCGGATGCGATGAAACTGGGCAATGGATACTCATTGCCCGCCTAACCTCAAGAGCTTGTTAAGATCGCGCCAGTCAACCGGTCGTTCCTTCGCACGCCGCGTTGCGAAACTCAGGGGCAGCGTGGCGATCGCATCCGGGGTGCTCCAGCCAGCTCAAGCGGCCTGCGTCGGCGACGATCTTAATCACTTCCAAGCCAACGATGATCCAACCCTCAGGCTCACTATTTTCATGCCCTTGCTGTGACCCCGATGAGAGAGGATAGCTCAACAGGTCTGATCACGAGCTATGAATGACGGCGATCTCGTCCTCGGTCATTTCTGGTGAGACCAGCCTGCGGCTCTAGTGAGAGCACTCCCTCGAGCTCGGCCAAGCTGTCAAAAGACAAGCCGCCGGAGCTTAGAATGCTCACCAAGGCAAGACCTCGCCGTCGTGACTCAGGAACGCGATACCGGGCGTCCCTTGACGGCCGTCGAAGGTGTCGACCACACCGACAATGCTCTCCTCGACCGAGAGCGTTGCCGTGGAGCCGCCGATGGCGGTGCGGACCCAGCCGGGATTGATCGCGATGTACGACCTGTCGTCGGCACGACGTGCAGCGATGCTGCGCAGCCCCATATTGAGCGCGGCCTTGCTCATCCGATAGGCTTCCTTGCCCGCGTCGTCGTTGAGCGCGATGCTCGCCTGGCTCGACGACATCACCGCCACCAGACCGTCCTTTGCGACGGGGTCGTCCCAGCGGTCGATGAGGCGGAGCGGGGCAAGCGCGTTGACGAGCATCATCTTAGCGAATGCGTCCGGGTCGGCGTCGCCGATCGGTACGTCGGATGGTCCCGCAATCCCGGCCACCACGAACAGGCGATCGACCGGCGTCGCGAGGGAGCGGCCCAGAACGTCGATCGCATCCCAGTCGGTCGTGTCCAGTGTCTCGATGGTCAGCGCGTCGGATCGCGGCTCGGCGGGCGCGTCGGCTTCGCGCACCGTGGCCGTCACCCGCCACCCGCGCTTCAGATGCTCTTCGACCGCGGCATGCCCGAGCCCGCCTGACCCACCAATGATGACGACATGCCTCGCCGGATGGTCGCTCGATCCTGTCACGCTCACGCCTCCTTCCAAGCCGTGGCGGTCTCGGCCACGAACGCGCGGTAGCTTCGCATCGGGTGTCCCAGGCGTTCGCGAAGTTTGGCATCGTTACCCGCATCCACCGACATGCCGTCCTGCTGGAAGCGCCGCATCATCATGCGCATGTCGTAGGCCATCCAGCTCGGCATAAACTGCTGGAGCGATTGCTCGAGCGCGTCCAGATCGTCGCCGCCGTAGGTGACCGTCCGACCGAGCAGTTGCGACCAGATGTCGGCGATGCCTGGACCGCTCAGGACTTCGGGATCGACCACGTCGATCGTCTCGGTCGGCAGCGGATCGGTGCTCGCGTCGCGACGCACCAGATCGATCGCCGCGACCTCGGCCAAGTCCCGCGTATCGACCATCAGCGTACCAGCCGTTCCGACCGGCATCGAATAGACGCCGGCACCAAGCACGGCGTCCTTCAACGCGGCGTCGTTCTGCATGTAATAGCCGGGGCGCAGGATGGTCGCCGGCATCGCAATATCCGCGATCATGCGCTCGACCGCGGCCTTTCCGGTGAAGTGCGGAACGTCGCTGAAACGATCGGCATGGATGACCGAAAGATAGACCAAGTTCTTCACGCCGGCCTCACGCGCGAGGTCGAGCGTGATCACGGCCTGGGTCAGTTCCTCGGGTGCGACCGCGTTTAGCAGGAACAGCGTGTCGACACCCTTCAGGGCCGCGCGCATAGACGCAATATCGAGCATGTCGCCCTTCACCGCCTCGACGCCAGTCGGGAAGTTCGCCTTGTCAGGCGAACGGGTCAACGCACGCACTTGGGCACCGCGCGTAACGAGTTGGCGGACCACCTCGGACCCAACCGTGCCGGTGCTGCCTGTCACGAGTATCGTCATGTCTGCTCTCCTGTTTTGATCGGGCTCATCAAGAGTAAGCGATGCCCGCGACAGCCTTCCCAGCCTCCACCGCGTTTGACGATCTCGATCGCCTCCGGGAGCAAGTCCAAGGCACCTTTCCACGACCGTCGGGCGATAGCGCCAAACTGTTGGCCCGTTTACGGGGGCGAGCGCACCACCAGTTGACCGGTGACGCCTCGCCATCCGTCCGCTTGTACAACGCGAAGTACCCAGCGACGTCCGGCGTCCGCACTGGCTATCCGCCCAAGGCCGCTTTCAGAAAACCAAGTCCCTTGCTGGCAAGCGCCAAGGTGGTCACATTCGTGTTACCGCTGATGATGTTGGGCATGATCGACGCATCGATGACGCGCAGGCCGCGCACCCCGCTCACCCGCAGCGCGGGATCGACCACCGACTGTTCGTCGCTGCCCATGCGGGCAGTGCCGATCGGGTGCCACATACAGGTGATCGTCTTCTTGATATGGTCGGTCAACTCCGCGTCGCTCTGCGCGCTGACACCGGGCGAGACTTCGGCCTCCACGACATCCCGCAGCGATGGCGCGTCCAGCACCGCGCGCACACAGCGCACGCCCGCGATCATGCTGCGCATGTCGTCGGGGTGGGCCAGATAATTCGGGTCGATCAACGGCGCCGAACGAGGGTCGGCGTTGCGTAACGTCACCTGTCCGCGACTCTTGGGCTGCAGTACCACGGTCGCCAGTGAGAAACCCGGCTGCTTGTCCTCGCCTCCGAGCGCGGCGTTGGTCATCACCGCCGAATGGAAA
>JAABUX010002046.1_pt1 | contig 29164 bp, 26 predicted proteins | sample 5561851 | NCBI WGS metagenome assembly JAABUX01 (sample SAMN10711883, study PRJNA513361) | rock metagenome | isolation source: Antarctica rocks | place: Antarctica: Victoria Land, Richard Nunatak red sandstone | collected 2016-01-03 | reverse complement strand
CTTCAATGAGTCTTTGGCCAATTTCAACGATGCCCTGAGCCGTCCGCTTCATCAGCACACGAATTTCACCAGTCTGCTGTTGGACAAACTGGGTGGTTTCGGCGTCTAGATTGGCGTAGTCAAACCCGATACGGGCTGGCGGACTGGCGGAGGTGGGCATTGGCGGGCTTTTACGCTCTCCATGTAGTATTCATTACTTTTTATTTTAGGCACGAACTAATTTTTTAGCAAGGGAAATCCCCCCGGTGTTTTCTATAATCCGCTCTCCCTCCCTGAAACCGGGGCTCAAAAGAAAGAGAAACCTGTAAAGCATCGGTGGCTCAAGGCATGGCTATAGAGAATTAGGGTCAATTCCTCGCGCTTGTAATCTGGCAATCAGTTCCTCTCGCTGGCGTCGCTCAGTCTCTAGTTGCTGTTGGGCTCTTTTCAGCTTTCTGGCGTTCAATTTCAAGCTGCTGCTGTGTCTGCTCCATCCGCTGCCGCTCAATTTCTAGGCGCTGTTCAGATTGCTCGGCACGAGCACGCTCAATTTCAGTCCGTTGTCGTTCCTCGTCCGCCCGTTGTCGCTCAATTTCTAAGCGCTGCTCAGATTGCTCCGCCCGTTGCCCCGAGCGAAACCTGGACATTATTGGACAACCCTCGTCTAGGATATCTGTCGGCACCTATAGAAAAGCATGTTGTTAAGGGTTGTCCAATAATGTCAAGAGTCTTTGTAACCGCTCTTCTTCCGCCTCCGTCAGCACCCAATCACCCTTAGGGTCGTACCATCGCAGCCACAGCCGAGGGATACTGCGGTACTCCCCCGACCACAATCCCAACTCTAACTTCAGCTCCGGTTCCCAGACTTTCGGCGCAAGTCAGGACTAATTCTTCGGATTGACTTCCAAGCAAGCGAGAGCCTAAAGTTAGTACTGTTCAAGAAAATATCTGATCAGATCCGTACTAGTTACTAGTCCTTTCAAATCCCCTTCATCATCAACAACCGGAACCGCATGGAAATCACCTGTGGCTAGCATCTCAGCGACTTGCCGAATCGGAGCGGTCGGCTTCACGGTGATGAGATTTTTCGACATGACTTTCTCGATTAAAAACTGGTGATCGAGAACCGCGTCAGATGAATGTTCATCAGCCCCAAACTCTGAAAGACTGAGGGTTGCTAAATCAAGTGTACTCAGCAGCCCAACTAGCTTTTTGCCATTGACTACCGGAATATGGTGAATCGGATTTGCCTGCAAGAGCTTTCTCACATCGCTGAGCTTTTGCCCAACTTGTACTGTGACTAAAGCCGAACTGGCAATATGAGAGACAGGTTCGTTTTTCTTCATGCGACTTCCTCAGGTAATCTGATCCAAGTGATATTATCTCCCTAAGAATTTATCAATGTACCGACTTGTTTAGGTCTTGTCAACTGTAAATGTTCAGGAGGGGTACGAAATTAATAGGGGGTAAGGTCTCATTAAGCCCATAGATTTGAGGGTCCATCACGTAGCTCAGGCGCAGTTCTTTGTGGTCATACAAGCGTGGCACCCCAGCGACGACTTGCCCAATCTGGGCGCTTGTGCCATTGGAGGTGATTAGGGTCGTAGTAGAGATTCAAGTCACTGGCAACAAACACCTGGTCTGGTGGGTAGGTGGGTGGCTGACAACCTTTATGTCAATAATTGCGGTTGCCATATATGAAATTCTCTTCCGCAAACCAGTGTCCAGAGGGTGCGACGCTCGGCAGATCATACATCTAAGGCATCGTCTTGAGCGGCGATGAAGGCGGGTCAGTCTGCTCAATCGGATGTAAAACTTGCAACATAGGCATTTCCCTTTGAACTCGGTTTCCTTTGTTCAATCTAGCTTTTGTTTTAGAGAGCTAGAGCTTGATCTTTAAGAAGCGAGGGCGGTTGCAGTTTAGCCTTCTTCTGGCGCCTCGATCTGCTTCAGACGAATGTGCTTTCGTCCTAAAATCAAGTCAAACTCGTCCCCTGGCTGAAGTTCAAGCTGCTTGGTATAAGCTGCTCCGATGATTAACTGACCGCTGGAGTGAACTTTTACCCGATAGCTAGCACTGCGGCCGCCACCCCCATCCCCTCCTGAGTGTCCGTCTAAATCAATTCCATCAGCTTCAATCAGCGCCTGAAGGAACTGGTTCATATTGATGCGCCCTAGACCGTTTTTGTTGACGGTGTAGTAGCCGCACTTCTTAGCTTTTTCTGATTTGTTGAGTGTTTCTAGCTCTTTCACCTTATGAAGGAGTTCTTTCCCTACTAGCGGTTTTACTAGTTTCTGTTTGGGCTCAGTCTTTTTCTGTTCAGGCTCAGGTGTTATCTGTTTGGGCTCAGTTTTCTTCTGTCTAGGCATCACTCAGGAGCAAAAAGGAATAGATTTAATTTTTGATTATATCACTCAAGTCCTATGTCTTACTATCGTCCACTTGCCATGATTTCTATTCTTAGGGAGCGAATATATTCAACTCCGCAACGGTAAGCTTGCTCGTACTCATCTGCCCCAGAATGTTCAGCCCACTTTTTGCCCGTGATAAGTTTGATAGAGGCGAACACGGCTTTGTGCAGCAACTCCGAATTATTCCGAAATCGGTAATCTCCGGGATTATTATCATCTTGTTCCACACCATCTAGTGACACCTGCTGCCACACGCTGACAAGTGATGGCACAGGATGAGCTACCAAACTGCAACCATTACCGCCATCTCTAATCAATCCTGGTTCTCGGAGCAACTCGAACACCAATGACCGGACTTTCTGCCCATACTCCGCTTGTTGGCTTTTCTTTACTTCATCGGGCCGACAAGACACGGCTGGGTTTTGTATGGGGACTTCAGCCGTAGCTATTTCCGACTCCAAACCTTTGAGGAAAAATTCATAGGTGCCTGGTGGCATGACATCAGCAAGCCGCGCTCCGCCATCGGTAACTATTCGCCCGGCTCGATCAATATCGAGTCCCTTACTCTTTAAAACCGCCTTTTTTCTGTATTCGCTGTACTTGATCAACTCGCCTTCATACAAAACCAACCAATCCAGCCCGACGTGGGAAACAAAGTTGGCTTTAGATTCAATGCGATCGCGGCGAACAGGCTTCTTCACCAAATCGGTTCCCACCGGCAAGTCAATCCAGGCGGGAGAGATTTGCACGGTTTTTTCATCCAGCACCGCCTCAATCCGAACACTGACAACTTGAGTCGTCCTCAGTTCTTTCATCCGTTCGGCAATCAGATCACAGGCACGGTCTTGGACGGATTTGAGCGGCTCCGGTTGTACCATTGGGGTAAAACTAAGCGCCGATTGTGAACCATTAGCGCCGTTCTGAATCACAGCCTCTGGCAGGAATTCCTGCATTTGTGAAGAATTGCTATCCTCTACTCCCGGTTCAGTTGTCAAGTGTCCTGTAGAGCGCAGTTCTGCCGCCAAATCAAACTTCGGGGAGATATCCCTGACTACCGTTTCTTCAATCTGTGGCGTACACAGGACAATCAAGTCCCCCGCTTCCAGGCTGCTGGCGTCGCTCAAGGTGATAGTGGTTTCGCCTGCCGAATATCCCCTAACCAATTCTGGCTTGGGGACATTTTTGGGCGCTGACCATTCCCCATCATCCCCATCCCAGTAGCCGGTCAAGGGAGCCGTCGGCATCCCGTCAAGAAATTGCTGGAAAATATCGCCGATTTTTAGAGCCTCGTGACTGACTACCACACCCCAGTTGTCGTGGGCGATATCAGGGAAATGGCCTGGGTCTGGTCCTGGGACTCTACGAATAATGCGACCAAACTCCTGTTCGGCTACAGTAAGACTTCGCATTACCCCTAAACAGACAGAAACCGAAGCCCAGGGGTGCGAAAACCCTTCACTCACCATGCCGCAGTGGACTAAAGCTATATACTCGCCACTGAAAAAACGCTTGTAGGTTTCAGATGGCCTCCCAGCTAGATCAAAGCCTTCCCGATCACTGTGAACCAGTCCGACGCGCCCTTCTAGAAGCGGAAAAGTTGACAGCAACTGGTAGAGCCGGTGGGCGTGCGGAATGTTTAAACTCCGCGCAATCATCGCATGAGGCTTTCCTCCCTGGCGTTTGAGCGCGAGAACTTCGACCGCCTTAGCCAGCACCGGCAGACAAAAAATATCCGCAAGTAGGATTTTTCTAAACCATTCCCGGTCAGACTCGGCTTTGATAAAAAAAGCTTCGGGACTATATTCGACTTCCCGCCCACCTTCTTCCTCGACCACGAAAGCCTTACTCACCGCCTCTTGGTAGACCAGGCGCTTGATTGGGGTTGGGTTTAGTTTCCATGCTTGCTGGACGCTAAACTCAAAATCTGCTATTGGAGTATACCTGGTTACTAACTGCCCACTCTCAGTTTCATCTTCAATGGAGCTGTAGCGGATATGAGGAATTGGCAGATGGTCGGAACGGAAGCGGGAGCCGGTGAAAAAACAAAGCAAGCTATCGGAAAAATAGTTAATTACGCTCCTGTAGGAATTGGCGGAGGCATGGTGAGCCTCGTCAATTAGAATTAACCCGACATTGGCTGGATTGAGATCACCCCGATTAACCAGGTTTAGGAGAAATTGGCGATTGACAACTAGAATATCTGCCGAATCGAGACTAAAGGCATAAGACCGAAATTCCTCAGCCCTCAACTCGGCAATCTGAGGTGGAGGAACCCCATCTGGCAATACCCCCAGAGAATATATTGGCCATTGGTCGTAGATCGGGCAGTGGCGGGAGTCGGTTGGAAAATCTTGTAGAATACGCGATCGCAGCGTGCAATTATCCACCACCACAATCGCCTGCTTACCTGCCATATATTCGCCCAAAATGTATGGCAGACAGCTGATGATTACGGTTTTGCCACATCCAACCCCGGCTAGAATATAGCCAGCTCCACTGTTGGGAGTGCGTCTAGCTGGGTCCAGTTCTCCCCTTGCCGCTTTCTCCCAGAGTTTGAGCAGAGCTGTTCTTTGGTGGTCAAAAAGTTTGGTGTGTCCCTCGATAATCCGATGCTGCACCAGTTGGCTGTAGCGAGAGAAATAATGCTGTTCGGGGGTTGGGGGATATTGATGGTCGAGGGTCATCACCTGTTAAAATAATGTGTTCCCTTCTCCTAATTATACGTAAAGCTAAACAGTCGTCAGCACCAGTCCGTGTTCTCCTTAACCTTTCATAGGACGCTGACCGATTCTTCTGGGCTGTCCTGACATTGCTAGCCAGTGCAAAAAATGTTGTTTTAGCATCACAGCCTTCGGATCGCCGTGGGATTCCAGATAATCGATGGTTTCGTGAACCAAATTGATTGGTAAAGCAACGCCGGTGGATTGCTGTTGGTTTCTTGCATTTGGCGAGGGCATAATGTCTCTCCACTTAATCAGGGGTGGCTACTCGAAGAAAGTTGTCGATTGAATTATAGATGCGATCGCTTGTGCTACATGGGCAAGTTGCCGAAGATCGCGGTTGAACTTAAATGCTGTGCCATAGCCAAAATACTTGCTAGCTCTACGGTGCGTCCATGTTGATTTCTAGATTGAGCTGAGTATTGCAGGCAATTGAAAATCATGTTAAGCTTTTCGAGCTTTTTGAGTACTTTTGGTAGAGTCTTTCTACCCATTCAGTTTGCTTCGGACTCAAGTTTTTCCTGTTGTCAATCTGCTGAGTAACTGAAGTAATGAAACTAGCTTCCCATTCATTTAGAGATGTTCTAGCCGCCAGCCAATTAATTTTATGCTCTAAAACCTGTTGCTTTACCAGTCTTGATGGACTTCTACCCCAGCGAATGAAGCGCTCACACTCGGTACACTCAATGCGACTGTAATGCCGGCTGGAATGTATAATCAATTCGCGCAAGGCCCCATTGCAATTTGGACAGTTACTTAATGTTAACTTCATCATTGTTATTGAATTTAAACTATTGTATTCCCAACAAAAATCATAGATTTATTTTAGCGTGCTTGGCATCATTCAATCTGAAGCGGCCTGTTGATTGATGGGTCAATAAAATAGAAGTATTGCTCCTAAAGCCACTGTTAAATAATTTTCTAAAATGGTATTACAAGGAGCTTAGGAAAGTCTGGATTTCACACCTTCTTCTAATCCCCGACGAAAAACTCCGACATTATGGTCGAGCCTAGAGATGTTATCTAGAGATAGTAAGGCAGGGTCTTATGGATAATCTAGAGTCACACATAGCTTATTCTTTGTGTCTAGACCCTGCCTTACTATCTCAAGAGTCCTTTAGGCAACTAGGTTATTTTAGGCGCACCACAGACTATTCAATACACGGCTCGACCATAATGTCTGGGTTCATTGTAACCCCTTCAGGTTTCCACACCTGCAACGCTAAAGTACTGAGATGACGAAGTTCGTTCCAGAAATCAGTGTAAGTGTCGCTGAGTGGTTTCCAGCGCCTGCATATCCTCGCTCTAGCTGTACCGTCTAGGTCTAAAGCATATTCCTTATGCCAAAGCATGAGGCTATATTCCTGAAGATCAATTCTTAATTGAATTGAGATTTCAATTGACTCTGATAAATATAAATCAGGAAAAATAATATTTGGCAAAATATACTCAAATATAGGTATTCCATATTCTTGTGGATCGCTTACATGTGTTAATTCACTCTTCTGTAAAATGAGATCCAGCCAGATAGGAAGCCGGTCAGACATATTTATTGAATTATAAAGTGCTCAACCTTATATAATTATAAAAGGTTGAGCATTATAGGCTAAGAAAAACTGTGTGAAGGAGAGAGAGGGAGAGAAGGGCAGAGGAGCAGAGGGGAAACCCCATAGATAAATCCTCTCTTCTTGAAAGACGAACCAAAATTGTTTCTTTGCACTACGTGTCTCGAAACAAATATTTTATCTTCTCCATAAATAAATAAAGGTGCTTGTAAGAAAGTGGCAGAGGGTATTTCTTTTTTCCCCTCTGCCCCTCTGCTCCCCTGCCCCTCTGCCTCTTCGGTCACGGAGCGATTTTTTAAGTCGTAGGTTTTACCTTGTCTTTAAAGAGCTTACCTGCCGAGAACCCAGGCACTTTTGTCGCCGGGATTATAACAGGAGCACCAGTTCTCGGATTGCGGCCTGCTCGTGACTGACGTTCCCTACTCTCAAAAGAACCGAAACCGACTAACGTTACCTTGTCGCCAGATGAAACGGCTTCGACGATGGTATCAACAGTGGCACTGAGAATCGCATCAACTTCCTTTTGGGTGACTTTCGCTCTTTCTGCTATGGCTGCAATCAGTTCAGCTTTGTTCATGGAATCATCAGGCTCAAGGACACTAATGGAGAACGATTCTAGCTCACTAACTAGCGGTTTTTTAACGAACAATTGCGCTTTATTTACCAGATGAGGCCAACATTAAGCGCTCTCTCAGTAGCGTGTATCGCTGCTGGTCTTTCACCTGCCTAACTGCTAATCCAATCGCCTTTTTAGGCCCAACTAGAATAGCCAACTGCTTGGCTCTGGTTATACCAGTGTAAAGTAGGTTGCGCGATAACATCATATAATGTTGCATGTAGAGCGGCAGAACCACCACAGGATATTCAGAGCCCTGTGCTTTATGCACACTAACCGACCATGCTAGAGTAATTTCATTCATGTCAGCATAGTCATAGTTAACCAGCCGCTCAGCAAATCGCACAGTAACTTCCTGCTCCTCTAAGTCGATAGCAGCAATTACACCCAGATCACCGTTAAAAATTTCTCGGTTGTGATCATTTTTTTGCTGAATAACGCGATCGCCGACGCGCAGAGTTAAACCGCCTCTAACAATCTCAGCCTTATCAGGTGTCGGTGGATTAATGAGCTGTTGCAACACAGTATTAAGGTTGCGAGTGCCGACTATACCCCGCGTCATCGGACACAAAACCTGTAAATCGCGTGCCGGTTCAAAACCCCATTTAGGGATGAAATCAGCAACCAGCTCCTGAATCGCTTGGACTCCGTGTTCTGGTTCTGGCGCTCCCCACCAGAGGCAATCGGTACGTGGAGTAGGAGAAACAGGTTCTAGCACCGGATACTCACCAATGTTTATCCGGTGGGCATTGCTGATGATCATGCTACTAGCCGCTTGCCGGAAGACTTGGGTCAGGCGTACCACCGGCACTCGCTCAGATGCAATCAAGTCACGCAGCACATTTCCTGGTCCAACGGACGGGAGTTGATCTATGTCTCCAACCAGCAGCAACTGTGTGTTCATTCCAACCGCTTTTAGAAGTGAGTGACCCAAGAACAGATCAATCATAGAAGCTTCGTCCACGACTAAAGCAGTAGCTGGGATGGGATTCTCACTGTTACGCTGGAAACTCATTGACCGAGGGTCGAACTCTAAGAGGCGATGAATTGTTTTCGCTTCCTTCCCGGTCATCTCGCTCAAACGCTGTGCTGCTCGTCCGGTCGGTGAAGCTAGGGCAATTGATTTCCCCATTGCTTTCCAGAGAGCGACGATTGTTCTCGTCACAAAAGTTTTTCCAACACCAGGGCCGCCGGTAATTATGAGCACATGCTCCCTCGCTGCCATCTCGACAGCTTGCCGCTGCTGGGGAGAAAGCTGCATGCCGGTAGCAGCAGTGTAGCGGTCAATCCAGACATTAACTCTGGCCTCGTCTACTGTAATTCTAGCACTCAATAGCTCAGACATCTGAACAGCCAACTTCTGTTCGCTTTGGAAAAAAGATGGCTGATAACAGATGGATTGATGTTCTGGATGGGGTTGGATAACTATCTGATCTCTGTGGCCCAAATGTACCTGACCCATCTGAGACGTAATCTCTGCAACGGTCTGTGACTGAGGAGTATGATCTGGGAGCGCCAAACGCTGCACTACCTGCTCCACTAATTCCTGTTGGGGCAAGAAACAATGCCCGTCTTCTCCTGCTTCTCCCAACACATGAAAAATACCAGCACGGTATCTGAACTCACTGCCGGGTGGCACCCCTAAATTACGGGCGATCGCGTCAGCGGTTACGAAGCCGATGCCGTAGATGTCGGTCGCCAGCTGGTACGGGTTATCCGTGACGACGGCGATCGCGTCATCACCGTATTGTTTGTAAATTTTGACGCTATACGTAGTCGAAACACCGTGCTCCTGGAGAAATATCATGACTTCTTTGATTGCCCGTTGAGTCTCCCAGGCGGTCTGAATCATCTTCACCCGCTTTTTGGCAATGCCAGGTACTTCAATTAGGCGGTCAATTTGGGTTTCGATGATCTCAAGAGTATCCAATCCGAAGTGCTTTACAATCCGCTTGGCTGTTACTGGACCCACACCTTTGATCAAGCCGCTGCCGAGGTACTTTTCTATTCCTGTCAGGGTGGCGGGCTTTGTCTCCTCGTATTGGGTAACTTGAAACTGGGGGCCAAACTTGGGGTGATCACGCCAGAATCCAACCAACTTCAAGGTCTGCCCCGGCTGGATGTTGGGGAAGCTGCCGACAATGGTGGTTAAGTCTTGTTCCCCAGGGCGCTTCAGTCGTGCCACACTGTAACCGGACTCTGGAGAGTGGAAAGTTAGCCGCTCCACTACCCCCTGTATGGTTTCAATGTGCTGTTGGTTAGCTAGATCTCCCATAATTTCTCTCCAACCTCAGCAAGCATGTTGGATGCCTACCTTATTAGTACGCTTGTTCTATAATAAGCCTTTGAGTGGTGTGCTCAAAAGGATTGTTGAGAGGAACTGCTCAAGAATAGTTGTGCCGCTGCTAAAAAACTATTTGGCAATATGGGTGCTCTCAAGAAAATAATCCATGTGGATATGGATGCTTTTTACGCCTCGGTTGAGCAGAGAGATGAGCCAAGATACCGGGGGAAACCATTGGTCGTCGGTGGCTCTCCAGAAAAACGGGGTGTAGTTGCCGCTGCAAGTTATGAAGCCAGAATATATGGAATTCATTCGGCAATGTCTGCTCGAACTGCTTACCAAAAGTGTAAAGAACTGATTTTTGTTCGCCCAAGGTTTGAGGTGTACAAAGAAGTTTCCCAGCAGCTTAGGGAGATATTTTACAGATATACTGACTTAGTAGAGCCTTTAGCATTAGATGAAGCTTACTTAGATGTAACTGAAAATAAAAAGAATATCCCTTCTGCGACTTGGATAGCGGAAGAAATCAAGAACAGCATACTTGAAGAGACAAGGTTAACAGCTTCGGCTGGAATATCTGTCAATAAATTTTTAGCGAAGGTAGCCTCTGACATCAATAAGCCTGATGGTATATTTTTGATTCCTCCTGAGTTGGCGCTCGATTTTGTAGAACAACTACCGATTGAGAAGTTTTACGGGATTGGCAAGGTAACTGCGGCTAAAATGAATAGTCTAGGGATTCGAGTCGGAGCGGATTTAAAAAAATGGTCATTGGCTGAGCTAATGAATCAGTTTGGTAAAACTGGGCAACTGTATTATAAAATGGCAAGAGCCCAAGATGATAGGGAGGTCAACCCTAATAGAATTCGGAAGTCTATTGGAGCTGAAACTACCTTTGAAAGAGACTTAGACCATCTCGACTCAATCAAACTAGAATTAGAGAATCTTGCTCAAACCCTAAAGCAACGCCTAGACAAAAATCGAACTTATGGACGGACGCTAACATTGAAAATTAAGTATGCTGATTTTCAGCAATGTACTAGAAGTATAACAGTAAATCATCTAATTCAAGATGTGAATATAATTATAAATTTAGCCCAAAAATTATTATCGAGCACGAATGTAGACGATAAGCAAGTTAGATTACTGGGGCTATCGATTTCTAATTTATCAGGAGGCGAGCTAGAGCTAAATTATGTACAGCTTTCATTAGAGTTGTGAAAAGTAGTGCGATAATTAATCAAGCTCTATCAAGCCTGCTTTCACAGCTAGAGGCAACGGTACACTCATCAGCACAATCATCGCGCACGACCGTTACTAGAACCCCAGGTCAGCTTTGGCCAATTCAGCGGCGGCGAAAACTTCGTCATCCGACTTCTCCTCCCAGGCTACATCCCCAATTTCAGCGTAGAATTTTTCATCGTAGGGCCGCGTCTGCACAACAACTGGCATAGGAACCGCGTGGCCTAAGATCAAAGCCTGTTGCTTAGAGTCCAGCTTAGCGAGGACGGAGCGCAGATTCTGACCGCCAGAGACCCCGGTGAAGATTGCTTCAATGTCTTTATCGTCGTTGAGTAAAGCGGTAATCCGGGTGCCAATCTGAGACATGACTTCATTATCAATTCCTGATGGGCGCTGATCTACCACCAACAGGGTGACGAAATATTTACGCATCTCACGAGCAATGATCCCGAAGATGGTTTGACTAACGGTAGATGGATCGAGGAATCTGTGGGCTTCTTCAATGGTTATCACCAACGGCTGAGGGCGATCGCTTGGATTCTTCGTCTGGAGAAATTTCTCCGACTTACGGACATAAGAGCGATGTATCCTCCGAGAAATCAGATTTGTTGCCAGCATATAAGAGAGCATGTTGGACTGCGAACCGAACTCAATCACCACATGCTTCCCGGCAGACAATGACTCTAAAATCTGCTCCACATAGTTGTGCGGACAACTAGAGCGCATATATGGCAAGTCCTCTAAGCGCATCAGCTTACGTTGCAGCGCCATGATAGAAGACTTGTTACCCCGCTTGGACTCACAAAATTCATCAATTTCCTCATTGCTCATCGTCAACAGTTGGGTAATCCAAGAGCGACCGAACTCGTTGCGTAGAATGATGGCATTCTCCAGGCTGGCCTCGGAGAGATTTAACTCATTACGGACGAGCATAATATCTTCAACTTCCAGCTGGTCGTAGGCTAGATAAAGTTCTTGGGCATCTCGCACTCCTCGCCGCTTGGTAGAGTTGGGGTCGAGGGTATAGATTTGCACTTGCCCCGGAAACAACTGTCGCAAACCTTTAACTGTGCTAAACAGTTTACCTTCACAGGTGGCTTCCCAGCCATACTCGGAGTGCATATCAAAAATTAGGTTGACCGCCGCTTGTTTTCGGATGATACCCGACAGCAGTAGCCTAGTGAGAAAGGATTTTCCCGTCCCCGATTTACCAAACACCCCATTACTGCGTTCCACAAATCGGTCTAAATCGATGCAGATTGGCACGTCCATGTCGAGTGGTTGACCGATGGCGAAGTTGCGCCGGTGGGGGTCGTCCTCCCAACCAAATACGGCCCGGAAGTCCCCAACGCTCGCATCTTTGACCTGGCTGAAGTGGCTGGGAATCGTCTTCACCGGCAGCAGTTCCATGTCGCTGCTGCTTTGCGGTTGAAACGATGCCAACAAGCTTTGCCCATTCAGGGATTTTTCTAAGTCCTGACGACTGAAATCTTGCTTTTCACTTCTCAATTCTGATGGGGTAAACATCAACATTGGGGTCAGGGCAATGGTGCCAAAGGTACTGCTACCACCGAGCACTTCTCGCAAGAAGTCGTCATCAGCAACAGGAGGATTGGCCACAATTCGGAGGCTAGACGTTCCAAGCGTCACGTCAGTGAGCATGCAGAAGAAGCGCGAGCGCACTCCCTCTACAATCAGGAACTTGCCCACCCGCATATCTTCTACCGAGACATCTGGATGTAATCGTACTTCTAGTCCCTCACTCAGGGAGCCTTGTGTTATAAACCCTAATGGCTGACCGGAATTAACGTTAAATTTAGACATTATGTATTTCGATTTTGCTCAATACAATATAGTAATGCCTGCCGATAGAGCAAGTTTAATAACACAACACTACTGAAAGGGTGTCACGCTAGGCTAAAGCTTCATCTGCTCATGTTGTACATTGGAGTTTTGACTAAAAATCCAAGAAAGGCAGCGTGAAAGGCTCACAGGCTGCCGATGGGTAGATGATGAGAAAATCACACTTCTCAAATCTACCGAGATGATTTTCGACAAACTTAAGCAGTTTCGTCAATCCGCCTACACCTTTTTAGGCAAAGGGAAAGATGCCATCTTTGACCTGATGGATGCAGTGCTGACAAGTCCACGAGTCAATTCATTTGTCGAATTGTCACTGTCACCAGTGTTTCGACGAGCGTGGTCGAGTCTGTATGCTGGGTTGCGCAACAGCAGGCCGCAAAGACGGAAACTGATGAAGCTTTGCATTGAACAGGTGGGGAGTGAGGAACGCCCCCTGTTGGCAGGAGACCATACGGCTTGGCCGCGACCAGAAGCTCGTACACTAAAAGACCGAACGATTGAACATCAACCGACACAGATAGCAGGCAACAAGCCAATTGCTGTGGGGCACGGGTTCAGTACCATTGCCTGGATACCTGAGGCCCAGGGAAGTTGGGCCTTACCCCTAAGACATGAGCGGATAACGAGTTTTGAGACTCCCCTAAGCCGAGCGGCTTTCCAACTGAAGCAGGTCTGCAAGCAATTGGCAGTGCGACCAATAGCTGTATACGACAGCGAATACGGCAACGCTTCGTTCGTCAAGCAAACAGCGGGGATTGAAGCTGACCTGTTGTTACGACTGCGCTCGAACATGTGCTTATGGGGTGCTCCACCGCTTTACTCAGGTAAAGGACGGCAGGGCGAACGCACCTTGTCAATAAAAAGGCTTAGTTCTCAATAAAATCCTATTTTTTTGCATTAAGCTTTTTTATTGAGAATTATTCTTCTAATAATTTTTACCTTCCGTCTACGGAGGAAAAAATCAGATTAACGGAAAAGCTTATTCTTGCGTTTGATGCATTAACTAGACTTTTTGTCCATTTAGTTTTATTAATTTTAGATGCGTTTGCCCTGTAAAGGACGGCCAAAAGTTCATGGTGATAAATTTAAACTGGCTGACAAGAGCACTTGGGGAGAACCTATTGCGACATTAGAGATAGAAGACCCGAAGTGGGGAACGGTGCAGATTCAGCACTGGCTGGGGTTGCACTTCCGCGCCGAGAAAGGTTCATCCCCTGCAAGTGCTACGGATTACCGTGACCGGCAAGCATGCGAGCCAGCGCTCCCCCAAGCCGATGTGGCTGGGTTGGCTGGGTGAGTCAATGCCTTCAGAGGAGCAGATATGGCGATGCTACTTACGAAGATTCGCCGTTGACCATTGGAATCGACTAGCCAAACAGAGGTTTCATTGGACACTGCCTAACTTCAGTACAACCGAGCTAGCTGAACGTTGGAGCGACCTCATGCCGTTGCTCAGTTGGCAGTTATGGCTGGCTCGTGAGATAGTTAAGGATAATCCTCTTCCTTGGCAGAAGCAACACACAAATTTAACTCTCTTGTCGAGTGGCTCAGGGATTTCCAGCTATTTTAGCTGCGATTGGCACTCCCGCTGTTGACCCCAAACCCCGAGGAAAGTCTCCGGGGTGGCCCAAGGGTCAGCCGCGCCAGAAGAGAACTCGCTACCCAGTGGTAAAAAAGACTACGCCTAAACCGAAAAAATCAGTGCTCCAGCAGAGTCAAAAGCCTGCTTAAAGGCATTTGTCACAAGTTAAGGCTATAAGGCAGTTGTCAAGGGGATTTTAGAATAACCTTGAAAGAAAAAGTCCTCAGAGCCTCGCTGTTTTTCGGGAAAGGGTGCAACAATTAATTTAACGTTTGGTTTCCTTTGCCGTTTAACAATACCTAAATCTTGATTTTCTGGGGAAGCGAAATATTTAACTGGGTCGGTAGCTTTACCTTTTTGATGAGCAACACAAAAATGATAAAGACCACGATAGATCATCTCTAAATAAATTTGGTCAAAGGGTAGGGCAAGCTCATCGGCTACAGCATCGCCTAAATCGACTAATACAGCATAAAATAACCAAGTTCCCCAAATCTGTAATTGAATTCCATTAAGATAACCAGTCCACAAATAACTCAACCCCAAGAGCCGTTTTACTGTATTAAAAGCATCTTCAATCCGCCAGCGTCGTCGATATAAATCAACTACCACGTAGGGAGGTAAAATAGTTGGGTAGATTACACTTGTCAGGTAGCAATGCCAGGTATTCTTTGAACGAACTTCTATTAAACGTAAAGTGATAAATGGAGTTTTTTTGATCCCAGAACCAAGACGTATCTTCCGGTCTCGCAGAGCATAGCTGTTAGTAAATACTTGCTCAACTTTAATTAATGCTCCCTTTTTCAATCGAGTAATAAAGTGAACATTTCGTTCAATTAGTCTCAACCAAAAGCTAAAATGATAAAATCCTCTATCTAGTAAAAGTAAAGTATTTGCTGTAACCAAATCCAAGATATTGTCCTCAAGCTTTGTATCAGAAGCTTTTGGGTTTTCTTGAAACCAAATTTCTATTGGGAGTCTAGTTATTAAATCTATGAGTGTCCCCATTTTTTCTGCTAATTGTCCTGTGGGAACGTTTTCCAAGCTGTTCAGTTTACAGAATAACGCCTCTAAAGTTGAGCTATCTATTATCCAAATCTGGCAAAATTTGCTGATCGTAAACTGAATACTTTCTGGCAGAGGTCGTTGATTTCTGCTATGCCAAGCTGTTGTTAAATTCGGTAATAAATCTTTAAAAACTTTCTCAAATAATTCTGCTGGAAATGTCAAAAATCGTTGGGATATCGCTTGTTGACTAACATTCAGAGGACTACACCACAGAAAACCTTCCCTTGCCAACATCCTTGTAAGTTCTGTGACTCCAGCCACATCTCGCCATAGTAGAGTCAATACTGCCTCCACCATAAAAGGTAAATTGAGAATTCTATCCCTTAATCCTAGTTGGCGGTAGTAGTTTTCTTGCACGGTAATAGCTGGGGTTACTAATGCTTCTAGTTGCTGCGCAATTACCTCATCCTCCACCATTGGTCTTTGGTTTTTTTTGGCGTGGTCCCGGTTAGTTTTTCGACTGGTGCTCACTGTTGGTCACATCGCTCAATTATTGTCTCAATTGAGTCTCACATGATTTTCCATCACTGCAAATATTACACCACGATTTCTTCAAAATCACCTGTTATTTCTATCTTTAGAGGTATTGACAAAGTCTGCACAATTTTAACTTGTTACCAATGGCTTAAAGGCTGAAATCATCTAACATGTACCCGCTCTCAGCATGTTCGGACTGCTGAGTCAATTTATCATGCCCATTATCCGTATTTTCTAAGCCACTTATTCAAAACTCCAATTGAAAGGGCTGGGTCAGAATTGTGGTAGAGCTGCAGTAGTTACCATTAGAGTAACCGAGCTGACACTTTCTAAGTTGGTAGCCGCAAAAATTTTCCAGCTTCGTAAATCTTTCCGAGTTCTTGACTTTTGTTGTCTAGAGTTAAATTGATTTACCCAAGTCAAAAAATATTTACTCTCAGAAAACTTAAATGAAAATTATTCTGACAGCCGCTTTCGTCGAGAAATTTGGCCAGTAATATATCAATCATAGGTGAGGCATAAAACCAGTAAAGCGGATTTTTTTCATTTATCTTAAAAGTTTTATAACTCAAACCCGATTGAGATTTCAGTTAGCTTAGATGCCTAAATAGCTGTTTTTCAAGCTTATAATTGGTGCTAGCTATGAGGAGCACATCAAACTTTAGGAAAGCTCAAGCCAGCAGCAGAGCAACTGTAGCAAATACAAACGTATAATCAATATTTAGGCATATGCTCTCGCTTGACATTTTTCTTGTTTCCTAACAATTTGTCTAGATTTTACCAACCGACTTAAAAACTTACAATGCTCTCAGTACCATAGTGAGAAGATACCAATGAAAGCTCAAAAAAGCCAAAATTTACTCAAACAACTGGTCGGCTGTGTGGGATTAACCGGTGCTACTGCTTTACTCAGTTTCCCAGCATTGGCACAGTCTAATCTACACCTTCATATCTTCTATGGGCCCCTTATTCATCAGGCTCACGGTAGCCAGCCTACCCCAGATGCCAGGCATTTGTTTGTTCAGTCCACTACTGGCGGGGGCTGATCTCGTAACGGGTCACAAACGCCTAACACTTCAACGATAGGGCAATCTCAGCCACCAGCTGAAGTGCCATCGCCTAGCCTACTAAAGTTTGGGGTGTGAGTAGTTAAAGATGTTGTTGGCGAATTGTCCGCAAGGAGCTGGAAGCTTTACATCAACGTAGCTGAAAACGTTCCTTGTAAAGCTGGATGCCACTCTTAATTGACTGTGCTAACAGTATCCACTGCTAAAAGCCCCTCAATCTTCTAGCAAGTGCCAGAATCCCTTGGCGAATTTTAGCTGAGGACAAAATGAATCGACGGTGAGCGCACACAAGCTATTATTGGTTACAAATTTTACCTTATAGCGTCTGGCTTGTTGCTACAAACTGAATCGACGGCAAGCACAGCAGTCACAAATTGTGATATTTATGTCCAAAGTAATTTGGGGAGGAAAATTAAAATGTCTGAACTCCAACCGCTATACCAAGACTGCTTGTCAGAGGTTATTCTGCAACAATATGAGCAGTATAAAAACTCTTGTATACCCCCATGTTTTGACGGCATATACGTTTCCAATATGGTTCTCCAAACAATCGATGAAGCCATCGATCAAGCCATCTATGAAGCCATGGAAGAAGCAAGGGCTAAAGCTTTGGAAATTAGCTTATAAGTGTTCTAAATATGTTGTTTTGTCTTCAATTTACTTGACTTGCTTGAGTTTCAGTGATATTGATGACGCATCTACAACACCTCCCCCGCACCCTTAACTGTCACCTGGTATAATAACTACCGATTTTGTATGTAATTATACTTTAGTTTCCGCATTGATAAGCGTCGAGGCTCGAAGGTTAAAGATTGGAAAGCTTACTTTAAGTGGACTAAGTATTTTAGATATCTAAATTAGTAGTCAGAAAAGCAGTAAAAACCAATTATGCCAGTTGAGGGTACGGTTGGGTGGGTTTAAAATGTTGTGCTCCCGATATTTACGTCGAACTTAAGTAAAGAAACAACTTCATGAGCAAATTCCATTTCTTTCTCGTCCTAGTGGGAATTTTGACCCTGGTTGCACCTTCTACTCCGGTCCGTGCCGACCGACCTGGCCCTTGAGACAGAAACGGCCCGGCTGGTCCCACCAGGAAAGTTCGAGCTAGGAACAGCGTTTGAGTTCCAGACCTCGACACAAGGGCAGGAAATCGCGCTCCCCGTGGAATTTGAGATTGGTCTGGTCAACAACCTGGAGCTGAAGGTGGAACCCGTACTCTATACCGCCATACTTCCCAGCCAGGGCCGTAATGCCAGCGGGCTAGGCGGATCTGGAAGTGACACTCCTCGGCTTGGTCTTGAAGGAAAAAGGGGGGCTACCCGCGGTCGCGGTGGCTGGTGAAGTCAAGATTCCGACTGCAAGGAACAACCTAATTGGCACACAACAGACTGATTGCACCATCTATCTCATCGCCAGCAAGCAGCTCGGCCACCTTGAGCTTCACATCAACATCACCTATACCTTTGTCGGTCAACCGTCTGGGGTCCGTTTGAAGAATACATTCGACTTGGCGCTGCCGGAGAATATCGTCTTAACCGTAAGTTTGACCTGGTCGCAGAGGTTCTGTATACGACTTCCTCTGCACGCTCAGGTTCCGCAAAGAGCGGCAATTCCAGGGCGACAGGAGATTTGGGCAGCTTTCCCCTGATCCCAGAGGCGTCAGGAGCCGAGTTGCTCGGTAGGGCAGGAGTCCGATATTATTTACGACCTAAGATAGATCTTTTCACAACTGGTAGTTACGACAATAAGAATGCCCTGCTCGTCCGAACAGGTGTAAACTGGAAGTTCTGACCCAATCGGGGGGTATTGTCAGGAACGCTGATAATTAGCAGAGTGTTACGGGCCAATTGCAAAGCGATGGAATATCTGCTAGTATTAGCTTTCAGAGATTGAAATTAGCGGTTTGACACTCAGCGATGGAAGAGCGTTTTTGAAGTGCCCACGGGGAGAGGGTTCCAGCCCTAAACGGATTTGTATTTATAATTTTATCGAACCCTTAGTGTGTAGGGCATCAAGAATTTAGATGCGTTTGCCCTCTGGACAAAAAGGACTTGCCTCATCAAACAGACTATCCGTCAGCACCAACAGATTACCCAAACAGACGCGGGAGCGATGTCTTCAGAGCTAAAGTGGGCGAAATTTTCAAGCTTTCAGTCAAAAATAGATAGCTTCTTTAACAGGATAGAAATACATCAAAAACGCTTTTACAGTCGCAGAAGCCAGGTTTAATGGGGTTAGATATTATGCAAATTTTATTAGTTTATCCTCAATTTCCTCAAACGTTCTGGTCTTTTGACAAGATTTTGAAACTAATTAATCGCCAAGTACTAATGCCCCCTTTAGGATTGGTGACAGTGGCTGCCATCTTGCCCCAAGAATGGGAGTTCAAGTTGGTAGACCGCAACATTCGTCCTGTTACCGAAGCCGAGTGGGAATGGGCAGATATCGTAATTCTTTCTGCCATGATTGTCCAGAAGCAGGACTTTCTGGCTCAGATCCGTGAAGCCAAATGGCGTGGTAAGCGAGTTGCAGTGGGAGGTCCTTATCCAACTTCTGTGCCATTAGCAGCCCAGACAGCGGGAACAGATTACCTGATTTTGGATGAAGGTGAGATTACCCTACCGATGTTCGTAAAAGCCATTGAGCAGGGCAAGGCTCAGGACATTTTCCGCGCCAACGGGGATAAACCTGACCTGAATCAAACTCCTATCCCTCGGTTTGATTTATTAGAGCTGGACGCATACGATTCCATGTCGGTGCAGTTCTCCAGAGGGTGTCCCTTCCAGTGCGAATTCTGCGACATTATTGTCCTCTATGGTCGTAAACCTCGGACTAAAACCCCAGCCCAACTTTTAGCCGAGTTAGATACTCTCTACGAGTTGGGTTGGCGACGCAGTATCTTCCTGGTGGACGACAACTTTATTGGCAACAAGCGTAATGTCAAACTGTTTTTGAAAGAGTTGAAAATTTGGATAGGTGAACATCAGTACCCCTTTACTTTTAATACAGAAGCATCAGTGGATCTGGCTAATGATCCAGAGCTGATAAACTTAATGATGGAGTGTAATTTCAACGCTGTATTTTTAGGGATTGAGACTCCAGATGAAGAAAGCCTCGCCCTGACGAAAAAGTTCCAAAATACGCGGGGCTCTCTTGTTGAAGCGGTGAAAACAATTAACAAAGCAGGGTTGCGGGTGATGGCAGGCTTTATCATCGGCTTTGATGGGGAGAAAACAGGAGCAGGTGAGCGCATTATTCGGTTTGTGGAACAAACAGCAATTCCCACTGCCATGTTCGGGATCTTGCAGGCGTTACCTGATACCGCCCTCTGGCATCGCTTAGTCAAAGAGGGACGCTTACGCAGCGACAGAGGCAACGGTAACCAGTTCGCCTTGATGAACTTTATCCCCACTCGACCCCCAGAAGAGATTGCCAGAGAATATGTCGAGGCATTCTGTACTCTGTATGATGCCGAACGGTTTTTAGAGCGCACCTATCGTCACTTTCTAATCATGGCTCCTCCTAAAGGGAAAGCCCCTTTTAAGATGCCCAGCCTGGCGGAGCTACGAGCGCTGTTGATTGTCTGCTGGCGACAGGGCTTGAAGCGCAAAACCCGTTGGCAGTTTTGGCATCATCTATTCAGTATGCTCAAGCACAACCCTGGAGTTTGGGATCATTACATTTCAGTTTGTGCCCAAAATGAACACTTCCTGGACTATCGCCAGATTGTCCGTGACCAGATTGAAGGTCAGCTAGCCGAGTTTTCGGCACAAGAAGCAAGACTCAAAGCTCAAGAAGCGGAAGCAGAAGTTCCAGTCATAGCAATTACCCAACTGGAAAAAATCCTGTGATGAGTTACTGCTGAATAGAGTTCATACTGGAGCAGAGTGAGATCAAGTATTCGACTGCTAACTGTAGCGACCTGCAAACAAAAAAGGCTGAAACTGCAAACAAGGTAGGGCAAACGCATCTTAATGAGCGACAAAATGTGATCTTAACGAGTGTTCTTTGATAAATTGCCTTGAAAAGAAGGGTAACTGCTGTCCAAGCTCTAGTGGCAGTTGAAAATCGCTCTTAGGTGAGGTCGTGAACTCTATTTCTCCTTTAGTACATCGACATTATCCTAAAATCGAACATGTTTAAACCCTCTAATCTAATTTAGATAGTAGAGTTTAATTTCTTGCCAATCCCGGAGTTTACGTATTTATATAGATAGAAGTTTTTCTAAGTACTTATTATCCCATCCAGCTTTTAGTCGTTTATTTTTAATTCCGGTCTTTACCGATTTCTCTTGCTGTAAAAGATTCCCAGCTATGTGGCGAAGCACGGCAAAGTTTTGCGGTGCATTATCTTTTCTAATCCGACTGTCATCTTCACGGAACGCCACATCCAATACCCAGTGTAAAGAATTTTCTACCCCCCAATGCTGCCGGATTGAGTCGGCAAGTAATTCAGCATCATTTGGTAGACTACTGATAAAATAACGAGTCTTAATAGTTGTTTTACCATTGACTACTCGTAACCGTTCACGGGGGGGTACATCATGCGCATAAACGTCAAAGCCTTGCTAAGCAAAAGCTTTGGGTTTTATGCGCATCAAAATATCGTACCTAAAATGTCTAAAAGACAATTTGCAGACCAGTATAGCACTTTTGACTACTCACAATTATCCGGTATAAATCCAATCTAGACTGGTTTTCGTACTGATTACGTGTGATTTCATATTGGACGTTTTTTTGATCCCCCCCTGAACGGTTACGACTACTCTCATGGCGTCTTGTCTGCCTACACTTTGCAAATCAAGCCATTTTCTTTCTGGGTCTATTTGAGCCTGAACCCCACTTAACATCATGCAATACAAGCGTCTCCTCTCGGCCATGCCCCTCCTCTGATAAACGGGTAGAGCTAAATTCAAATCCTTGATATTTCTGAGTGAGTGCTTCTTTAAATAGTGCTTATACTCGCTCGTATAACCCACCTTGATTCTTCTTTAATGTAATAACGTAATCTCCTCCTCCCTCTCTTATCTGCTTAACAATTTCCCGCTGACAGCCCATTGCATCTATCGTTATAATACATCCATTGAGTGATAAAACCTTGAGCAGTTCGGTCATGGCAGTAATCTCATTTGACTTGTCATCAACCAAAACTATAGCAATCCTATTTGATTTACAAACACCTGGGAACAGGCTTTCTATCGTAGGCCTATTCTAGTAAGGCTGTGTTTTGATCTGATTTAGGATTGCTATAGCGCTCTTTCATCACTCTAGGCAGAGGAAAATCGGAAATCCTTGTCTGGCACAGGTGTTGGAACTGCTCCTCGGAATTTATTCATTAGCGCAATCAGTCGAGGAAATCCCAAGGATAAGTGGGAAATTGGAAACACTTTCGAACCTTGCGTCTAATTAGATTAAAAAATACCCAAGGTTGGATAACTAGGCGTAAGTTATTCAGAATATTTTTCCAGCCTTGTCCTGAATCCCACCAATCGTGAGCAGAGAATTTATCCACAGCCGAGTCTATGACTTCATCATTATTGAAATTTTTAGAAGGATTAAGAACTTTGGCGTGAAGACTTACTAAAAGATAAGCACTCATTACAATTTCCCACCACTTTTCGATTTGGGCGTAATCAGTTACTCGAAAATCCGCCCATCCTAGTTCATTTTTACTTTGTTTAAGCGAGTGCAAACTCTCCCGCCTGTTCCCGGCGGGAGACAACTGCACTCGGTACTCAACCCAATTCCTTAAACCATACAGATTCCCAACTTCCTTATATTTAATCCCAGGGACGAGCGTCATTACCCACCAAGTAGAATTCTCAGGCAGAGTGTCTGTGTCAGTCGTAATTTGCCAATATTGAATGGCATGGCGCTTGCCAAAAATGATTGATCGGATGTATCGAACTTCGTCAGTACCATCAAAAAACACACGAAAAAATTTACGAGCCAGCGCCGTGCGGGGGTTCCCCCCGTTGAGGCGACTGGCGTGCCATTTGTTGTACTTAACTGTTTGGCCAGGCGGTAGCCAGGCACCGTGGTTACTACGAATTGCCACGGCAAAGTCAAGTTTTAATTCATTTAATACACTGATAAAATTGCCATCGCTTTCTCCATATAGACTGTCGGCTAAAACCAGTGAAAACTTAAACCCCATTGCTGTTAATTCCCGAATCATATCCGCAGCAATTATGGGTTTACTTTTATACGTATCTCCTGGCAACAATCGTTCTGAGGGCTTATAAATTTTAAAACTTAACGGAAAAGTCATGCCCTCAAATAATCCATAAGCTGTAACTGCAACTATTCCGTTTTCTATTTTACCTAAATTTCCGATATACTGTCGCTTCACGTAATCTGTCTTGTTTCCCTTCTTTTTGTCTCCAGTTTCATCAATAATTAAGTTGATTTCTCTGCCTTTTAATGTTTGCAGAATTATGTTTAATCTCTGTGACTTTAAGTCGAGGACTTGCCAGGGAGATTCTGTAATCAAATGATGTAGAGATTGCTCCGACGCTATTCCGACAAATGATAGCTATCGCAGGCAATGACTTGCGCTTAATATCTGAAATCATCCCGATATGGAGATGCTTGAATGCTTCAAAACTTCTAACCTCTGGAAACAGGTGTTTATACGCTTCACAGTATTCATCCACGAAATTCACTGTGGGCTGAGGCAATCTTGGCTCTACCATAGACCGGAGTTGGGTTTGAGGGCTTTAACTATATTATACTCTCGCCAGAGTGATGAAAGAGCGATAACTTGCTAAGAGTGTTACTGTTACTTCTATTTCGCCAAGACCTTTTCGAGATTGTCTACTTGATTCAGTACAGAAGTAGCAAGACTACCATATTCCTTTGACGACTTTGCCGCCTGAACCCTTGCAACTAAGTTGTCGAATTGCTGCGCTTGAGCTGAGCCTCCATGAGACTCGACCGCAGGACGCACAGCATTCCAAGTGCGACTCATGTCCTTAGCCGTCGCTTGGAGCTGGGTCATGTCATTCGCCACTGCCCCGATCTCTAACTGGCGACCGTAATAGTCAAGCAGAGGCACCTGAACTGGCACTGGTGGATTGAACGGTACGGACAGGTTAGCAGCGAGCAGAGTTACCTGGTTAGCATCTCGCATTGTTGCTAGCTGCTGATGAGCTGGAACAGCTTTGTCAAGGGCTGCGATCGCTCCGTCGAGTTTGTCTTCGCTCGGATTCTCACTAATCTTACTCTCGTTGTCTATTCTTTTGGCTGCATTCTTAAGGGAGTTGAGCTTGGCAGTAGATTGTGTCCAGTTGTTCGCCTTCGCCGCCTCATAGATATCCTCACCGTACTCGGCTACCTGGCTGACCGAGGTTGGGACACTGTTTGAATTCGTTGTCGTGGTCGTCGCTGCTGGAGTGGCATTGCCTTCAGAACTTTCGTTGTCAACTTCAGCCTTTTGTGCAACATTCTCGTCTTTGTCAATCTTAGATTGGGCGCTTACGGTTTCACCATTTGGGGAAGAGAAGCTAGTAGAGTGGGTGGCAAGGCTTACGGTGGGCAGAATTAGCACCCCCGCCAGAGTCATCCCCAAAATGGCGGAGGTTTTTGAGAGTGTCATCTAATTTTCCTTCCGTGAAAGCAGTAGTTTTTGTGCTCTGAAGCTTCACTTTAGAGCACAAAAGTCAAGAACTTGGAAAGATCTGCGCTGCTGCCAAGCCCATTTATAAAAAATAATCACGCTTGCTGAAATGATTTCGGCTGACCCGTGCCTATTTTCTGGCAATTCCTCTATGTGAAAGTCCCGGCTGCGGAATGTGGGCTATAAAACCGCTCTTTCAGTCGGTAATTTTCAACTATAAGCAAATCTTTCCAAGTTCTTGACTATTGTTGCCTAGAGTGAAATTACTGCATCCAGATTAAAGGAATTACACGCTATGAAATCTTCAACATCAATTATTCTGACAGCTGCTTTCATCGGTACTTTAAACCTGGTTGGATTAGCACGAACCGCGCACGCCAAACAACTACACCCCCAGGCTGCCTTCATATCCCAGCATTCTAGCAGTACCCCAATCACTGAAGCCAATGACGGGTATGGAGAGGCCAATGATACAACAGTTGCCATTGAAAATACAAAACAGTCTCAGGCCCGAGCCATGGCTCCTTCTAACAGTCTGATTAAAGTTGCTGAGGCGAGGGACGAAGGTAATGGCGAAACTAAGTATGATCCCAATGAGCAACAGGAATCAGCTCTACTACAATCCCTGGCTAAAATTACGCCTCAGCAAGCTGCCGAAACAGCTCGACGAGGCCAAGAAAGCCGCGTCAAATTGGAAAATGAAAATGGTAACCTGGTCTATGCCGTAGAGATTGGCCAGCAAGAAGTCAAAGTGGATGCTGGCAACGGCAAGGTTCTCTACACCGAGAATGCTAGCCAAGAGGATGAGAAGAGTGAAGCCGCTCGCCCACGCAGTAGTATTCAAGTCCCTGGAAGTAGCAATAGTTTTAGTTCGAAAGTGCCAAGCACTTCACCGCTGATAGACCCAAATCCACCAGCAGAAGTGCAATCCCCTAGCCTACAAAATTACGGGGTCTAACCAGAGCCGCTCAATCTGCGTAGCTAACTGCGATTACAATTTTAAAACTCTAGCTTCCGTGGATGCTGGCTCGCTGACTGACGAACTATACACCAAAGCCAAAGTCTTAACTGAGCGGGGTAGAACTCGTCAGCCGACTGCGTCAGGGCTCTACATTCACGCATTATGATTCCGCTTGACCCGCCCCAGGAGGTTCTGTCTGGCTAACCGGATTTTGCTCGCCGAAGACGAACCCCGCATCACCGCCTTCTTGCAAAAAGGGCTGTGGGCGTCGGGGTTCACTACCGCAGTAGCAAAGGACGGTGATGAGGCCGTTCTCATGGCTCAAAGCCAGGATTTTGACCTCCTAATCCTTGACATCGGTCTCCCTGGCAAAGATGGTTGGATGGTGTTGTCGGAATTGCGAGGCCAGGGCGAACACATACCGATTATTATCCTCACGGCTCGTGACGACGTCAGGGATAAAGTTGCCGGACTCGAGGGTGGGGCTGACGACTACGTAACGAAGCCGTTTCGGTTTGAAGAACTGAGAAAAGCGGGTAAGCACAGAGACAGAAATAATTACACAGCCTTTTAAAAAGATCGCCCGACTCCGACAGATATCCCCCAATTGAAGGCTGTGTAATTATTTATAGTCATCCACTTACGGCTGCGGTTGCGCGACAAAAGCTTGCCCAGACGGGAGGAACAAATGGTTTTGAGAGCGGGCAACATTGTCCAAGACTTGCTTACACGCCAAGTCTGGGTAGGAGAGCGCTTGAGGAGAGCTATCCGCCAGAGAGTTCACTCTTGCAGAGCTGTTTCTGCGTCACCCAGGGCAAGTGATGAGCAGAGAGCAGGTTCTAAGTCACGTCTGGGGCTACGACTATAATCCTGGCTCCAATATCGTTGATGTTTACGTTGGTTACCTACGCAAGAAGCTAGGCGGCAACTTGATCGAGACCGTCCGAGGCATGGGCTATCGCCTCCGAACATGAAAGTTTTCTCATTAATTCTTCATCTAAGTTTAATAAATAATTATTAAGATTAAATAAAAGTGACCAGGGTAAATGTTGGCCGCCGTCATAGGGTTGAGAGTCAAAGAGTCATTCAGCTTTACGCCTTCACAGGGTCGCTTCGTACCTGTGCTGTCCACTCAAACGCATTGCATTCCAAATGCGACGTGTTCAGATGCAAATAATCACTTTGTGAACACAGGAGAAAATGGCAATCACAGATCTCAAAGCCAAACAGTCGATAACCAACGACCTAGTGGCATCCTTAGTTGTGTTTCTCGTCGCTCTGCCGCTGTGCATGGGAATTGCGATCGCTTCGGGAGTTCCTCCGGCGCTGGGATTGGTCACAGGAATGGTGGGTGGAATTATTGTCGGCCCGATTGCCGGCTCCCCGTTGCAGGCAAGCGGACCGGCGGCTGGACTTGCCGTCATCGTCTGGGAACTGGTTCAAAAGTACGGCATTGAAATGCTCGGACCTGTTCTGATCCTCGCGGGCCTGATCCAATTACTAGCGGGGGTGTTCAAGCTGGGGGCGGTTTTCCGCGCCATATCTCCTGCCGTGATCTATGGGATGCTCGCCGGAATTGGCGTGCTGATCTTCGCTTCCCAATTCCACGTCATGTTGGATCACTTGCCGCAGGCTCACGGACTTGAGAACCTAATTTCCATTCCTAGCGCGATTTACAAAGCCATCTTTAGCAGCGACGGCAGCAGCGGTCGAATTGCGGGGATTGTGGGCATAATTACCATCATCACCCTCGTCCTCTGGGATAAGTTCAAGCCCACTCGATTGAATTTGCTGCCTGGAGCCCTGATTGCTGTAGTGGTTGCAACCGCTATAGCAACTGTGCTCAAGCTGCCTGTGCATTACGTTAATCTCCCGAATAATCTAGCCGAAACGATTCATTTCCCGACTCTGGAGAGCTTGCAGCGCCTGTTGTCGGCACCACTGCTGATTAATGCCACTGCGATCGCCTTTATTGCCAGTGCGGAAAGCCTGCTCTCGGCGGCGGCAGTAGACCGGATGCACCAGGGACCAAGGACTAATTTTGATCGCGAATTGGCAGCGCAAGGCTTTGGCAACATGATTTGCGGCGTGCTTGGGGCGGTGCCGATGACGGGTGTGATTGTCCGCAGCTCTGTGAACGTGGAAGCTGGGGCAAAAACCAGACTTTCCACGATTCTGCACGGAGTGTGGCTGTTAGCTCTGGTTGCCGCCGCACCTTTTGTGCTCAAGCTGATTCCCACATCCAGCCTCGCGGCGATTCTGGTGGTCACGGGCTATAAGCTGGTGAAAGTGGATAAAATCCGCAGTCTGCAGCGATACGGGCGCCTGCCTGTGTTGATCTACTTTGCCACCTTGGGCGGGATTGTCGCTAGCGATCTGCTCACCGGCGTGCTGCTGGGGATTGTGCTCTCAGCGATCAAACTAATCTACAAAGTTTCCCACCTTGCTATCCTGCTTGATCGGGATGAAAACAACCACCGGATTGACGTGTATCTGAATGGGACGGCTACATTTGTGCGGCTGCCGCAGCTTGCCAAGGTGCTTGAGCAGATTCCTCCAGGGAACGAAATTCATATCCACCTGGAGATGCTCAACTACATTGACCACTCCTGCTTAGACTTTTTGTCAATGTGGGACAAGCAACAGCAACAGAGGGGAAACACCGTTGTCGTGCAGTGGGATGAGTTGGTGGAGCGCTACAAGAAACCGCTCAGCCAAAGACGCTCACCGATAACATTCTAAACAGCTTCTAAGTGTCAATGTGTTTTCCACGTATTAGAAAGATCGCAAAACATGCGGGATTTATTTAAGGGTATGCACCAGTCCCAAGCCAACTATTTTAGTAGGCCCCGGGAGTTGTTTGAAAAACTTTCTCTGAGCCAGCAACCTAGAATACTCTTCATTACCTGCTGTGACGCCCGGATTGACCCGAATCTAATTACTCAAACCCAGCCGGGTGAAATGTTGATTATTCGCAATATTGGCAACATCATTCCACCGTATGGTGCCACCAATAGCGCTGAGGGTGCCGCCATCGAATATGCTATTCAAACTTTGGGGATTATAGGAGGGTTTAAAGTTGGGGCTCTATCGTTTCCCGTATGCAAATGTTCACCAAGAAAGGCAGAGGGTAGAGGGTAGAAGGAATAGAGTTAACAGTTGCCTTTTGCCACCCGGTTTGAAGAAGAGAGGATTTATCCATGGAAAAAAAGAAATATTTGTGCCGAGAGACTTCCGTCCGAGGCACTCTTACGTCCAGATTCAAGTCCCGAAGGATTTATCCATGGGTTTATCATAAAAGCCTTCAGCATAAGAGCCTTCTGAAACCGAACATTCCGGGGCCGAATATAAGTCATAAAGCCTTGAAGACTCATAGCGGTCAGCCTTACTCAGCATAGTTCAGGCGATAGAGACAAAGTTGTTTTAGAGAGGAAGTTCAATTTCATAACTATAGCTGGGAGCGATTTTTTTTGCTTTCAACTTTTACTGTTAATAGAGGTTAAGGTGAAATGAATAGAGGTAATTTACAAGATTTATTATTTGGGTTTTACCCCAAATAAGTAGGTTGATTAAATCATTTTAGCTGGGTGGCAAAAGGCTGAATTTAATGCTGATTTTCCAAGGAATTGAACCGAGTCAGTTTTTCTTTCTAACAAGTTGGTGGGTGCCTTTCTATGGCTTAATAGGCGCGATTTTGACATTACCCTGGGC
>JAABUX010002045.1_pt1 | contig 29176 bp, 5 predicted proteins | sample 5561851 | NCBI WGS metagenome assembly JAABUX01 (sample SAMN10711883, study PRJNA513361) | rock metagenome | isolation source: Antarctica rocks | place: Antarctica: Victoria Land, Richard Nunatak red sandstone | collected 2016-01-03 | reverse complement strand
ATCCTCCCTCGCTACTCCCCTTTACTCCTTCTATACTCGTCTATACTCCCTCTAAAGCGGCATTACTCCCTTTCCCGATCGAAAACGGTAGTAACCGATCCTAAGTTCGGTACCTATATATATATTATATATGAAACTTCTTCTCTATTCTCTAGAAAGTTGTCGGCAAGGAGATTTTCGAAGGAAGAGGCTTTGTAGCTTACTCATCATCCTGAGCTAGGTATATCACCGGAATGTTCCTCGAGATAGACTATAGTATAGTGACGATAGAATCTAACAGCCGTCTACGTAATAGCCTTAAGAGCGACGGCCATGCCGTACCGCGTTTACGTCGGCCGTATCCATGAGATGTCTCATTAATTCTTCGATAGCCAAGGCCTAAGGAGCGCGAGAGCGGATTTGATTCAGGATCCTTATGATGAGGGTACGTTTCAAAGAGTTCTATAATGTGAGAAGGAGGGGAGTCGGGTTCGGCGGTGTTAGTAAGAGGGTTATAGGAAGATATTAATAATGGCTCATCTTTATAACGTGCCTCGTTTGAAGGGGAAGGGAAAATCAATCGACCTTTTAATTTCGCTAGATGACTAACTATCTCTCAACCTTGTGTGACGATCCGATTACCGAAAAAACCGGTGTCTATAACTCGCTGCGAGGGGTGGAGCTACCTAGGAATATACTTGGAAGAGAACGGTGTCTTTAGCCTGCTGGTGTTAGATGCTACCTGATCTTGATCTTGGTAGCTGGTTTTTAAGGGCGTGAGATTTTTTGTCGTTGAGGTTGCGTGGGGGGTTTCAGGTCGTAGGGGATAGCGGGATTTTTCGTTTGATGGTGCGTAGAGTTGCGTCGTTGCGTGGTGGTCCGGCACGAAGGGGATATACCTATCTTGGGGACTATCCAGCTTGGTTGTAGAGAACTTATTTCCTAATGACAGCTTCGAAGCTATAAGTGATATTGCTATGATGCTAAGTTATATATAAGGAACGAAGCTCGACTACTTTACAGTGTCAAAGACGCTGCTAGGTAGTACGCGCAGGCTGAGGAAGTATGCTAGGACAAGGATGTGCATACATACTGAACGATAGACCACGGTATCTCGAAGGTACACCACCGAAGCGAATAAGATAGGGATAACTAAGCAGGCGATAATGCTTCCTCGCTATAACCACAGCTCGATATCCGTAGGATGTGCGATATTCCAGGATGCAAGGTAAACGGCGCCAAAGATAGAAGGGGCTAGGACGAAAAGTAACGCGTATTTCCATTTTCCTATTAGTTCGCCTTCGTGGATCTAGTGCCGGCTAGAATATATAAATTCCAAGATGGTGCCCTCGTAGACTCCATATATTAAGGGCGACATCTCGTCTATAACTCCGTCGGAGCATTCCATGATAATAGGTATTACGTAATTCTAAGGCCTATTCTACTAAAACCTATACGCGATTAATATATATATAACGTAGGCTATTATACTAACTTCTAAGAGGGTAACGGCTTGATAATAAGCCGATCGAGAGACTACTTAAGTTACTAGCTATACTACTTGCAGGCAGGCTAGGGATTTTATAATATTGTCTAATATAGCAGAGTCCTAGATCCGGTCTTCACTTATATTTCTTAGCTCGTGAAACCACTCTTTAGAATGAGGTTTTGCTGTTCGATCTATATCTCGTAGTTGAAGTTAATAATACCTCGAATCTAATGATTTGAGTTAGAAGCCACCATGTTAAAGAAGAATCTATAAGTCAGGGTGAACTCGCGATATAGTAATTCTCTCAATTTTTTCCTTCTTTATATGGCGTCCTGGAAGTCTCTAACGGTTATAAAGATAAGGAGCTCCGGAGTAATAAGAACGATAATTACTAGGACTATTTTACTTCTTACAATCTTTATTCGAAGGGAGTAGGCCCTTACCCCTTGATAGCGAGGGATAGGACGGTGTAATACCGTCTAGACGCACAGAAAAATGGTGAATAGGCAGCTCCGGAGAAATTCGGACGTCCCTCGCCCGCAATATGTTGAGACCTAGCTATAGACTAAGGTATCGCGTGTTACGTTCTACGTGGTATTAGTAGAGGTAATAGCGTAGCTTATAAGGAAGAGAAAAGCGAGGACGAGTATATTAGCGGCGTTGAAGGTCTATTACGTAGGTAGAAGACTGGTACTAAAGATAGAGACCGCTGTCAAGATTAGGTATCCCGATCGAGCGCGAGAGTCTATATAAGTATCGTGGCATAGTAATAATAGCCGTAGAGTCCTGAAGTTGCCTTTATATTCGACAAAGACTTGTTTATATTAGCATATTAGTTAACGTATATCTAGAGCTCTGCGCCTTATCGAAGATAAAAGCTTGATACAACGGCTGATAGTTCTTAAGCTAGCCTAAAAGAAAACGTAGTTTTAAGAGCTTGTAAAAGTTTTCTAAATCTCAATATTCAGGCGAGGGAGTTGGTACATTATTAGAGGTAAGGCATTCAAGATAAATGATTTAAACCGCCCAAATTCCTAAATATAGGCGTAGCTAAACCAGCTCGCCAGGCTTATTAGGCGTTACGTAGCGCCATACACTCCGCGCATGGCGTAACGATACCCTATTACCACCCTCCCTTAGCAGTAGTAAGAGCTAGCAAGGAACACGAAGGCATGTTCAGATATAGCATTTTCATCGGTGAGTCCGCGCTCGTGTCGTGAAGGTTGAACCCCGGTAACGAATGACGAAAGAAGCCTGGAAATATAGCAGTCGGCATGATGCTGAGCTTCACAATCGATGGAGTACAAGGCTACCGTTCTCTTATCGCTCCAATCATAATGGGAACGTCCAGTCACCTTTCTAGCTAGGCCTCATCAGCCTAAATTCCTGTAATATAACCCTTATACCTCTCTCCTTAGCACCTAACCTCTCATCTACTACCTCTTCCTCTGCCTACCACTTGAACCCATATTTCCTTAAAACCCCCCGACTACCCTCTCTACCGGGTCCTGTAACCGCCTTTAAATATCCCTTCTCTTCCTCATCAAGCACCGTATACCCGTCAGGATACTTCCGCTAATATATATCTATCTATGCTCTTAAAGCTTCTATTATATAGCCATAACCCCAGGACGAAGGGTGGAATATATAGCTAATCTCAGGAAGGGAGTAAGCGCCTATCAGGCCGATGATCTATAGCTCTTGCTTTTCTAGTAAGTCTACGTGGCGGGTAGGTGTAATTGGATATAAGGGGTAGAGGGAGACGGTATAGACCATGCTATTTTAACTTTCCAGCCTCGTGTTCAGCCACTTATTATTTCTCTCGCGGGTATTAGGTTCAGTCTAGTAGAGCACTTTTAGGTCGGATCGAACCGTAAAGACGCCGTCGCCGTCCGAAGGCTAGCTTTATAGTGATCCGCTTCAGCTTAGACACTAGTCTTAAATAGGAAATCCGAAAATCCCGGGGATTTTAGACTTCCGCTTTACACGATGCATTATTCTTTATTGCTATCATCTTAGTCCGGTCCTAAATTAGGTACCGCCAAGCCGTAATATAATAAACGCTTAGTTTGCGAATATACGGGCATTATATATGCTTAGGATACTCCGGGAGCTAAGTACTATAAGTAACTGTAATTAATATACTTATTATCCTAAGTATATTAAGTAGTTACTTAACTTATATTATAATCTCTAGTATATCTCCTAAGTACTAACTATAATACTTATATCAGACCTATTTAGTAAAAGCCTACCTTCTATTCCTTAATACTCCTCTCTATAAGTACTAATTATAGGTCTACCCTCTTCGGAGTAAGTAAACCGTAATAGGTAGGTAATATAAAAAGGTAATATATATCCTTAAAGAACTAAGAGGGCTATTAAAATCATAATTAAAAAATAGTTTATTTTTAGAATAGTATTAATTTTAGGAAAAAGTTATATTATCTTCTTATTTTATTACTTAGTATTTTAATATTACCTTAATAAGTTAAGTTAGTCTAACTTAAGTTACTAAATTTAGTACTAATAGTCTAACCTTAGTATTAAGTTAGTACTAATTCTTAGTCTTAGTTAGCTTAATTATTATAGATTATCTCTAATAGCCTTAATATTATACGCGCCATCCGGGGATAGCGTAATCGTAAGCGCCTTAGCGCTATATATTTGTTTACCTTCAGCGATTATATACATAATACTTTCTCTCCTTATAGTTAGATTCAGCCTTATTACCTAGTCGATTAGCTACTTATATTTCTAGTATTATACTTAAGAATATTATTATCTATTTTAATAGCTTTAATTTTAATATTACTTATTATAATAGATAAAGGAAAAGATAGTAATAGAGATAGTAAATATAATAGGCTATATAAGTAAATAAGTATGTAAGTTAAGCGAGAGATAGATTAAAGATAGGGATAATAATAATAAATACTTAATATAAGTTAAGAATTACTTAATTAAGTAAAACGAAGTAGAAATATAAAAGCTAAGCTAGGAGTAAAGTTAAAATACTTCAAAATATTAAAAAAGGTAGTATAAATTTATATTATTAAATTATACTATTTCTAATATATTAAATTTCTTTAAAATTCTTAAGAGGTAGACTAGTTTATATTTTTATCTATTTTTAATATATTTAATAAGCCTCTTTTAATTATTAGTAGTCTACTTTAATAGATTTATTATATACTAATAAGTAGATTTTATTAATAAAACCTCTTATAAATATAAAAAGTTTAATCTTTATATATTCCTTAATTAATAGTCTGTTAAAGAATTACCCTTTTCTTAAAACTAAGCTTATAATCTAAGTTATAATTACTATTAAAATTCCTTTTACTTTAAGGTTATAAAATAAACTCTTATATAATATATTATTAAAAGATAATACTAATAGGCCTATTATATTTTTTCTTCCCTTATCTTACATTAAATTAAGTCTATTAAAGTTCTAAAAGCTATTTTTATTAACCTACCCTTCTTTACTCTTATTTATTATTTTAAGAGGAGTTTATAATATTTTATTAATTTATTAAAGTATTTAAAATTATTGTCTTTAAAGCGTTTCCTAATATATTAAGTTATATTATTAGGTAATATACCTTTAATTTTCAATAGTTTAATTTCTTTAACTTCTTTAAGATAATTATATTTATTTCTTTAAAGCTCTTTAAATAGTAACTACTATCTAGAGGCTTAGAAAAGCTTTATTATTACCTTAATTAAGTTTTAATATAAGATATATAAAAACCTATATAAAAGGCTTAATATCCTTAAGGCCTTATTTATAATTAAATATTAAATTACCTTTTAAATCTCCTTAAGCTTTAGGGTAATATCTAATTCAATTAGTATAAGGTATATTATACCTTTAATTAGGGGGAATTAAGTACTTTTATCTTTTTTTAAAATTAAATACCTTTCTACCTTCCTTATCTTCTAGGGCGGGGAATTATAAGACTTCTTTAGAGATTTCATTCCTTTTTCTTCTCTATTATATTAATTTTTAAATACCTATCTTCTTTAATAATATTATATATATTACTTTTTAATTATTTAATATATAAGTCCTTTTTAATATTAATAATCTATCTTTATCTACCTTTTAAAGTCTCTTTTTTATAATAATTATTTAATAATATTTATAATTTTTTTAAGGCTCTTTAAAGGCTTTTATTACTTTATATACTTTATTACTTAATATAATTTTAAGCCTTTAAAAGGTCTTATATTAGAGATAGTATTACTTATAATATTATAATTAGCTTCTTTATATATATATATATCTTTATATATAAATTTAGTAATTATTAGCTTATATTTTAATTAAGATAATTACTTATATATTAATATCCCCTTTTATCTCTTTAAGTTTAACTTCCTTTCAAGCCTACTTCTTATAAGGCCTTAACTCCTCTTATAACTACTTTAAGGCTATATATATTAAGAAGTAATTAGATTTAAAATTAAATTCCTATTTAATCTTATACTTAGATATTATATTATATATCCCTTTAATTAGAAATAAAAGGTTAATTATATTTTATATTTCATAGCTTTATTATATTATTATCTTTAATAACTTATTTATTATTATATAATATATATACTTACCTAGGTTATTTTATTATAAGTAATATAAGTTAAAATCCTTAATTATTATATATTCCCTATATTACAGGCGGTTATAGTAGGCTAGGCAGGCTAGTCGTATTTATTAGATAAGAGGTCGCTCGACCTTATAGTAAGGTGCGAACGTGCGAATATATATAGAATATTTAGCCCTATAAGCTTAGTAGGCTTAGCAGGCTTAGTACGAAAGGAGCCGTGATATTAGGTCCCCCTTCCGTAGGTGTAGTCCCTACACCTAGCTTCCTATTCAATTTAAATTACTCTTATTCCGTCCTATCTCCTTGCTCTTTCTTCTATTATAGGCGTTCGAAGTCGTAGAAGTAGATATTATCTCGAGAAGGCAGGTTAAACTATAGTAGCTGGCAGGCTTACTACGGCGGCGAAGGCGAAGAAGTAATAATATCGGTAGTTATAGGGCAAATAGTAGCTGGCAGGCTTACTACGGCGAAGGTCTAGCGTAATAGCATAGTAAGTGGAGTTATAGACCGCGAGGAAAGGCGTTTCGAGAGATATAAGCCGAATTACAGGAGAAAGGAAGGCGGAGCGGAAAAAAGACGTGGCGAGAGGTAATTATAGCTATAGGCGAAGTAGAAGAGAAGTAGTAAAGGAGGTAGTATTATCATTATTTCCGTAGGTAGATCGGCACGGAGAAGGTCGATTAAAAAGTAAATTATCGTTATTAAATAGCGTCCTAGTTATAACGTCCTATTTATTAGCGTCGAGTCGTTAACTAGTAGAGCTCTCGTTACTCGCTCTGCTCTTTCCTTATCTAGCTATCTCTTGCAGGTATCCTGCCCTAGTATACCCTAGATTCCCCTTCCGTAGATGTCGTCCCGACATCTTTAGAAAAAAATTCGGCGGAAATCGAGGTATTTAGGCGCTAAGATAGCAATTCGAGGCGTTTACGGCGGCGTTACGCTATCGTTTTCGGGGCTTTTTAAGGCTTAATATATGTCGTTAACGACAGCGATATAAGGAGGGAGCGACCTAGTATTACAGGCGGTTATAGTAGGCTAGGCAGGCTGGTCGTATTTATTAGATAAGAGGTCGCTCGACCTTATAGTAAGGTGCGAACGTGCGAATATATATAGAATGTTCAGCCTTACAGGCTTAGTAGGCTTGGCAGGCTTAGTATAAAAGGAGCCGTAATACCTTATCCTTACTAAGTATCCTTTTAAGGGCTAGGATTATAAACAGGTTATTATAAGAATTTAGGCTTATTAGGTAAGAACTATATATATTATAAATTTAAAGGGTTATCCCTTATAATTTAAAAGACCTTTTAATCCTTTTAATATATTTTTCAGGGTTATAAACTTATAATTATAATAAGTAGAGGTTACTTCTATTATATTATATCTCCTAGGACTCTAAGTTTAATCTCTTATTTATATATAAGTTATTATAATATATTAAATAAAACCTATTTATATTATAATTATAAGTTTATTAAATTCCTAGCTAGTTTTTATATAATAAATATATTTATATTATAAACTTTATTATCTTTTAAGAGGGGTATTATTATTATATACTTCTTTATTTATTTATTATATTATAGGAGTTTTAGTCCCTTTATATTACTTATTAAATAGATAGGGGTTAATTCTTTACTTATATTTTTATATTTTAACTAGGGGCTAGGGCTAACTCTTCCCTCTACTATTAATATTAAGATTATACTAGAAGGGATACTTAATTATATTTTAGTAGGGATAACTTTATTAGTCTTCTAACCTTCTTTTATATACGCGCGTCTTTTATTATATGTATTATATCTTTAAATCCCTTTTATTTTATTTTATTTTATATATTATTATTTAAAAGCCTTTTATATTTTAATAGCCTCCTATTATAAATAATATAACTTATACTACCTTTCTTTCTAATATTTTAAGTATTTTAACTTTGCTCCTAGCTTAGCCTTTATCTTCTCTACCTCCTTCTACTTAATTAAGTAGCTCTTAACTTATATTAAGTATTTATCTTTATATATAATATATTACTTCTTTATACTTAAGCTATTTATATAATTATTAATTAAATACCTTCTAATATACTTATTATATTTTATTAACTTATTATATATTTTACTAATATATTTATATATATAATAATTAAAGTATTACTTAAGTATTATATCCCTCTCCTACTTAATATAAAAGAGGAGTATATCTTTTATTACTATCCCCTTATTAGTTAATCTATTTACTATTTTAAGGTAGATAATCTTAATAATTAATAAAGAGAACCTCTTCTATAAAATAATTATACTTAAATTCTATATAAAAGATAGTTATTTAATCTTATTTATATTTAACTAAGGGTATAATCTTTTATTAGCTACTTTTAACCCCTTTATTACTCCTTCTTAGTCTTTATTATTAATTATAACTAGCTTAATTATATAAATTACTAATTATAATATCCTTTATAACTTATCCTTTTATTCTCTCTAGCTCCTCCCTTACTTTTATTATTATAGTCTAAAATATAATATTACCTATTCTTATTTAAGTTTGTAACTCCTTTAATAGCCTAGAATATTTATATTAATTACATAAGTATAATCCCTAGTAATTATTTCTTTTCTTTAATATTATTAATTTTTATTATAACCTATTTAACCTTTTTTAAATATATTCTCTACCTTTAATATATACTAGGCTAGAGGTATTTATAACCCTAGTATAAAGCGTTATATAACCTCTACCTAGCTATTTCATCCCCTTTATATTATTAATAACTTTAATATAATCTTTCTAACTTCTATTATATTAGCGCGTCCCCTAATATTATAATTAATATAAATATATAACTAGCCTATTATACTTTAATAGAACTTTTATAATATTTTATTTATTTATTTTTATTTAATATTTTATACTATCTTAAGGAGCTTAAAAAGCTCTTACTCTTTATTATTTACTAATCTTATCCTCCTACTCCCTATTAATTAACGCGTTATTATACTACCTCCTCTACCTACCTTATTACCCCCTTCCTTATTATATCCCCCTTATTAGGTATCCTAATTTTCCCCCTCTTTAATCTATCTCTCTTTATACTCGTACGCCTAATTACTTATACGGCTCGCTATATTCGCTATCTCTATTACTATTATTAAAGATATATTATAATATAAGGGATATAAGGAATTAAGAATTATATTAAATAATTAGAGATTAATACCTATTATACTATTTTTACTAATTTAATTTTAGATATTAAGAGGTATAATTAATATTATTACTTAATTTAAAAATATAATCTTATATTACTTTAATCTCTAAATCCTTAATAACTCTTATAATAATTTAAGAGTATTTTTAAAGCTCTCTTTATTAAAAAGTATCTTATATAATATACTTCTTATAAATTAATATATTTATATTTATATAATATAAGGCCTTTTACTATTATATTAATAGATAATACTATTTACTAATATTATAATAAAAGCTTAATAGCTAGGAGGTTATATATAATTAATCTTATTATCTTCTTCTTCTTTTATAACTTAATTTAATACTAGCTTATTAAAATCTTCTATAAACTCTATTATAAATAACTCTAGCTCTACTATTATATCCTTTAATATTAATAGATTATTTAATAAATTAATATTATTATTATCTTAATCTTAATCTTAATTAATAATACTATTAATTAGAATATTAGGTCTAGTATTATTAATTAAATTAGATAGATTATTACTAATATTAATTATAGCTTATTAAAGTTAGTAATATATATATTCTACCTAAGAATAAAATTAATAATTCTATTAAGGATTATAATATTTAAAATAAATCTATTTTTAATTTAATTAGCCTTAATAAAATTACTTTTTACTTATATATTAATAATTATTTATTAAAGATCTAGGATTAATCTCTATTATAATAAGCTTAATAAGTTATTAGTAAAGTAAGATATAAAAATAGTATTAAGTTATAAAAAGGTAAGAAGCTAGTTATATAATAAAAGATATAATTATATAATAGTACCTAATATTAAGAAATTAAAAAAATTAAGAAATTGAAAAATCTTACTAGGTTATCTTAAGGCCTATTAGAGGTATTAGGTTATATTATTATATATATATATATATATTAGAGAGAGATAAGGAAAATATATTACTATTAAAATTATTATAATATCTATTTTATATAATTTATATAATTATCTTATTAATAATATCTCCTAACTATTATTTAATATATTAGTTAAACTATTAAAGCTAACTACCTTATCTATCTATCCTAAGTACTAACTTAATAGTTATAAATAGATCCTCCTACCTTAAGTAGATATATAACTTATTATATAGGCGTATATAGTATATATATATATAAAGAATAGTATTAGAATAATATATTTAAGGGATTATATTAAATATAATATAATATAAAGGTTATAATAAAGAGTATTAAAAGTTATAAGTATTCTTAATATATATAATATAATTAGAATCTATATATATAGTTATAAATATTTATAAAATAATATTAATATAAGGATTAATAAATAAGATTCTTAAAGTAAAATATATTCTAGTACCTTATTATATTTATATTATATATATTAACTTAAAGCTTTAAAATATAATACTTATTTATTCTCTAAGTAATCCTCTCTATCTCCTTTTATAATCCCTATTTTATTAATTATATATATTCTTTATAATATATATTCTCTATTATATATTCTTCTTTATTATTTTTCTTCTCTATCTTTATAATAGTTAATTCTTAGTAATTAAATCTTATTAATAGTTAGTACTTTATTATAACCTATTCTAAGATATTTATAAGACTAATATCTTTAAAGGTATCTATAAAGAGGGACTTATATAATACTACTACTAAGTCTACCTTATAAAAGAGGAAATATATTAAGTAGGATAGCTTTAAGACTATAAATAATAATAATAAATTACCTCTAATCCTACTAATTCCTAAGAATAGGAGATAATAGATCCTGAATAATAATAATAAAGAGGACTCTAACTTTATTTTATTAAAGGCTAATCTAATATAGAAGCTACTTATTTTAATAGTTAATTTAAAGCCTTTATTTATATTTAGTATTATATTAATTATATTTCTATTAGAGTTATAATAGAATAGAAGATAATAACCCTAGGAAAATAGGTAATATTAATAATAAGTAGATAGATAATAATAAAAAGCTAGATATAATAGTAGAGATTTAAGTATCCTTTAAAATCTCTATTAAATTTATTATTTTATATTATACCTTAAAGCTCTTCTAATCTAATAAATCTAAGATAAGGGGATCCTATATTATAATTAGGACTTAGGGCTTTTAAAGACTAGGATAAATAGTTAATTAAAAAGCCTAATTTATTAGATATATAAAGGTATACTACCTAGCCTAACTAAACTAAGATTAAAGCTAATATAAAGTATAATAGTAATTAACAAAGTATTTTATTAAAGAGGATTTATAAAGTTAGATTAAATAATATATTAATTTTAAGATATTATTTATAAATAAATATTCTACTAGTTCTTATATATATATTTTAAACTTTATTAAAAAATTAAATAGTTTAGAGATAAATTAGAAATCTTAATTATAATATATCTTCTTTAAAATTCTATATATTTATACTAAATTTTATTAATTTTCCTATTATTAACTTCTTAATAGCTATCTTTATTAATTTTACTACTTAATATAAGCTAGCGCTTAAATATTAAAATAGGGATAATAGTAATAGTTATTATATTACTAGCTATATAAGTATAAGAGAGATAGAATATATAGGAAATTAAGACGGGTACTAGCGCGCGTTTAATACGCGGTTAGTCTAATTAATTATATCCTATTTTAATATAAATTTTACTCCTACTTAAATAAAGTATTTTATAAGTATAATAATATAAATAACTTATAATATTTTATTCCTAATATCTTAAATCCCCCTTCTTAGTTAAATACTAGGTAAGAGGTATAAAGGTAAAGTAGATAGTAGAAGTTCTATTTATAAGGTAGTAATTTAATAAAACTCTTTAAAATATAAATTAAAAGAATCTTAATAGGGTAGGTATAATTATCCTTAATAATATTAATTATCTATTTTTTATTCCTATCCTACCTAGGTATATATTTAAGTAGTAAAAATAATAAGGCTATTATAACTTAAAGATATATTATATTAAAAAGTTATTATAAATATTATATTTACTAGTATCTAAGAATATTTAATATTAATTATATTTAATATTAAAAGTAGGGTAAGAGATAGGATTATAAGAAATATATATTAAAATTCAAGCTTAATAATTTTATAATAACTAGAATAATAAGAAGGAAAAAGAGAAGAATCTAATAACTAATTTATAAAGAGGATAATAAATATTCCTAGCCTTCTCTATCTTCCTAGCCTCTATTTATAGGAATGTTATATATTATTTATAATATTAATTAGGTAATAGGTATAAATAAATATTATTAAAGTATTAATAATTAATAAACTATATATATATACTACTAAGGGGTTATTATTATTTAAGTTAGGGGGATTTCAGCTATCTTAGCGTCTATATTAGCGCCTTAATAAAATCTCTACTAGTAGATTCCCTAGCCCCTCTTTATAATAGTACGTAGTATTATAATTTATAAGGGATAATATTAATAGTAGTTATAAGATAAATAAATAAATAAATACCTTATACCTAGGCTTATAACCTACTAAAATAGGTAGAATAGTAATAATTATTATATTACTAGCTATATAAGTATAAGGGAAATAGAATATATAGGAAACTAAGACGGGTACTAGCGCGCGTCTAGTACGCGGCTAGTTAGAATAATTACATCCTATTTTAATACGTTTCTTATAATATTTATAATATTTAATAGTCAGGCTCTTTTAATAGAATTAAATACTATTATTAACCCTAGTCTTAAGTATATACTTAAGAATAAAGTTAAAGTCTATAAAGAGCCTTATATTATAACTTAATTAATAGATATTATTAATTTATATTAAGACCTTTTTATAAATAGTAAAAATATAATTAATATTTTAAAGGAATAATAAATATTAATTTTATTAAAGCTAAGTATATTATCTAAGCCTATATAAGTATAAATAAAAGGATAAGGATATTATTACTAAAACCTTTAATAAGCTTTAAACCTAAGGAAAACTTCTATAATTAAACTAGCTAACCTTATTTAACTATCCCTACTTTATAATTTAATATAATACTCTTATTAAGTAAAAAGGCTATATTATAATTAATATATAAAAACTTAATAAAATTATAAAGAATAATATATATTTATCCCCTTATAAGTTAATATAATAGTATTAATATAAGGCTATTAATATATAATAATTATTAATATTAAAAAATAGTTCTAAGAATTCTAAATATAATTATAATTAAGAATAGTCCTTTTTAACCTTTATAAGTTATAAGGGTTCCTTTTTATATATTTAAAAGTAAACTAACTTTATACTTTAAGAATATTAAGAGTTTATAAAAACTTATTTTAATAGTATTACTTACTTATATTCCTTATAAGAGTATATAAAATATATATAAAATCTTTAAATAATTTTATTAAAGATAAGTAAACCTTTTACTTATAAAGTTATATATTAACTATCCCTTTATTACTTTATTAGGCTAATATATAAATAGGCTTAAAATACTATTATACTTTTTATAAAACTTAAGTAATCTTAAAATACTTTTTAGTCTAATTAATTTAGTAATATACCTAATAAGTAGATCCCTTATAAAAAAGGAAGATTATACTTAATAAAAGCTTTAATTTAAGTATAAAGGGTTATATATAAAAAAGGAAGATAATTAGGGTTATTTTTTATAAGCTTATATAAAAGGAACTTAATACCTTTTAAGATTTATAAGAGGCTTTTAAATTTTTAATCTCTTATTTATTATAGTTATAATAGGGTTTTATATATTAATTTAAATACCTTAGAAGTAGTAGGATTTATAACTACTATATATTATATAAAGGTTACTAGGATTAATATAAAACTTATTATATTATTTAATTATTATCTTAATAGAGCGGAATAGAACTATTAGTATATTATATTAGAGATTACTAATATTATATAAATTATTAAGAAGGTATAATATATAATTAAATAAAACTTCTAACTAGTTATAATTATTTATATTAGTTACTTTATTATTATCCTAGTATTAAAAGTATAAATAAGTTAACTTTCTAGCTTATATAAGCTTCTTAGTACCTTTATTTATTTAATTTAAAGTTATATTATAAATCTAGTAAACTAGATATAATATATAATATATTATTTAGACTTTATATAAATATAAATATAAGTTAAAAGGTTAATTTATTAAATAGGATTCTTAATATTCTCTTTATATCTTTTAATAATCTTCTTTATAATATTAAAGATTTTAATAGCCTTACTATCTATTATATAATAAATATAAAGATAATAGAGGCTATTAAAAAGATAAGTAATAGTAAAAGATCCTTAATATATTAAAATCTCGTATAAATAATAATTTAAATAAGTCTATAACTTTTTTAATTATAATAGTTATTATAAATATTATAATTAACTTTTTTATATAATATATATATCTAATATATTATAGAAAACCTTTAAGCTTATAAAGCTAATATTAACCTAATTAGATAAGAAGATAGCTATTATATAATAAATAAATACTTATATTAACTCTATACTATTTTATATAATTATAATACATTTTATAATTACTCTTCTTATTATATTATTAGGTATAAATTACCTATTAATAATTATTTCTAAGCTTTAAAAGAAGGTCCTTCTTTTATTAGATTTTAATACTCTACTAATAAATTTGCCCTAGATCTAGTAATAACAAATATTTATATACTTAATATAATTATAATAAAGTAGGTTTTTTATAAGTATAAATATACCCTAATTATCTTTAAAAACAATAATTATTCAAGGTATATTATTAATAATATAAATTTAATTTAATATAATTTTAAGTTAAATAGCTTTTTTATAACTTATATCTACTTAATATATTTAGCTTTATAAGTTAGTAGTACTACTATTACTTAATACTTTAATAACTAAAAAATAATACTAATTATAAGGTTAAAAATATTATTAATCTTTATACTAATACTAACTTTATATATATATCCTAATTCTATTATATATATTAAGAATACTTATAACTCCTTTTATAAAATTTCATTTAACTAAGATATTAAATAATAACTAGGAGATATTACTAATAAGATAATTATATAAATAATATAAGGTAGATATTATAATAATTTTAATAGTAAGATATTTTCCTTATTTCTCTCTAGTATATTAAAAATTTATATTAATAGTAATTAGACGAACTTATATATAAGATAATATAACTTAATACCTCTTAATAAGCCTTAAGATAACTTAGTAGGATTTTTTAATTTCTTACTTTTATTAATTTCTTATTATTAGGTATTATCTAATATTAGTATATAAAGCTATCTATTATATTATTATACCTTTTATTATATAACTAGCTCCCCGCTTTTTAATAGCCTAATAATATTTTAATATTTACTTAACTAATAGCTTATTAGGCTTCTAGTAATAAAGAGGAATCTTAGATCTTTAATAGATAATTATAAAGTTAAGCTTCTATATTATAAATAACTAAAAATATACAAGGGTTATAAAATTATAAATAGAAGATAATCCTATTAGGGCTAATTAGACTAAGGATATTAATATTAGTAATAATCTATTTAATTTAATTTAATAAATAATAAGATTAAGATAATAATAATTCATTAAATAAATTACTAATACTAGATAATATACTACTAGAACTAGAGCTACTTATAATAGAGTTTATAAAAGAATCTTCTTAAGCTAGTATTATATTAAGTTATAGAAGAAGAAGAAGAAGATAGTAAAACTAATTATATATAACCTCCTAGCTATTAAGCCTCTACTATAAATCTATTATAAGAAGTCTTATATATAAGATCTTTAACTAAGTTACATCTATTTATTATAATATCTAATCTATAATATTAAATTATAGGTGTAAGTAGAAATAATTACTAAAGTCTATTAAGTAGTCTTAATATTAAAGCTAGTAGGTTAAAGATATATTAAATAATATTAACCTTTATATTAATATAATAAGTAATATTAGAATTAAGATTATTAATATTCTCTTTAAAGCTATTATAATAAGTAATATTCTCCTTAAAGCTATTAAAATTAATAATATTAACTCTAAGGTTATTAAAATAGGTAATAAAATAGGTAATACTAACTTTAAAGCTATTAAAATAGATATAATTAACCTTAATCCTAATACTAATATATATTATCTTAATATAAGATTTAATTATATAATAATTAATATTAACCTTAAGGTTATTATTATAAGTAATATTAATATTAAAGCTATTTAAATTTATAGTATTATACTTATATTAGATAGTATTAATAATAAGGTTATTAAGATCTATAATATTAAGGCTACTAGAATTAATATTATATTAAATAATATAGCTTAAAGCTACTAGAAATAATAATTTTATTATTAATAATAGTAATTTCAAGGTTACTATAATAATTAATACTAATATTAAGTTGAAGTTAATAATCTAATTAATAATATTAACTTTAAAGCTATTTAAGTAAGTAATATTAATATTATAATAGGTAGTATTAATAATACGGCTAAGGTAAGCCCTAGTAGTTAAAAGCCCCCTCCTAAGTAATTAAGCTAACTACTATAAGGGCTTAAAGAAGGCGGAGATTTTATTAGCTATCTAACTCCGTAGTAGGAAGGATAGCTTTAAGGCGTTCTTACTTAAGGCTATCCTAGGGATTTAAGACTCTAGATATAATTATAAATAGGTAAAATAAGATATAAAATATATCCTCCTCTTCTACCTAGAATTATAAGAGTTAAAACTAAATATAATTAAGGAAGCTAGAACTTACAACTTTAAGGAATTACTAACTAGGCTAAGAGGTACTTACGTAGTAGCCTGCTAGCTAATAAAGATAGGTTACCTAGAATAATTTTAACTTATTAAACTCTAGCTAGAGTAGATAAAACTCCTTTAAGAGGTAGTTCTACTAGTAATACTAGAATAGGTATAGAAATAAATAAATAAATAATTAGAAATAAGGCTATTAAAAATTATACTATTATCTTTAAATATTAAAGCTGTTTAAATTAATAATATAAATAATAATATTAAATTTAAGGTTATTAAAGTAGGTAATATTAACCTTAAAGCTATTAAGGTAGGTTAATCCTAGATTTATTATAATATATAAAACTAGTATTAAGGCTATAATATTAGTTTTAAAGCTATTATAATAGTTAATATAAATTATAAGACTATTAAAACTTATAGTATTATTCTTAAGATAATTATAATAGGTAATATTAATATTAAAGGCCTTTTACTTATTAATAGCCTTCTATTATAAATTTTATAACTTATACTACCTTTCTTATTTATTTAATTTTTTTCTTTTATAAATAGGTATCTTCTAGTATATATAGTATTATTATTTTATAAATTATAAATTATTTATTAATATTTAAGTTATTTAAATAATTTAACTAAATAGTTTTTAATAAATATATATATATCTATAATTACTAGAATATTACTTAAGTATTATATCTTTTTTTATTATATATAAAAGAAGGGTATATTTTTTATTATAATTCCTTCCTTTATTAATTTATTAAGTTATTAATTATCTTAGATTAATAATTAATAAGGAGAACTTTTCTTTAATATTTATTATTAGAATACTAGGTTAGTAGTCACCTCGTAGGTTATATTATGGTGGGTAGTAGAAGGTAAAAGGTCTTGTATTGTAGCTACTACGAGAACTCTGCTAAAAGTAGGCTGTAGGCTTAGTCAGCCCCTAGTCGGCACCGTAGCTAACTCTCTCTACACAGTTGCTGTACTAGTACTAGTAGCACCACTATTTAACACTCCCACTCAGTGACTGTGTTCTAGAGCTCTATCAATTAGCTTCCATTGAACCATTGCCTTTTTCGAATCTTAGCTCCTACTAGTTGATAGCTCCATCAATCAATCATCCGCAGCATTCTAAGGAACCTCTTGAATGGGATCCTAGCTAAAGGTTTCGTGAGACCATCTGCGGCCATTTGTTTAGTAGGAATGTAGACGGTTGTAATCATTCCTTTAGCCTGCAAGTCCCTGGTGTAGTGGTATGAGATGTCGATATGCTTGGACCTCTCGTGCAGATAAGGGTTCTTGACTAAGGCAATTGCGCCTTGGTTGTCCTCCATGATTTCCATAGGCTTGTCTTTTCCGAGTGCCTTATTAAGGTACCTCATGTCCACTAGTACGTTCCGTAGCCACTGGGACTGTTGAGCAGCGTACTTGAGTGACATGTACTCGGCTTCCGTGCTTGATATGGCGACAGACGTCTGCTTCTTACTGGTCCATAATATTGGTCCCCCATGGAATATGCATACGCTGCCAGAAACACTCTTCCGCCCGTCTTTATATTGTGCCCAGTCTGAGTCAGCGAACATCCTCATAGGATCATCTGTGGGTGAGAAGGTGATCCCCCTTTCGACAGTGCCTCGAAGGTATCTATAGACTGTTTTCAGGGCTCGCGTATGGTGTGCTCCAGGATTCGACATGTACTGGCTAAGTGCTCGTACTGATTAGGCAATATCTGGTCTAGTCTGCAGTGCTCCGTATAGCAATTCTCCTATAGCCTTTTGATACATCTTGATATCGGCCTTCTCATCGGAGTCCTTCGTAGATCTTAGATTGTCATAGTTTAGCATTGGGGTAGCGGTATCCCTCGACTTGTGTCTAGCCTCGACAAAGCCTGCTCTGGTTAGGACATCGTTGATATACTGCTCTTGATCCATTTTCAAAGTCCTTGCTTTTCTATTTCGGGTGATTCGTACACCAAGGATCTTCTTGATCTCCCCCAGATCCTTGATTTTGAATGATTTCCGCATTAGATCTTTAAACCAGTCGATCCCTTTCATTGTCTTGGCAGCGATAGGGATATCGTCCACGTATAGTAGAATTGTAACTCTTTTGGTTCGATGAGTTAGCATGCAGGGTTCTGCCATACTTTGCTCGAAACCTGCCTCTTTTAAGACTTTTACTAAGAGATCATTCCAATTCCGGCCTGCCTGCTTGAGTCCGTAGAGGCTCTTATTGATCTTAAGAACCTTTCCTACTGTAACGTTCACGCCTTCGGGTGGTGTTAAGTAGATATCTTCCATCAGGTCTGCTTCTGTGAATGCGTTATTGATATCAACATGATGGCATTCTAGATCTTCTCTCGCAACGATTGCCAGAAATAGTCGCAATGTATCCATTCTCACTGTGGGTGAGAATGTTTCATTATAGTCAACTCCATATCTTTGCAAGAATCCGCGGGCGACAAGCCTGGCCTTATACCGCTTAATAGCTCCATTGCTGCCGTATTTCACAGAGAATACCCACTTGCAGGACACGTTATTTGCACCCTTAGGTAGAGCTTGCTCTGTCCATGTGTCATTTCCCTCCAGGGCTTGGACTTCTGCATCTATCGCTCTTCTCCATTAGGCGCTATGCTCCGGGTCGGAGATTGCTTGTCGGTATGTATCCGGTACGATAATCCTGCCTCTAGGTTCACTTTCAAGAACTGCAGAGAGGGCTTGTTCTGTAAGTATGACACCGTTTGGTGGTGCCTCCACGTAGCTAGGGTTACTTATGAACCTTGCAATCAATGCCTGAATCTTCTGACGCTGTCGCTTAGGCTCATCTAGGTTATCATCTTCGTCCCGTTGACGTTTCCGTACTCCTGGAATGACTAGGTTCGGTTGTATAGGTTGAACAGGTGTAGGGTGAACGAATGGCGGCGGAGTAGGGGGTCTAGACGCCTGAATTTGGTCTTCTGTAGAGGTAGGTTCATTCTGGGGTAAGGTAGCGTCATCTTGGTTATCTAACTCTTCGGTATGATTCTGGTGTTCTTCTGATGTTGCAATACCGTTCATTTGATGCTCCTCTGATGCTGGTTGCGTATCTACTTCACTACTCAACTGTATGTCTGGTTTAATCTTACTTGGTCGCCCAACTGACTTCTTAGGAGGTAGTGTTGTAGATAATCTCCCCGATCTCACCAATTGCTGTTCCTTTCTAGGACGTCCAACGCTTCTTTTCACTGGAACAGGTATTAGGCTGTTCTCCTTGCGTGGCCGTCCTCGGGGCTTACGATCTACCAGTTCGTTTCTTGTGCCTTGTGTCTTTGTGCCGTTCTTTCTGAGTTTCAAATCGAGATCCCCTCCTTTCCGTGACTCGTCTACCGTCACGACACTCGACCTAATCACGTAGCCTAGATCTGGGGCGTAGACTTGTAGTTGTCGTGCAGTCTCAGTGTATCCAACGAACACACACTCTCTGCCTCGGTCCATGAACTTGTCTTGGCGTGTACCCGCTGGCAGCGATTTCGGATGAACGTAGGTATAGCAAACACTCCCCCATACCCTGATGTGGTTGATGTTTGGAATAACGCCGGTGTATGCTTCCTCTGGTGTGATCCTCTCCTTTCGGTCATCTCGAGTTCTGTAGGGACCACAGGCAGTTCTGTTTCGTAGATACGCATCTGCTTCTGCGGCCTTATGCCAGAGTTCTATTGGTAGTCCTGCTTCCTTGATTATAGCGCGGACTCCATTCTCCGTTGTCTGTATGCTGCGTTCAGCTACTCCGTTCTGACTTGACATGTAGGTAATTGTATACTGTGGTATAATGCCGATACTACTTGCCCATTCGTCGATAATGTGCTTTGCTTTAAGTTTCTTGCCCGTAGAAAGCTCTTCTGTTCGTCTCCATCCTTCTAATATATCGATTGCCTCATCTTTTGTCTTGATAGGGATAGACCATATCTTTCTTGTTGAGTTCTCCACGATTTGCAGGAAGTACTTATGACCGTCAATTGATAACGGGAACTGGCCGGCTATATCGATCGATACCAGTCCTAGGAGTTCAGTATCCCATTTAGATAGCTTCTTAGGTGTATGGTTTCTCTTCTTGGTTAGTTCACATACACGACATATGCAATCTTTGGGTGCTTTCATTTTCTCGCCTAAGGTAGTTGTCGTGGATAGGGCTTCAATCTTTACAGCTCCTAGATGAGCGAATCGTCTGTGCCAAAGGGTGTATCTGTCAATAGGCTTCCTCTCTGGTGGTGATTGGCCCTGGTCTGTATTCTCTGGCGTAAGATCCATCGGTTCGCTATTATTGATGGCGGGGAAGGCGTAATAAGACATCTTCCACTCCTTAGCTTGGAAGGCTCGATCCACCAGTTTGTTAGCGATATATGATACAATATAAACACCTCCTTTCAAGGTTGCACTAATGACACGTTCTCTAGACTCTGGGTCTACTAAGTACAATCCTTGCTCATCGAACGTTCCGTCAAAACCTGCTTGTACAAGTCGCCTTCCTGATAAAAGATTCACTCCTAAGTTCGGTACGTAAAGAGTCTTTGCTAGCATAACAGACGATCCCCCAGGTACTCGCATCACCACTGTGCCCATCTGATCTGAGTAAAGTTTCCCCCCTCCAACTATAACGGTACGTCTTGGTATTGTCTTTAGACGTCCCCTAAATAGTTGGAGTTAATCAGTCATATGTTTGGAGGCACCGGTGTCTGCGACCCATTCCGAAGCGGGGATCTTACAAACAACTTTGGATGTATAACCTTTTTCGACGAGGTGATTATCATCATCCTCTGCGGCGTGGAGTGCTTCCTCTGTGTCGTTCCTATCGGACTCGGGATCGGTGTTAGAACGGTCATCCTCGGCGGAGTATGCTTTAGGAGGCAAAGTCTTGCCAGTCTTTCTTTTATGCTTGACAGCCATAGCTCGGGCCATCTCGAGGTAAGGGCAGTGCTTGACGTAGTGAGTATCATCACAGATTCTACACGGGTAACGGGCTGCTCGAAGACCTTGAGATTGCTCAGGTTTCGCCTTTGCTGCAGGTTTGCTCTTTGGAGAAGCCGGGGGACTGGATCTTCTCCCTCTGCCCTCCTTCTTGGCTATAAGCGCAGCCTCCTCATTCAGTCTATCTTCTTTGTCCTTGAGTACACCCATACGGTGTTCGACTGAGCGCAGGTCCATACCGTCAATTGCATCTCTAATAGCGGTGTACTTCGATGGTAATGCCCTTAGGAGTCGCTGGAACAGTCCCTCTTCATCAAAAGACTTAGCTGTGACCGGATCGATTTCCTTAAGTTGTCTCCTAATTCTTGCCAGCTCAAGCCAGGCTTCTTTAACACCAGTATCCTCGTTCATTCGATACGTATAGAGCCTTTCGGTGAGTCCTGCCTTTATGCCAGTGCGTTTGTTGTAGTATTTGTCTTTCAACTTCTTCCATACTTCGTTTGCACTCTTGAGGTCTTCCACGAGCTCCTAGTCGAAGTCTCCCAGGCAAATGAGCATGGTATACGTGGCGGAGGCATCATCTCTTTCCCATTTAGCCAACAGGTCCGCGCGTTCGGCTTCCTTCACCATCGTAGGTGTTGAAGATGAGGTAGTGGATTCGCCATCCGGGGTACTCTCGGGGGTTTTGCTTTTATCGGACATTTGTAGACCAATCATCCCTTTCGCCAGCCTGTATTCATCACGTGTGGTCTCAAGGACGTACAGGATGCCTTCTTTCTTGAAATGGTGTCGTGCCAGTTGAAACCACTGGGCATGGGTTCCAGAGGATAGAAGGGGAAGGGGACGCTTGCGCGCCATAGGATTATAGGTAGTAGCATCCATGATGACAGTTATTAGTGAAATGTAGCGTTCTTGTCTATGTTGTAATCTTTATATTGGATTTAATAGGCGTGAACTCATTGACTCCGAGGGAAATGTAAAGTGAAGGTGTTAAGGATCGACTCTTCGTAGTCGGCCAATTAACGTTGTAAGGTTGCTGAAAGTCTATCAGTGTCTTTCAATCTTTTAAAGGGTGATCTTAAGCTTTTTATTGCTCTAATAATCGTGCTGGTTTTCTCTCGTCTGCTTAGCTACAGGAACTGCACGAGATCGCGTGCGTTAACGTGTGTTTCGGTTACACGGAGACCTTCTTAGCTACCGGGCTTATAACCTATTAGAATACTAGGTTAGTAGTCACCTCGTAGGTTATATTATGGTGGGTAGCAGAAGGTAAAAGGTCTTGTATTATAGCTACTACGAGAACTCTGCTAAAAGTAGGCTGTAGGCTTAGTCAGCCCCTAGTCGGCACCGTAGCTAACTCTCTCTACACAGTTACTGTACTAGTACTAGTAGTACTACTATTTAACATTTATTATATTTAAGTTATATATAAAAGCTAGCTACTTAATTCTAATTATTTTTAATTAAGAGTAAAACCTTTTATTATTTATTATTACTAGCTTTATTATATAAGTTATTATTTATTATTTTAATTTTTTTATTTTTAACTCTTCTTTTATCTTTATTATATTATTTAAAGTATAATATTATTTATCCCTATTTAATATATTATAATAATATAATTTATAACTCTTTTAATAATATACTATATCCTAATTTCTCTTTAATATTATTAATTATTTATCCTCCTCCTAATATTTTCCTTATATTATTAGTTATATTATAACTTTCTTTTTAATATTATAAAATATATGAAAAATATAATAGGTAATATTAATATCTATTATAATAAATAATACTAAAATTAAGGTTATTAAAATTAATAATATAATTAATAATCTTAATCTTAAGGCTATTAAATTTTATAATATTAAGTTTAAAGTTAGAAAGTAGGTAATATTACCTTTAATACTCTTATAATAGGTAATAGTAATATTAATAATATTAATTAAAAGGCTATTTAAGTAGGTAATATTAAGTTTTTAAAGTTATTAAAGTAGGTAATATTAACCTTAATACTATTATAGTAAGTAATATTAAGATAGATACTATTAATTTAATATTATTAATTATATTACCTATTATATAATAGCTTTAAGAATATTATTTTTATATATATTATTAATTATAATAGCTTTAAAGTTAATAATACCTACTTTAATATTAATATTACCCTCTTAAATAGCCTTAGATTTAATATTATTATTAATTCTAGTAGCTTTAATCTTAATATTTTATTCTATTATAATCTTATATATAATAGTATTATTACTAATAGTTATAATATTAATATTACTTATTATAGTAGATTAAATACTAATATTACTTATTATAATAAACTTAGAGTTAATATTACTTAATATAATAGCCTTAAAGTTAATATTATTAATTACTTAGAATTAATAAAATTATATTATAATATTAATATATCTACTTATAAGGGGAGTAGATATATATTATTTTCTTAAATTTTATTATTTTCTTATATATTAATTATAAAGTAGGTGTAATTAAATAGAGTTAACTAGTTTAATTATAAAAGCTTAGTCTAAGCTTAAAGCTTATTAAAACGTTTATTAATAATATCTTTATCTTTTTACCTAAGAGAATATACTTATATAAACCTAGATAATAACTTTAACTTTAATAGATATAAGACTTATTAGCTTTTAAAGATATTAATTATATTCTATTATTTATAAATAGTTTTTATTATTTAATTTATTATATATATCTCTTTATAAGTTTTAACTCTATTTCTTAGTATATACTTAATACTAGGATTAATAATAGTACTTATTTCTATTAAAAGAGTGTTACGGCTACGATTCAGCGTGATAGAGTATCCGCGGGATACGGGAATAATAGAGCATGCTCGCCTGTCTTACCTAGTATAGTCTTAGCAGATATTTCCTATATTTATATAGATAGCGTTAATACTTATAGATAGGAGCTTAGTACTTAACTCATGTTATAATCCTTAGATATCTCCTAAGTACTAAATATAATACTTGTACTAGACCTATTTAGAGAAAGCCTGCTTTCTATTCCTTGATACTCCTCTCTACGAGAACTAATTATAGGTCTACCCTCTTTAGAGTAAGTAGAACCGTAATAAAAAGCTTGATTATACTATTATAAATATTATAAATATTATAAGAACCTCTTTATTAATTATAATTGATAATTATAACTTAGTTACTCTTTTAGCTATTATACTAACTATTAATTATAAAGCTAGAGTAGTATATATTAATTATAGGATGTTTATTATAATTAATATCTTTTATAACTCTTAATCTTACTTTTTAAGAAATAAAGATCTTTTCAAGAGAAGTATTAATAATATAAGTAAATATACTATTAATTAATATCCCTAAGATTAAGATTATAAAAAGGCTTAGAGAGAAGGTCTTAATTATTTAATAAAGTCTTATTAAAGTTAATAGTTATAAAAGTAATAATCTTTATAAAAATTAAGAGTTAATTCTTATTTTTAATTACTTATTATACTAGTATAAAGTAGATCTAAGTATTTATCAAAATTTTAATATTTAATAGGTATTAATAATAATTTATTATTTATTATCTAATAAAGTCTAATATTATAACTTTAAAAGTAAGTATATCTACTTATATAAGAATATTACCCTTAGATTATTAATTATATGAATCTCTTTAGTAATATATATAATAGTAGGCTTTTCATTAATTAGATTATAAAGAAAGAAGGTTATAATAGTAAATTTTAATATTAAAGGCTTAATAAGAATATTAGTAGTTAAAATTTTAATCTTTATATTAATATAAATAAAGATATATTTATAATTAATATTATATACTCTAGATTAGAATAAACTTTAATATTATTACTAATTATAATCTATTTATAGTTATAATAATATAATAATAGTTTTTAAATAAATAATTTATCTCTTATACTACTACTACTACTAATAAAAAATTATAATAGAATCCCTTATATAATAATCTATTAAGTTAGTATCTACTAAAGTATTTATAATTAGTAGATTAATTAAGAAAGGGCTTTAATATAATTTTAAAAGGCTTTAATAAAGTAGTCTTCTAATATTATTTAAAAGTATAATTAAGAAGCTTATTCTTAAATAGGAATTTTAAATAATAATAATAATATTTATAATTTAAGGATAAATTGAAAGTAAAGTTTGCGGTAGACGTATTACGTTAGGAGGATTAAACCGGTTTTCTTTTCGTAAAATTAGGATCTTTCTACTTAGTTAGCATGTTCGCTTTAATATTTAAATAAAATAAATTACCTTTTCGTTTAAAGCTCAAGTGCTTGCCTTACTAGATTATAGAAATTCAGCGCTCTTAAAGTTAGAACTGGAGCGGGGAAACACAGAGCTAGAATTGGAGTAGGAGGCTAGAACTAGAGCCGGGAGCTAGAATTAGAGCTGGGAGATAGGATATGCTAATAGGATTACACTATGACAGCGATGTTCTAGCAACCAAAGAGAAGAGAACTATATAACAGGGAATTACAGGCATATTTTAGTTATTACTTAAAACGGCTGTGCGGCTAAGGCGTCGTCCACCCCTCTTTTCACAGGGAAATGGCAAACCTCTGCAATGTGCGCCAAAAGATCCTTACCATCCTTAAGGGGCATTCCTCCTTTACTAAGCCGCGTACATTAAGTCTGGCTCTACTAGTAAATAAATATCGATTACACGCGTGAATACCTAAGAACTACTAGGCCAATCGCATCTTAGTCCTTCTAAAGGCTTTTTGTATATAAGCGAGACATTCGTCTTAAACTAAGATCTAAAGATGCATATATTAAAAGTATCCTTCGCCTTATAGGCGGCGACATTCCCCGTCTCGTATCTAATGAAATCCGATTCTACTTTGGCGATTACGATCCGAATCACGTTATTTAGCGCAGGCTAAAATACGGACATGGTAGCAGCTCTATTAATAGTCGCATAACCCAGCTAGTTTTAAGGTGCCTCTTGCGCTAATATCGTGATTGGAATAAAGATCTTAATACTAGCTGCGAGGCTTTTAATAGTAGTAATAGGTATCGTATTTCACGAGATTAGACGTCTATCCGCTCTTATAACAGTCATTTTAGTATAGCGTAATATACTCGATATGGCCTGTTTAATCCAGGGGACGAGGTAGTCGTAATCGAAGTGGCTGCTGAGGTTGTTAAGGCGATCAGGGTTGCCATCCGGTGTCAAGTTGATAGCCTGTTGATGACGGGGGCATTCACTATCACAATTCCTCGGGACATTTGCGTAGGTAAATTCTTGGTTCAAAGTAATACGAGCGTAGCCTTATCTCTAGTATGAGGTACTCTGGCTGTGTAAAAATCAAGCATAGAGGCTCCTTGTCTTCGGTTATTTTATATTCTTCGCTTTCTTCGCTTCAACATTTATCGCTTTTATCGCTTTTATCGCTTTTGTCACTTTTGTCAGGCTGGGGACGAGATCCGCCTGTACGCGGAGCTAGCTGCGAACCCTCTACTCGTTGGGGGAGCCAAGGAGTCTCAAACACCCAATCCGCAGTGATTTCAGGCGTGGTGAGACGAGGTGTAATCGTCGCAAAGGACACGTGTCAGGACGTCCGCAACAACAACCACGACCACTGGGCCAAGAAAACAGCAATACCTGCGTACATGGCAGTCCCACAGCACAGGGCCATCTATGCGTATCTAGAGCGACATACCCACGCACCTACTAGGTAGCAATAATGCAAGAACATATTGCATTAATGCCTTGCTCGACCGAAGAGAGAACTCAATTTTCACACTCAACCCAATAGATGAATCCAATTTGAAATCGATGGATGGGAATGGTATTTCGAACAATGGGCAAATCGTCTCCAAGTCCGGACAGCTAGCTTGATATTTTTGGAGGAAGCTGAGAAGATCTGTGATCTTAAGGTCCGAGACTGATTGGAGAGGTTGGTCTGTTAGTGGCGCTGGAATCGTAGTGTGTGGTCTGCTTGCGATAAGTCTTGGTCTGCTTCGCATAAGCAACCATTGATTGAGGACAGAAGAGTCATACGCACTCGGGGGTTGATCTGTGATCTGCGTGAGGGCATGTAGAGTTTCTGCATCTGTATCTTTATCCCCTTGAGAGTGTTCCACTAAGTGCTCTTAGACAGACGGGCGCGCTTGCTTCTTGAAAATATTATTAATTACCTTTAAGAAGAGATGTTAATTACTTTAGCTATTTATAAATCTTTAATTAATTAAAAATACTATCCTTCTATTAGACTAAACTATATATACGCCTTATATACTACTGTATAACCTACTTAGCTAATCCTCCTTAAAAGTACGGGGTAATATTTATAGATTTAATGGCCTAGTCTTAATAGATATATCTACCTAGCCCTCCCTTATTCTTTTCTAAGTTCTTTAAAGATTAATTTTATTAATATATCTATCTCTAAATATATTAATATAAGTATACCTTATACTTAAATCCTATTATATAGCTTTATATGTTTTATATTCTATCTATACTACCTTTAAGCTAGCGTATATAAGTCTTATAATTCTAATTTCTTTATCTTTCTTAAGGAAAAGGCTTAGAGGTTTTATAATATTATTTTTATCTTAGTAACCTTAATATTATTATTAATAATAACCTAGAGGAATTACCTTAAAGTAATATATAAACTAAGCGCTCTTAAAGCGCTAGCTTATAATTAGGTATAATTAAGAGTAATAATATCTTAAGGAATAATATTAACTTTAAAAGACTTCTTAATAATATTAAAGGTATTATTACCTAAGGTAAGAGGATAATTTAACTATATTAATAGCTAATAATAAATAATTCTAAAATGCTTAAGCTATTAAAGTCCTAATAATAAGTATAACCACTATTATATTAATAATACTACGTACTTATATATATATATATATATTCTTTATCTAGAAAACGTATATCCTTTAAAAGGGGAGTATTTATATTAAAGTTAATCTTATATATCTTATATTTATTAAGTCCTTTATTACTTAAAAGTCTAATATTACTTAATATAAACCTCTTAAAGAATAATCTTAAGGCTTAATAAAACTCCTAGTAATAAAATAATAGTATTAAAGGGATTACCTTT
>JAABUX010002043.1_pt1 | contig 29181 bp, 23 predicted proteins | sample 5561851 | NCBI WGS metagenome assembly JAABUX01 (sample SAMN10711883, study PRJNA513361) | rock metagenome | isolation source: Antarctica rocks | place: Antarctica: Victoria Land, Richard Nunatak red sandstone | collected 2016-01-03 | reverse complement strand
GGTTCTCGGCAATCAGTGTGGTATAGTCCATAACGAGTCTCTCCTGAATGAAATGAGGTTTGATTTCTTTCATTCTAATGGATTGACTCGTCTTTTTCACCCCCCATGACTTTTGAGAAGCCCTGATTGCCCCTACAATTCGCCTTTCGCGTTTTTATAAAACGTGCTATACTATTGGCATGAACCAGAGTCTCATTGACACAAACTACACACAACGCACTCCGACCACACCCTACCTGCTTGCTGCCGGGTAGCGATGCCTCGGCATACCCTCTAACTACCTTCTCACTCATCGTTATGCAATATTTAGCCGCCCCGATGTGTTTTACTCTATGAGAGTAAACAAAGGCTAGGACAGATGATGCTCATTTCTATACACGTTCTGTCGGGCGGACTTTCGGGAGGAATTACACTACTATGGACTTAATGGATAAACTGGCAAGCCTGGCGCAACGTTACGAAGAACTCAACAATCTCATGGCACAGCCAGAGGTCCTGGACGACCTGGAAACGCTGCAACGTTACGGACGTGAACATGCTGATTTAGAGGATGTTGCTAACAAATACGCCGAACTTCTCAATACAGATAAGCAGATCGCTGAAATGCAAGAGATGTACAATAGTGAAGATGGCGAGATGCGCGACATGGCATATGAGGAGATGCAACAACTCAAGGCACATAAAGAGCAGTTGCTTGAAGATGTCAAAGTTATGCTGCTACCAAAAGATATTATGGACGAGAAGAACGCCATCGTGACAATTCAAGGTGGTGCTGGTGGCGATGAGGCAGCATTGTTCGCGGGTGAACTCTTCCGCATGTATACACGTTACGCGGAAACGAAACGTTGGAAGATTGAAATCCTCGACATCAACGACACAGGGCAAGGCGGTATCAAGGATGTGACCTTTGTCGTCAAAGGCAAGGGTGCGTACAGTCGCATGAAGTATGAAGGTGGCACACATCGAGTACAGCGTGTCCCCGTCACAGAAGCCAATGGGCGTATTCATACCTCCACCGCGAAGGTGATTGTGTTGCCGGAGGCCGACGACGTTATCCAGATTGATATCAAAGAGAGCGACTTGCGTGTTGATGTCTACCGCTCAACGGGACACGGCGGGCAAAGTGTGAACACCACCGACTCGGCGGTTCGCATCACCCATCTACCAACCAATCTTGTTGTCACCTGTCAGGACGAAAAATCACAGTTGAAGAATAAGCTCAAAGCTATGACCGTGTTGAAGGCGCGATTGTGGGACATGGAAGAGGCGAAACGCCAGGAAGAGCTACGCAAGACGCGCCAATCACAGGTACAAACGGGTGATCGTAGCGAGAAGATTCGCACCTACAACTTCCCACAGGACCGCGTGACCGATCACCGTATCGGGCTGTCACGCCACAATCTGCCAGGAGTGATGAACGGTGAGCTTGATGGCTTTATCGACAACCTGATTACCGTCGATCAGGCCGATAAGTTGCAAAACCTATTTGAAGAGGTCAAGCGGTAATCGCGATAAAAAAGGGGGCAAAAGAGGATAGTATGCCATTTGAGCAGCCACAATCTATACGTACCGTCTTCTTCGACGCAGGCTTCACACTGCTACGTCCGCTCCCAACGGAGGCAGAGATATGCCTTGAGGTCTGCCATAGTCTAGGTCTACATGTGCAGTTGGAGGCCATGCAACAGCGCATGCAAGAGACCGAGGACTATTATTTCAGTCAGGTACGGCTTAATCGACACCTGTGGGGCGATGAACAAGCGATCAACGAAATGTGGGTGGGTTACTTCATAAACATACTACGCCCACTTATTGAGGAACACGATGAGGTGCGGCTTCGTCAACTTGGGAGTGCGATTGCCGACGAGTTCGAGCAACCCAAACGCTGGGAAACTTATCCCGATGTGCTACCGACACTTGAGGCCCTACGACGTGCTAACTATACAATGGGTGTCATCTCTGACTGGGGCATTGTGCTTGGCCCCATCCTCCGTCACCTGCACCTGATACAATATTTCGATACCGTAATCATCTCCGCCGCGATACGCCACGCGAAACCAGCACCACAGCTTTATGACATTGCATTACAGCGCACAAACAGCATCGCCGACTACTCCCTGCACATTGGAGACACCTATGTCAACGACGTACTGGGTGCGCGTTCCGTCGGCATGACCCCCGTACTGCTGGACCGTCCACATCGCCTCGAAGAGAGCATGGTTGACTGCCTGCTCGTCCATTCGCTCGATGAGCTGTTGGACCTGCTAGAGGTGGAGAGGGTGTGATAAATCGGACCCGTACAAGAAACCAACGGGCGACCACAAGGGTCGCACCCTACTATACAGCATCTATAGTAGGGTGCGACCCTTGTGGTCGCCCGTTCCTAGCTAGCGTAAAAATTTAAATCACATTATCACACCCTCTTAGCTTGCACCTTCATCGCTTCCTGAACTTCCACCATGCAGACGGGCGATTGTCCAACACGGTTTCACGCCAGACCAGTTCCCCTTTTGAGTTGTACAGTTCGGCTTGCATCGGCAATTGTACTTCTTGCTCCTGTATGCTCGCAAAGAGGACGAGACCATCCTGTACGGTGTCTTCAAATATCTGTCCTGTATTGCTTATAAGACGCACTCGCGTTACATTGAACCCGTTATCAATGATTTCACTATGTGCTATAAGCTCGTATTGGCTAACACCATTCCTTGTATGCGTTGAGTTTAGTCCTCCTCCTGAATAAAGTAAGGGATGATCGCGTACTGGTGCGAAATATTTCTCCATATCTTTATGAGCATTGCCCCCTGATGCATAACGCTTGAGCATCCATTCACCATTTTCGCTTTGCTGTAGAATCCAGATCATGAAGTGTTTTTCGCCGTCGGTCTCTTCAAAGCTCACATGATGCATTTGCCAGTCAGGAATAGTTTTCTCACGCAGAAATTGGACGGTTTCCATATTGACTTCGCCCAAATGAGAACGTTCGTCATCGCTCAGCCTATCAAGAATAATTTGCTTGACCTCGTTTTCAGCAATAACACGTACTTTGAGTCGTGGTGCAACATATTGAACAGGCTTGCGTGGGTATATTTTGTACATTGGTGTGGACGTATTAGGACTGCTAAAGGGTGACAGCGTATAGCCTCTTTGCTTTTGACGCTTCGCCGAGCCATTAGTGGTAAGCCCTGCCGCTGCATCAAGGACGTACTCACGAAATTCTGCCGCATCCGGCTGGTATTCTGTCGCAGTCATAATAACCGATACGGGAGATATCAGGTAATTGATTGGTTGTGCATAGTTTACAAAATGGATAATCATTGTTGGGATGCGTGAATAGTATGGTTGCAATTCGTCGTACAGTATTTTTCCTCCTCTAGCCTCTTCTTTTTGCCATCTTCTTGATTGCTTCGTCTCCCACTTACTGCGTTCGTTAGAAATAGGCCCGTACTGTTTCCATAATTCAACTAATCGGTGCCCTATAGCAGCATCTCCTGTCCATGCCGCCGAAGGATTCATGGCTTCGGGTATGAAGAAGGAAGCAAGATTTGCTTTTTGCGTATTGAAAGGGTCCTTCAAAGCGCGTTGTGTACCTAACTGCTGCTGCTCGTATTGCAAATTGACGACGCGAATCAACCACAACTGCCAGCTTAGAGCATCAAGCCCAACGGCACGTAGCGATCCGTCGCCATCGAGATGCTGATCGAACGGCGTCACCTGTAAGCCATCAACTTCCAGGACCCAGATACAGAAATCAACCGACATATTGAAACCTTGACTATACGTCCAGGTGTTTCGCGAACCAAGCATATGCATATGCGTATCTCCTATAGTGTTTTTTAGCTTCCTTCTGCTTTTACTCTAACATATGTCGGTTGGCACTTCTTGCAATAGTTCGCGTCGGTCTGTATAGTAACAAGTATGGAAAGCAACACAACATACGAGAGTAGTCAACATCTCTTAACGCTTGCACATGAGCAGGGCTACAACGTAAGCATGCATCAACTTGTACGCTGGCATCGTGCAGGTCTCTTGCCACGTCCCAAGCAACTACTGTTAGGAAAAGCGCAAGGCTCACAATCGTTGTATCCCGCTGGTACGGGAGAACAATTCCTTATGCTTTGTGCGTTGCGAACACAGGAACGGCGGCTCTCTCATCTTGCGTGGCAACTCTGGTGGGCTGGCTATCCTGTCGCGTTACCCATAATCAGAAAACATATAGAGCAGGCCGCAACACAGCTTTCGCAGTTTGTACAATTTTTTGTTGCCCTAAAACAAGATGAACAGGCAAACGAGGAAGAGCCGCTAGAGGTATTGGATATCGTTGAGCGATTTGCGGTTGCTCGCCTGGACTACAAACCGCTACGACATGCACGAAAGCGTATTGGCAAAACGTATTTTCCGACCTTTATACGTATCCTACTTGACGTAATATCTGGGACATTTGAAGGATACGATATGATTTATGATGACGCAGAGGTGATGACAGAGCTACGAATTCTGGCAAAAGGACTGGGTTTACACGAATTGTTTATTAGAGACAATACGAACCTCGAACACTATATCCGCAGACGTTTCGTGCCATTTCTTCAGAACGTAAGCATCTGGTTAAGAACATTACCCTGGGAAAATGCACTGCGAATAGCAACAGATTTCGAGTTGATGCAGGCACGCGACGACATACGCAATGCGATTTTGAGAATCGAGCAACCGTTTCCGCGCTCGACCTACCTGATACGTACATATCCTACACATGGCATTGCACTACGCGAGATTTTGCAGACTACAACAGTTGGCGAGCAGGCAATGTTGCTTGTGTTATGGTTAGCAGTTCGCATGCATACATCGTCTTACACTTCTCTTATGAAGCAATAATCTCTCGCACAACCTCGATTCCATTCAGGTGCATATGATACAAGAACATCAAGTGTAGCACATCGCCATTATGCGGCAAAATGCCGAGTTGTTGCGCTGTTTCAATTGGGGTGTCAAAGGTCTGCACAGCGTTTGCTGGCACAATCACACGCATTTTTCTGTTGTGGGCGTTGGCGTAAAGTTTGAGATGCATCGCCATTTCATAGACGCACAGGTCGGTGCAGTTGCCCACTACAATAGCGACGCTCAGGTCACGGTGAATATCTTGCCATGCCAATAGTTCTGTACCGTGAAAAGGGTTGAGCGAATTTTTGGGCACGATGGTAAAGAGATCAGCGAAAGACAGTTGTGCCAGTTCGGGGCTCGTCTCAGCCTCGCTCATCCCTTCGACACAATGTGGTGGATAGCTCTCGAACTCAACCGCGTTAGGCGTATGAGCATCCTGAGCAAGAATAAAATCGCGTACACCTGCGGTGTATGCGTGTTCAAACGTCGCAACAACCTCTGGCACGATTCCCTGTATACGTTGACTGGATAGCGGTCCCTCGGTACAAAAACCCTTTATCATATCGACGCTGAAAAGCGCGACACGCTCCGCCTCTATATCCTCATGTAGCTCATTCCAGGAGAGGGTAGGCAACTGCTGCTTCCATGCGACAAGTGCCTGTAAAAATGCTGCACCTTGCTCGATGATCGTTGTCATGATTTCCTCTTTCCATGTTATAGCGAGATATGCATAATCACAACGGACGCCCACAAGGGGCTACCCTACTATACACCGTTCTTACGTGCGACGCATGTCGTGTATAGTAGGGTAGCCCCTTGTGGGCGTCCGTCCTACTATTTCAACAACGCTTGTCTTATTTTAGCTGTCTCCCTGCTATCACCACAACCGTAAGAAATTATAACTTCGCCTCGGCCTCTGGATTGAAACGGTAGAGCCGAGCTGGACGATGGGTCCCTTCCATCTTCTTATCACCTGTATCCTCTAAGATTCCAGTTGAGAGGACCTTCTTGCGAAAATTACGTTTGTCGAGTTTTTTATGCTGAATAATCTCATAGACGCGTTGCAGCTCACGTAGAGTAAACTGTTCTGGTAGCAAGCTGAATGCAATCGTTGTATAATCGAGCTTGCCACGGAGACGGTTCAGTGTGTAATCGAGAATCTGGGCATGATCAAAGGCGAGTTGGGGCAGACTATAGACGGAGAACCAGCCAACATCAGCGGCATCACTGGCGGCTTGCACCTGTAAACGTTCTGAGTCGAGCAAGGCAAAGTAGACAACCGTGATAACGCGTGTGCGTGGATCGCGTCCAGGATCGCCGAAGGTGTAGAGTTGTTCCAGATAGACATCCTGTAGCCCCGTTTCCTCTTGCAATTCGCGCTTGGCCGCCGTCTCTAGCGACTCATCCATGTTGACAAAGCCCCCAGGAATAGCCCACATGCCCTCATAAGGCCATGAACGCCGCTTCACCAGTAAGACTTGCAAGTCACGCTGGCGCAGGCTCATCATCACTACGTCCACCGTCACCGACGGTCGCTCATATTTACTGACATCGTAGTGGTGCGCTCTAGCGTCGGCAGTCTGCATACTGCCATGAGAATTGCTGTTTTGCTGTTTTTCTTCCATAAAAACCTTCCTTAACCTTCGACAAAACCCTCGATACAGTCCAATTGCATCATGTAGTGCTATAATAAGTTTAAAATAATGATGTGTACGACCTCTGACGGGCCTGATTTATCACGCCCTCGTCCCCATCGACCACATTTTCTATTCGTTGATTCCGTCGGCCAATCCTTGCTCACATGGTAGATTGGCACGTGGGCGTTATAAATAAAAGCCCCTACAGGAAACATTTCCACATTCAATTGTAAAAATTTATCAGGGTTGCTTTCAATTAGTGTACTTACTACACTAATATACCTTATACGATTCTATATGTCAAGTGCGAATGATATTACATCAGGCAAACGGGCGACCACAAGGGATCGCCTGCCCGTCTTCTGTATAACATTGTTCCCTTTAGCATGCTATGCTATACTGCATGTACAAACAAGTGTTCGTATTTTTGGGAAGCAGGAGATTGCAGAAAACATGCCGGACGTAGAACTTGAGCATATTGGCTCTTACACTATCAGTAGCACACTTAGCGTGAGTTCTACGAGCAATCTGTATCAGAGTAAATCGGGTCGCAAAGACGTAATCATCAAGCGACTCAACGTTCCATTGCAGTCACCAGAGGCACGGGAAGCCTTTCTCAAACGGGCTGGACACCTCAAAAAACTCAAACATCGCAACATAGTGGATACGCAAACCTTTGACTTCGACGGCGATTTTGGCTATCTGGTGCTGGAACGCAAGAACGGTGAAACGTTACGTCAGCATTTTGCAGCAGGGACACAACGTCTGCCAGCCGAATTACGTCCAATCGTTCTGCCTATCGCGAGTGCGTTGCATTATGCACACGTTCAAAATACACTACACGGAAACCTACATCCCGGTAGCTTGCTGGTTGACGAAAAAAACAACCCGTACATTACGGACTTTTCATTGAGTACTCCTGAAATGACGCTCGATGATGTGGAGTTCGCCTTGCCCTATATGGCTCCCGAACATCTGCAAGGACTGCCAGTAGCTGCCAGTGACCAGTACGCCCTCGCGGTCATAATCTACGAGTGGCTCTGTGGACGCCGCCCCTATGAGGCAAGCGAACGCGAACTCTTATTAGAGCAACAAACAAAAACATCGTTTCCCACATCAAGCAGTATCAACAATCACATCTCCCCAATCGTCGAACGTGTCCTGCTACAGGCACTCTCATTCAAGCCCGAAGAACGCTTCCTCACCATACAAGATTTCGGCAATGCCTATTTGAAGGCACTTATTGGTGTTTCAATGACTCAGGCACCACATATCCACTCTGTTCTCGCTGCACAACGCAAAATTGTCACACCTCCCGTTCCAGTCTCCGACGAAGATGCAACGACTATCGCTGTACAATTCATCGAGCCGGCCACACCAATTCAACAGCATAAAGAAGCCAAAGCTGTCGAAGCACAGGCTGCTAGACCTGACCAATCTGAAGCATCGCCTTTTACGCTAGAGTCGGAACGGCCTAAGAAACGAACTACTCCTGTAAGCGATTCACGCCTCCAAGCCATTGTTGAATCTGACCTCCGTCAAGGAGGAGTCCTTTCACAGAAACTTCCTGGTTATGAGGAGCGACCAGCACAGGTCGAGATGGCAATGGTGGTTGCACGCGCTTTGAGCGAGAATGTACCAGCCCTGCTCGAAGCCTCAACGGGTACGGGAAAATCGTTAGCTTACCTCGTTCCCGCTGTGCGCTCTGGCAAGGTCGCGATTATTAGCACGGCGAACAAGGCATTGCAGGAGCAGCTTTTTTATAAGGATATTCCGTTTGTGCAGCAGCACATCAAGCATTTCGAGGCGGCACTGGTCAAGGGCGTCGGCAACTATGTGTGCCTGGACCGTTTGGAGAGCGAACGAACTGGCATGCAGTTCTACGCCAAAAATGCAGACTTCAAGCGACTGGTAGATATCACAAACGATCCCGACGCAAACTTTACGGGCGACTTCGAGACGCTCGGCTTTCAGCTCTCTGGCGATATTCGCAGCAAGGTGGCAACGGATAACGATCAGTGCGCGTGGAGCAAATGTAATTATTTCTCGGACTGCTATGTGCGCCAGATGCGCGAGAATGCAGCACTGGCTCAAGTAATTGTCGTCAACCATACGCTATTATTGCTCGATGCCGCTATCGGCGGCTTCCTCCTTCCCGAACGCGATGTCGTCATTCTCGACGAGGCGCATCATTTAGAGGAAGAGGCGACGCGCTCGTTTACCATCACCATCGGCCCAACACAGATACAAACATTACTCAATCAACGTGTCTTACGCAACCATAGCCAGCTAAGCCTACAACATGACGCGATGGAGCAATCGACGCTGGTATGGGCACGATTGGCACAGGTTGCCGATCCCGGCTTCAAGGGTCGTGCCAACCTCGAAGCACCGTTAGAAGAGGGTCTCAAGCTCTCGACAGTCATCTCAGACCTGGCCGACTCGCTCCGCAAGCAACGTCCGAAAGACTTGCCCGATAAAGAAGGGCAATTGTACGATAAGTTGCTCAAACGCACACAGAATCTTGCTGAAAATATTCGTATCGTCTTCTCGGTGGCCCAACCCACCAAGTTTGTGTATTATGTCGAGCGCGTCCAGACATCAGGGCAACGTAGCGGCATTCAGCTACAGGTTTCCGCTGCTCCGCTCGACGTGACAAACTGGCTGCAAGAGAAGCTTTTTAAGAAATGTAACGTCATCTGCACCTCTGCTACCCTTGCGACTATCGGCCCCAATCCGATGCATCCAGAGGAGAAGGGACCGAACTTTGGCTATTTCCGTCGTCGCGTCGGACTCGAAAAAACCAGTGACGAGCCTGATGAGGTGCTAGAGCGCATTCTGCCGCTTACCTTCGACTATGAGAGTAACGCCTTGCTTTACATCCCACGCGACCTACCAGAGCCGACCTATGGTGCTGGTTCTGATGATTATATGAAGGCTATTGCGCGTGAGATGTACAGGCTGGTCAAGGCATCGCGTGGCCGCGCCTTCCTGCTCTTTTCAAGTAAACGCATGCTGGAACGCGCCTATGAGTTGATGTCGCCGCACTTACCGTACCCATTGCTCAAACAGGGCGATATGACACGCCTTGAATTGACACGGCGTTTTCGCGAGGAAGAGGACTCCGTTCTCTTCGGCCTCAAGAGTTTCTGGGAAGGTGTCGATATCGCGGGCGATGCCCTGTCACTCGTCGTCATCGACAAACTGCCCTTCGATCCACCCGACGACCCTGTACATGAGGCGCGAGTGGCCCTGATGAAGGCTGCGGGCGAAAACTGGTTCGGCACCTATGTCTTGCCACAAGCTGTCTTGCGCCTCAAGCAGGGCATCGGACGACTGCTACGTACTCGCGAAGACCGAGGCGTCATGGCAATACTGGACACACGCCTCTATACCAAGGGCTATGGTAAGATGGTGTTAAATGCACTCCCACCCGCTCGCAGAACGACAAGTATGCGCGAGGTCGAACATTTTTTTGACGAGCCAGAAGAGTAGTAGTCTACCCATGTTCATGTGACCCCAAAACCAGGGCACCCGCAAGGGGACGCCTTGGTCCCTCTCAAATCAAGGTTGGTGGACTTGTAGGGGCCATAATTCATTACGCCCTGATTCAGCATACAATAGGGGACGAGGGCGTAATGAATTATGGCCCCTACAGGATTGCGAATTCCTCGACGATCAATTATAATAAGCTTAATTCTCGAATCGTCGAGGAATTCCTTCTCTTATTTTTCACGGCAGCTTCAAAACGCGTTTGAGCGGCGTCTGGAACTCTGTCGCGAGGCAATCCATAATAATTTCATCGTAGAGTTTACCGCCCCAACGATTGACCTCACGGCGGCGACCCACAATCTGAAAGCCTGCTCGCTGATAGGCTTTGACGGCGCGTTCATTGTAGGCATAAGTCTCAAGCGTGATGTTGTGCAGGCTCAGTACCGAGAAACCGTAATCAAGCATGAGTCGTGTCGTCTCTGTACCATAGCCCTTACCCCAGCAGTCCTTCTCACCTATGAGAATGCCAAACTCGGCGGTACTGTTGCGATAGTTGATGCGGCGCAGTTCAGTCAAGCCAATAAGTCGTAGCGTTTCCTTCTCGTAAATAATAAAATCTATCCTATCACGCGATATCTCACGGCTCCCTTGCTCAAAACGCGACTCGGTTGTCTCTCTCGGTATTGAGCGCAAGGGATCGCCCGAAAAGAAGGATACTTCAAAATCGTTGTCCCACTTAGAAAGCAACGGCACAACTCCACGATGAAACGGTCCCAACGCCACTTTTTCGCCCGAAATATTGATGATAGGTTCCTCTTCTATATATGCCATTTGGAATTCCCCTCTCCTTATTTTAATATCATAGACAATCAACGTGCTGATTGTCGCATACTACTATAGAAGACGCAACGCTACTTACGTTTTTTTGTCATCACTCGATATGCCGAACCCGTACTATAGTAGAACCAATAATTTGCAATACGAAGAATAAAGGTGCATTTTGCCAGTGACATGAACAATCTTATTCCTGATGCCCAGTAAGTACCAGCAAAAAAGCTTCCCTTACTAAAATAGCCATTAGTATAGTTATATGTTAATATCCTCATAGGACTTTTAGTATAGTTAGTATGGAGAGAACAATGGCAGCTCACATTTTAGTGGTCAACGACACACAAGATATCTTAGAAATATTCCGTCTTCTACTGGAAGACGAAGGATACAAAGTTACACTATCTTCATTTCCGCTGCAAAAAGTTGGTGAGATCACGCGGCTTAATCCAGACCTCATCATACTAGATGTTGTTTTTGGCGAAGAAAGGCTGGGTTGGCAAATGTTACAATTGCTGAAAATGCAACCGACAACCGCAACCATTCCTGTCATCATCTGTACCGCCTCAGAGAAGTCGGTACGCGAAATGGAAGGCTATCTCGTCTCAAAGGACATACTTGTCGTATACAAACCATTTGAGTTACATGACCTGCTCACTGCCATAGCACAGGCTTTAAGAATGTCACCACAAAAGCTATCGCAGGTCAACAAAGAACTAGCGTCACAAGAAGGTGCTTCAAAACCAGATGCGAAAAAGTAAATCCTCCCGTCGCTAGAAACTAGAGTTTTGTTGTAGCGCGAGACAATCAAAACTATAGACAATGAGCGAATATAGGGTATAATAGTGAGGCATTCCGACGCTTCAAAGACAAAATAGCCATTTTTTAGTGGTACAGGGGAGATTGCACATGGCAAGTAAGACCAAGATGCGCTGCGCCACCTGTGGCAAGTGGTTTCAGTCGGCAAATGCTAAAGATACCACATGCCCAGAGTGTACACAAAAAGCCAGAAAAGAGAAACTGGCGGCCAAGGCAGCACCACAAGCACCAGTAAAAGCAACAACGGTACAGCATACATCACCGTCACCACCTAAGCCAAAGCAGGCAAAGAGTGGCACCAATCAGTGGCTAGATAGCTTGAGTGATGTCAAAGTCGCCGAGCCAGATAAGCCTGCACGCCCAAAAATACCTTTTTCCCCGGCACCACGCGATACTCGTGGAGAATCGAGAGACAATAGCGTTACAGGGAATACGCACGAGGAGCAGGGGCCACCAGCAAACTATCGAGAGCGCGAGTTCGGCAATCGTGGCCCTAATAATTACCGCGAAAACAACGCTCGCCCCAACAGCCCTTATCGTGTTGGTGGAGGTGCTGGCTTGCCCGATGGAAGCCCTCGGCCACGCCAGCCGATGGAAAGTGGCTTCAATCGTGGTCCACGTCCTGATAGACCACCACGTCCAGCAGGACAGAGCGGCCCAAAGAGTGGCAAGCCAAAGGTAAAAACACCAAAGCCACTGCCAGAGCCAAAACCGAAACGCGAGAAGATAGAGCCACCCAAACCTTTTGAACCAACGACGGAGCAGATCGCACAGGTGGAGGCGCGTTACCTGGAACTTGCAACCCCTATTGAGTTTGACGGCATTCGCACCCAGATCGCGCAAGAGCTTGAAATTCCTAAAACAGCGGTCAAGAAAATTATTAAAGATTTGCGCGACCGTCAGCATATGCCAAGCTGGTGGGATGCACAAAGTTATAAGGGTAGCGAAGAGGAATTAGCAAAAATTAAAGTAGCGTATGAGCCATACCTACCCTTACCGGATGTAGGAATTCATAAACAGATCGCTGAACAGCTTACGTTGAAAGCCGGTGATGTGTATCAAGCGATTAAAATGATACGCACACAAATGGGCCTACCGCAGTACAATGATCCTGAACTGCATGGCATCGAACTGAAACCGAGAAAATCAACTGCATCAGAGACTCAAACATCTGCCGATACCGAAGAGAAAACCGAGGCATCTACCGCTACTGAGGTCAAAACCGAGATTTCCGCCACTGAGCAAGCAAGCAGTGGGGTACTTACCAATACAGAGGAAAAAGTAGAAACTCCGACTAGTGCAGAGGAAAAGGTGGAAACTCCGACCAACGCTGAGGCGCCTGTGACTACAGATACTACATCTGCACCAGTACCAACAGACGCACTCAATGGTACAGATACAGGCGCGGTGGTTGAAGGTGTGAAGGAAGAAACAAAATAAGAGTTTCTGTATGGTAGGGGCGACCCTTGTGGTCGCCCCTACCATACAGAATGCCATGTCACAAGGAGTATAGTAGGGGCGACCCTTGTGATCGTCCGTTCCCAAATGGAAAGATTTAAACAGCGTTATCGCGCCCTCGTCGCCGTTGAGCATTGGGACGAGGGCGTGATAAATCAGGCCCGTACATGGTACATTCCCATTGAAGGAGCATTATTTCTATGGACGAGAATTGCATATTTTGTAAGATAGCAGCAGGGCAAATACCTGCAACAATTGTCTATCAGGATGAGAACATTGTAGCCTTTCGCGACCTGCATCCACAGGCAACACAGCATATTTTGCTTATCCCCCGCCAACACATCGTCTCAATGGCAGAACTCACACAGGAACATGGCCCATTACTGGCAGCACTTTATCTCGCGGCACAAATCATAGCGCGTCAGCTAGATATCGACAAGAGCGGCTATCGTGTTGTCACCAACGTTGGCCCTGACTCCGGGCAAACCGTCTTTCACCTACACTTTCATCTTCTAGGTGGAGAGCAACTTGGGTTGTTCGGTAAGCCTATGACATCGACATCATTACCCGAATAAGAGGACTTCCCCGTATGCGTATCGCACTCGACTATACAGCCGCTATTCGCCAGGGGGCGGGTGTCGGCTCCTATGTACGTAACCTGTTTGCGGCAATGCTCCAACAAGACACCGAGACACGCTATACCTTGCTCACCAGTGGCCGTCCAACCGCGACACATCCCTTTCCTGAAGCAGAGAATGTCGTCGGGCGTAGTGTGCTGATTCCTGATCGCTACCTCAATGTTCTGTGGTATCGCTGGCGTACACCACTCTTACCAGCGACGCTTTTCACGGGACCAATTGATATCTATCATAATCCTGATTTTGCGTTACCACCGCTGAGTAGCAAGGTTCGCAAGGTCGTCACCATTCACGACCTTGCCTTTTTAGAACATCCAGAGTATGCTGTACCCTCACTGACGGCCTATCTCAACAAAGTTGTGCCCGAAGCCGTTGCCGCCGCCGATGTTGTCGCCACCGTCTCACATGAAGTTGGACGCACACTCGTCAAGCATTTTCACGCACCACAGGAGAAGTTAACCGTCATCCCTAACGGCGTCGGCGCACACTTCCGACGTATTACCGACCCCGTTCTGCTAGGTGCGACACAGCACAAATTCAATCTCAAAACACCGTTCGTATTGGCAGTAGGAACGCTTGAGCCGCGCAAAAATCATATCGGCCTTATCAAAGCATTTTACAAAGCACAGCAAAAGAAAAATGGTCCGGCAATGCTTGCTATCGCTGGCGGACAAGGATGGCTATACGAAGATACAAAGCAGGTCGTGGCCGATCTCAAGTTGGAAAAGAAGGTACGATTTCTTGGACGCGTTACCGACCTTGAACTTGTAACGCTATACAGTATGGCTACTCTCTTCGCGTTTCCTTCATTTTTCGAGGGCTTCGGCGTTCCTCCTATTGAGGCGATGGCGTGTGGTACACCTGTGATCACCTCGAATGTTTCCGCGCTACCGGAGGTTGCTGAAGGTGCTGCCCTCCTCGTCGATCCCTATGACATCAACGCACTCGCAGACGCCATTACACGCTTAACTGAAGATGAGAATCTGCGTGAGGAGCTGCGGCAAAAGGGCTACGAGCGCGTCAAGCAGTACACATGGGCTATGTCGGCACAGAAGATGCTTACCGTTTATCAAAAACTGTACAATGGAGAGAAGAATTTCAATACTGAGGACAAATGACATAATGAAAATTGGGATCAATGCACTCTTTTTCCAATATCCTGCCACAGGTAGTGGACAATATATGGCTCATCTACTCACGGCACTTGAGCAAACCGACACTCAAAATGAATATATTCTATTGGGACCTCAGCCCCTCAATGGGCAAAATCAATCAACATTTCCCTATCAAGTACAAGCGGTTCCTGGTCTCGTGCCAGGGGGTGAAAATGTACAGAAAGTTATCTGGGAACAGCTAACAGGACCTGCCGCCGCACGTAAAGCTGGCGTCGATATCTTCCATGTACCCTATTTTGCTCCACCATTATTGCCACGCACGCCAACGGTTGTCACTATTCACGATGTTATCCCAATGCGCCTACCAGCCTACCAACCGGATGCGAAGGTCAAGGCATATATGCGCCTCGTTGCCAGTGCAGCCCATAGAGCCACCATGATTATCACCGTTTCGCAGCACGCAAAGCAAGATATGGTTGATGCCTTAAAGCTGCCCGCTGAGCGTATCCGTGTCATTTACGAGGCGGCAGGAGAGGAGTATCGTCCTGTAACCGACCCTACAACACTTGCAAGAGTACGGGCAAAATACGGACTAGGTGAACGTTATGTGTTCTACCTCGGTGGCCTCGACCAACGCAAGAATGTACCACAGTTAGTACGCGCCTTTGCACATCTGCATGGACTGCTTGGTGACGAGAAGCTACAATTACTTATCGCGGGCAATCCCGATAAGCAGAAGGGGCCACTATTTCCAGACCCACGTCCTGTTGCCGCAGACCTGGGTATGACAGGACAAATCATTTACCGCTTTATAGATGAAGAGGATAAGCCAGCGGTGTATAGCACTGCGAGCCTGTTTGTCTTCCCTTCGCTATATGAAGGTTTTGGTCTGGACCCTCTTGAGGCCATGAGTTGTGGCGCACCCGTTGTCTGCTCTAACCGCACATCGCTACCAGAGGTGGTCGGGGATGCCGCGCTTATGGTTGACCCTGACAACACACGCGAGTTAGTAGACGCCATGCGGCGCGTTTTAACAAGTGAAGAGCTACAGGCAGATCTGCGGGCGCGTTCATTGCAACAAGCCGCGCAATTCAACTGGCATAAGACGGCAAATGAAACAATTGCGGTATATGAAGAGACGTTCACGCGGGGTACAAATCCGCGTGAGACTGCACCACTAGGAAAGATTTGAGCGAACAATGCGTGTACTGATGATTTCAAAGGCCCTTGTTGCAGGGACCTCACAACGCAAACTTGAAGAGATAGCGAAACTGCCCGACGTTGAACTAACGGTAGTGACGCCCGAATACTGGCAGAGCGACGATGGCAGCAAACAGGTCCTTGAGCGGCTCTATACCACTGGCTATCGTATGATTGTGACGCCGATGACGCTCAATGGCAACTTCCACCTACACTACTATCCACAACTGGGGAAGATTATGCGTGAGGTGCGACCAGAGGTGGTACATATCGACGAGGAGCCATACAACGCGGCAACGGCACAAGCCATGTTCCTGTCGCAGCAGCACAAAGCTCGCGCCCTCTTCTTCACGTGGCAAAACCTGTACCGCAACTATCCACCGCCATTTCGCCAGATGGAACTCTACAACTACAAATACGCCGCCGCCGCTCTTGCGGGCAACCGTGACGCCGAGAATGTGTTACGACGCAAGGGCTATAAAGGTTCTATCCACGTCATCCCACAGTTTGGCTTCGATACCGACATCTACAAACGTAGTGTACCACGCGTGCCACGTAAGCCTGATGATCCCTTCACGCTCGGCTTTATTGGTCGCCTCAAAGAGGAAAAGGGTCTGCCGCTTATGATCAAGGCATTGACATACCTGCCCGAATACTGCCGCGCCGTTTTTATTGGTAATGGTCCTATGAAGAGCGTCCTAGAAGAGCAGGCTACAAAATTGGGACTTACGGAGCGCGTTATCTTCAAGGGAGGCGTACCAACCTATGAAGTGCCGCATGAGATGGAACAGCTTGATACGTTCGTGTTGCCCTCGCTCACCAAGCCCAACTGGATAGAGCAATTTGGCCGCGTTCTACCCGAAGCCATGTCCTGCGAAACGCCCGTCATCGGCTCGACCAGCGGCGAGATCCCCCACGTCATCGAAGACGCAGGTCTCGTCTTCAAAGAGGGCGACGCTAAGGACCTCGCACAATGCGTGCAAAAGTTGCTCGACGACCCTGCGTTCTATACGGACCTTGCTAAAAAAGGGAGACAGCGCGTGCTGGATAACTACACGCAGGAGCAGATCGCAAGACAGACATATGATGTGTATTTGGAGATGCTGGGGCGAATCACGCTTTCGTAAGGACCAGATGACGCTGTTTTAAGAAAATAGTGTGACAATGAAAAGAAACCAACGGGCGACCACAAGGGTCGCGCCCTACCATATACGCTCTACAGCACAAGCACATTTTATATAGTAGGGTGCGACTCTTGTGGTCGCCCGTTACCAGAGTAAAATTTTAAAGAGCATCATCGCTCCCTACAAAATTTTGTCAAACGAAATTTGTCTGAACACAACAGTATCTTACATTTGGAAGAACAAAAACAATGCTTTTATTCTCTTACTACTACGAATGGTTGGTCGTTATCTTAATCATATTTATGTTAGTTGGCAGTGTTTTCACCTATCGACAGCAAGCAGAGTACCATAACAACAAATCACTTCTTGCAATAGGTATACTTGCTATTCTTGCGTTGATTGCATTATTGTTAGCAATCGCTCAAGCACGAGCAATTTTGCCCACAAGAAGTAGTAATGGCACACTATTTTCAGCGATTTTTCTACTCATGATGGCTATCTGGCAATTAGCATTTTCTTACAAATCGTTGCAGAGTCGTGGTTGGCGCATTTTTAGAGTGTGTTTTGCAGTGTTCGTAGTCGTGTTGGCTATTTCCGTAGTAGTGGGGTACATTTACAATGTATAAGAAATTTCCCTCTTGTAAGAATGTTTCTCATAAGGAGACCATATGACGACACCAACGACTGAACTTATTCCTAGAAGAGTGCTTTTCGGCAATCCGGTCAATACCAATCCGCAGATAGCACCGGATGGCAAGCGTCTGGCATATCTCGCGCCCGTGAACGATGTGATGAACGTCTGGGTTGGCACAGTGGGGGCGAATGATGCTCAAGCTGTGACAAAGGATACCGAGCGCGGCATACGCTCCTACTTCTGGGCAGCGGACAACAGGCATCTTCTCTATATTCAAGATTTCGGCGGCAACGAGAATTTCCGTTTGTATGCGACCGACCTCACGACCAACGAGACGCGCGATCTGACACCATTCGAGGATGTGCTGGTCGATGTTATCGAACGCGACAAACATTTTCCCAACGAACTGATTATTGGTTTGAACAAAGACAATCCACAAATTCACGATGCGTACCGCCTAAACCTGACAACGGGTGAACTTACACTTGTCGCGAAAAATCCTGGCAATATCGCTGGCTGGGTTGTCGATGCACAGTTTCAGGTACGTGGTGCGCTGGCAACGACCGCCGATGGTGGCAGCGAATTGCTGCTCCGTGACAGCGAGCAAAGCGATTGGCGACAGTTACTGGTGTGGGGGCCTGACGACCTGCTTTCGAGCGGTCCACTTGGATTTACACAGAATGGGCAAGCACTCTATCTGCTTGACTCACGCAATGTTAACGCAGGGCGGCTCGTCATGCTTGACATTGCCACACAAGCAATAACCGTGCTTGCCGAAGACCGCCAGTATGACGTAAGCAATGTTATGATGAACCCTGATACGCGAGAGATTCAGGCGGTCGCCTTCAACAAAGATCGTGTTGAGTGGATGATTTTGGATGACTCAATTCGCCTCGATTTTGACCGTATCCGCGAAATTCATCAAGGGGACCTGATGATTACCAGCCGTGACGATGCCGACGAAACGTGGATTGTCGCGTTTACGGTAGATAACGGTCCCGTTCCTTTCTATTCTTATGATAGAAAAGAGCAGAGCGCAAGCTTTCTGTTTGACAACCAGCCACAACTAAGCAAATACACGTTGGCCCATATTGAGCCTATCACCATCACCTCAAGAGATGGCTTGACGATACATGGCTATCTAACGTTACCAGTAGGAGAGACACAAAAGAATTTGCCAATGGTACTGAATGTGCATGGTGGGCCGTGGTATCGTGATGCATGGGGCTACAATCCCGAGGCACAGTGGTTCGCTAATCGTGGCTATGCCTGCTTACAGGTCAACTATCGCGGCTCTACTGGCTATGGCAAGGAGTTTGTGAACGCTGGCAACAAAGAGTGGGGCGGCAAGATGCACGACGACCTTGTTGATGCTGTACAGTGGGCAGTTCAGCAAGGCATCGCTGACGCTAAGAAGGTGGCGATCTATGGCGGCTCTTACGGTGGTTATGCGGCACTCGTTGGAGCAACTTTCACACCCGACCTATTCTGCTGTGCGGTAGATATTGTCGGACCCAGCAACTTGCTCACCTTCATCCGTAGCATCCCTCCTTATTGGTCCGTCTTTCTGGATCAGATGCACAGGCAGGTGGGCAACCCGGATACGGAAGAGGAGTTTTTGAAGTCGCGTTCACCGCTCTTCAAAGTAGACCAAATTAAGATACCAATGCTCATCGCGCAGGGTGCGAACGACCCACGTGTCAAACAGCCTGAGTCTGAGCAGATTGTCGAGGCCATGAAAAGCAAAGGTATCAGCTACGAGTATATGCTCTTTCCCGATGAAGGGCATGGTTTTGGCAAGCCAGAGAATCGTATCAAATTCTATACGGCAGCGGAGAAATTTCTCGCTACATACCTAGGTGGACACTACGAGGAATAGCGAAAAATGATATGATACAAGGGACTGAGGATAAGCTTGAGAGACCTCGGTCCCTTTGTTATGTGTTTTCTATACTCTAAAAATGAGGAATTATAAGTATGGAACCCGATGGCATGGCTATATTCGCGGGCAGTGGGAGTAGAAAGCTCACGGCTGGCATTTGTGAATACTTGAACGTCCCACAAGGAAATAACGAAACGCTCCGTTTTTCAGACGGCAATATCTTTGTACGTATACAAGACAATGTACGAGGGCGACGCGTCTATATTGTCCAGACAACGGTGTTTCCCGCCAATGATAATTTTATGGAACTGCTCTTCTGGATCGATGCCTTCAAACGGGCAGGGGCGGCAGAAGTGACCGTACTCATTCCCTACTTTAGTTATGCCAAAGGCGACAAGAAAGACGAGCCGCGCGTCTCCATTCGCGCGCGTGTCTGTGCCGACGCTATTGAGGTTGCAGGAGCGGACCGCGTGGTCACGATGGATCTACACGCGCCACAAATCCAGGGCTTCTTTCATCGGCCCGTTGACAATCTCTATGCATTGCCTCTGTTATGTGAGCGTATCAAAGCACTGCATCTTGATGATCTGGTCATCGTCTCACCAGATGTCGGCTTCGCGAAACAGGCACGTCGCTTCGCCTCTAGCCTTGGCGTCTCCATCGCTATCGCTGATAAAGAGCGGCTCGCACATGATGAGAAGGCATCTATCCTGCATATCATTGGTGAAGTCAGGAACAAAAACGTCGTACTCGTTGACGACTTTACCATTTCGGGTGGAACGCTGGTCGATGCATCAATCAAACTGCTTGAGCGAGGGGCACGCGACGTACACGCCGTTGTGACACATGGCGTTTTAGCAAAAGGCTCAGTAGAGCGTATCGACAACAGCCCACTCAAAAGCCTCATCATGACCGATACGGTCGAGAATCAACCTGTGACGTTCTCCAAGAAAATTGAGATTGTTCCGGTCGCCTCGCTCTTCGCTGAGGCTATTCGACGCATCCACAACCGCGAGAGCATCAGCGAAATGTTTGATTAGAATGGAAAAATGGTGCTGTGTACGGTGACATGCCACCGTACACAGCACCATTTTCCATTTTATAAATTGGTCAGGTATGCGGGCAAATCGGCGATTGAGGGTAGGGTTGCATCGGGATATATCTTTTGCAGAAGGGGCGAATCGGCTTTGTGTTTGCCTGTATAGACGAGAACGCCATGTATCCCTGCGTTTTGTGCGCCGCCGATGTCATTTTCGATATCATCTCCGACCATCAGCGTTTCGTCGGGTTGAGTTTGTGTAATCAACAAAGCTTGCTCAAAGAAGGCCCGGTCGGGTTTTCCTAGCACAATAGCCTGTTTCCCCGTTGCAAGCTCTAACGCTCGCACATAGGGGCCGCTATCCAATTGTAGGCCGCTGGCGGTGCGCCAATACATATTTGTGTGCATGGCGAGGAGGGTGGCTCCATTCATCACAAGCCGAAATGCCTGATTCATCGCCTCGTAGGTAAGCAGTTCTTCCGCACCGCCAATCACGACGACACCAACTCCATCATCAGGAGACGATACCAGTTCGGTGCCAGCAAAATCGGCAGCAGTATCACCTTTCGTGAGAACCCAACATCGCTGAGAAGGGAAGTGCTGGCGGATATAGTTTGCGGTTGCTACTGGCGCGGTAAGCAGACGTGTTTCTGGGACGGGAAGCCCAATCTGTTGTAGGCGTTGCGTGAGCGTGACACATGACATCGTTGTTGTATTAGTAACAAAGCAGGTTGGATAGCCATTCTGGTCTAGCCAACGCAACGTTTCAGCTGCCCCTGAGATCGGTTGCATACCAACATGTAATACACCGTCGATATCGAGTAGCACACCACGCATGAGATGTAACCTTCCTCTCAGTAAGAGACATATGAACGTGTAGGGGCCTTTATTCATAACGCCCTTGTCTCCATTGACCACGTTTTCCATCGTTGATTCTATCTTTCAATCCTTGCTTGATAGTCGATTGGGAAAAGGGCGTTATGAATAATGGCCCCTACGGATATCTTTCGTGAATGTGTTGGAATCAATGCCGTAAGGGTCTCCTTGAACATCATTCATATTTGGAAACAGTATATAACAGATTGCATGTCTTAGCCCTGTCTTTTCCGAACGACGCTCGTCATAGAATACGATGTATTTAGCATTGTGCAACGTTCTTACTAAAAAGGACGTAAAGGAAGTGACGAACAAAAAAGCAGCATGACACAAGCTTAGAGATAGTGTATAATAAAGCCGCTAGACAAAGATTCGTGGGAGGAGTTCTTTTATGAATGGTGACATGACGGGACGTGTCATCAAGGGTCGCTATAAACTAATTGATGAACGTGGACGGGGCAGTTTCGCCACCGTCTATATTGCGCGGGATTTAGAAGATAACCATATTTACGCCATTAAAATGATGCATGTCGAACTATCCAACGATGGTGAACTCCTCGCACGTTTTCAGCGTGAAGCCCACATCCTCTTAAACCTGAGCGATCCACATATCGTGCGTATCGTCGATTACGGCAATGACGATAATATGCATTACATCGTTATGGACTATATCGATGGACAAAACCTAAAGTACCATATGCTTACAGATGGGCAAATGAATACGTTACATGCATTGAACTATGCTCGCCAGATTGCCGAAGGACTCGATACAGCATACAATCAGGGGGTCGTTCATAGAGACATTAAGCCGCAGAATATCCTTATCAACAGTAAGGATATGGTGAAAATCACAGATTTCGGACTGGCACGTAGTCGGGAAACTGTGACGCTTACACAATCGAATGTATTTATGGGTACTGCTTATTATATTTCACCCGAACAGGCTGAAAGTGGGCGTTCAGCAGATACACGCTCTGATCTCTATTCGGTCGCAACAGTGTTGTTTGAGATGTTAGCGGGTGTTCCCCCTTTTCAAGGAGAAACAGCGGTTGATATCGTCATCAAGCACATGAATGATCCAGTGCCATCTATCTGCCGTATACGACATGATCTGCCGATGGAAATGGACCTGTTCATGAAAAAGGCACTCGCAAAATCGCCAGTGGATCGCTATGCAACGCCACAAGAGTTTGTGGCTGCCCTAGAGCAGATACATGAGCGTGTCCTTGCAATGCCGTCCGACAGGCAACCAACGCGCCCTGCTGGACACGAGCAGCCATCGGGTGGCATAAGCAACGCAAGTGCGCCCAGGTCTGCACCACAAAAAGAGGCTCATATCATTGTTCTTTCAAATGGACAATCGATCCCCTTAAAAGGAGAACTGATGATCGTAGGAAGGCAAGACCCGATTCTCGGTATCTTTCCAGAGATTACGCTGGCCGACAAAACAGTTGGCAGACGGCACGCTTACCTGCGTCATCAGCAGGGAACGTTTACCGTCGAAGATTTGAACGCATTGAATAAGACCCGTTTGAATGGAGTCATCTTGACACCACACGAGGAACGTACACTCAAAGACGGTGATGTCCTTCGCTTTGGCAGTGTCGAGGTACGTTTTGAAATGCGATAGGTGTGGTGTTTATAAGCATTGGTAGAACAGGCATTGGCAGGCTTTCTTTTGTAGGCTCTGACTTGCACTTACATGTTCTGACACGTACTGCGTCGCAGTTGTAGGGGTACCGCGAGTACCCGATTGAGATCGGGTGGTAGAGACCCGTTCTGTGCTAAAGGAAAAGCACAGACGCATGCTCTACCGCCCCTACGAGCAGAGGGGTAAACTATCATGAATGGACAACTTATACTCTTGAGTCTACGCTCTACTATAACCAGCCCAATTGTTATTGCAATCGCAGTTGTGGTTCTAGCGTTGGTGGTTTTAATTGGTGGTTTCTTCGTCTACCGTAGTGGTGGCAAGAAGAATGGCAAAACCGCAACCGGTGCAGGTAATAGCGACTGGCAACGACAACAGCAGCAGCAACAAGGTGGGGCGAATAGCTGGAATCCACAAGGCATGAACAATGATGCCCCAGCGTGGTCACAGCAGAATCAAGCACAGCAAGGTAGTTGGGGAGGACAAAATAGTCCTCAGCAGCCACAGCAACCTCAACAACCTCAACAGCCTGCATGGGGTTCGCAGCAGAATGGGCAGATGCAGCAACAAGGTGCAAGCCCCTGGGGTTCTCAACAGCAAGCAGCAGGTCCCGCATGGGGAGACGCTCAAGGAGGTGTGCCTCAGCAGCAGCAGCCTTCCTGGGGCGGGGGAATGCAGAACGGACAACAGGGGGGCAATCAGTGGGCAGCTTCGGCTAATCCTGGTACACAACCGGCAGCGGCCAATCAATGGGAGGCTCAAGGCAATCCAAATAATATGGGAGGTCGAGCAGCATGGGATGCCAACCCTGCACCTGTGACACAAGAACCCTGGGGGCAGCCGCCAACAGCATCTCCACAGCCTCAATGGGGTGGACAAGCCAATGCATCCGCGCCACAGCAACAACAGGCACAAACATCATTTGGCGGTGCTGGTTCTAGCCCTTCCTGGAACCAACAGGGTTTTGCTGGCATGGGGCAAAACGGACAAAAAGCCCAGAGTGATGGTTGGGGCGCACCACCACAACAGCAATATGCACCACAAAGTGCAAACAACGCAATGGGCGGCTTCGGTGATGCCATTGGCAGTGTTCCCCAGGCTCCATCGTGGCAGCAACAGCAGCAAGGCGGTTTCAATCAAGGTGGACCGAACATGCAACCGAATCAGGGCGCACCATTTGGAAACGCAGATGGTGGCTTCGGGACAAATGACGGTGACAAAACCATCATGCGTCCTGCCGGGGGGATTGGCCTTGTGCGCGTCGAAGAAGGCAAGGAGCCAGGACGCGAATACAAAATTGTCAAAGAGTCCCTCAGTATCGGGCGTAGCCGTGAGAGCGACATCTTTCTGGAAGACCTTGCGGTTTCACGCCTCCATGCCTCCGTCGTCAATCTGGGCAATGGTCAGTATGCCCTCAAGGACGAGGGTAGCGCAAATGGCACAAAGGTCAATGGGCAATTGGTAGGCAAGTTTCAAACGTTCCCTCTGCAAGAAGGTGATCGTATTCAACTTGGTCAAACCGTTCTTGTCTTTGCCCGTAACTAAGAAAAAGTTTGTTCTTTAATGTGATGCATGCACATGTCCTACATCTTGCATCACATTAAAGAACAAACTAATAGAGAGCAAGAGAGAAATTCTGCCCGACAATGCAACAAGACGATTTAATAGGCACAACATTAGGGAACTATCGCATCCTCGCGCCTCTCGGACAGGGAGGCATGGCTCGCGTCTATAGAGCACATCAAGAAAGCCTTGACCGAGAAGTCGCGGTCAAGGTCCTTCCTCCCTGGTATGCTACAGACCGTAGCTTTGTTGACCGTTTCAATCTTGAAGCGAAGCTGGTAGCACGTCTCTCACATCCTAATATTGTGACTGTTCATGACGCAAGCGAACAGAATGGGCACCTGTATATTGTGATGCAACTTGTCGATGGTGGTACGCTCAAACATCGTCTTGACCAGCTTCACGCTCAAAGACGCTTCATGAATACAGCAGATGCTCTCCCCATCTTTATACAACTTGCCAGTGCGTTGACTTATGCACACGAACAGGGCGTTGTTCATCGTGATGTAAAACCTGTCAATGTACTCATGGATCGTTCTGGACGGCCCATTCTCTCGGATTTCGGCATTGCAAAGGTTCTCGCAAGCACGAAAGATCATCTCACTCGCCCAGGAGCAGGAGTTGGGACGCCCGAATATATGTCACCGGAGCAATGTCTTGGAGGGGCTGTTGATGGACGTGCCGATATCTATGCGCTTGGCGTGATGTTATTTGAGGCGTTGACGGGACGCACCCCGTTTCTTGGTGATAACTATCCTGCCCTTGCCCACAGTCACATTTACGAACCACCACTCCGACCCAGCAGTTTGAATCCTGCAATTACATCTGCAATGGAACAGATAATTTTGACTGCGCTGATGAAGAATCCAGCACAGCGTTATCAACAAGCAAGTGATATGGCTGATGCACTTGAACTTGTCCAAATGCAACCGAGGCTGCAAACAGGCCATCATGTAGTAGTACAGCCACAGGGGGGACCACTTACGACGCCTTTTGTTGGTTCTATCACACCATCGCTAGACAGAGGCAACGGCACACCACCAGTTTATGACTATACGACACGCCACACGCCCCCTCAAGCAACGCCGTATCAGCAGCAAGCAGAACAATTTGTCTGCTCTCGCTGCCATCAATGGAACAGGCCACAGATGCGCTTTTGTACAAAATGTGGGTATCCAATGAACCCATGTGCAGTATGTGGAGGCCAGAATCCTGCCAATAATCGCTTCTGCACAAAGTGTGGACAGCCGCTTTCCAAACAGACAGGTTAGTGCGACCAACTAGTACACGTACTCATCAGACTGTGCTTCCCTCATACGATCCAACGTCTTCCGTTGATTTTCAATACGCTCTCGCTGACGCAACAAGCGCTGCTCTACTGTTAATGAAAGTAGCAGACGAATGCGCTCGACCACCTTACCTGGTTGTGTAGGCTTTGTAATGTACTCAACCGCCCCCTCTTCAAAGCCTCGCATCTGTTCGCTGAAATGAACACGAGCTGTGAGTATAAGCACAGGCAACGTCGGTTGCTTGTAATCTTCATGTATCCAGCGTAGCACATCCCACCCCGTCATGGGCTGCATCATCAGGTCCAGAACAACTAAGTGGGGACGATACTCTGAAATAATCTGAATAGCTTCTTGCCCACTCGCCACATCCAATACATCAAAACCCGAATGTCGTAAAAAGAAGCAAAGAACTTGCCGAATATCCGCCTCATCCTCCACAACAAGAATTTTATGGCTGTTTACAGCGTTATTGTACATATGGAACACCTCGACAACAAAACCACCAACTTTAATCCCAATTGGAACAAACAACTAGATACCAGAGCGACTACGACGTTTCAATGGAAAACGCACCTCTGCTACCGTGCATTCGGAGGCAGAAGTACCTTCAGACGGATTTTCTGACGCCGCACAATGTGTACGTCGTAACAGAAAATCGCCATCAAGATCACCAATCATATGTTTGATAAGCGAAAGACCTAACCCGTCAAAACTTCCATTCTCGTTGCCCCCGTCAAGCGATAGATCGAAATGCGGACCACTACCTGTATCTATAACCTGAACAATGACTACTCCATCTTCTTCGCGACCTTTGATGGTGATTGCTCCCTCTGTTCTATCTACCATGCCGTGTTTGATTGCGTTAGATACCATTTCGTTTAAAACAAGTGCAAGAATAGTCACGGCTCGCGAAGGTATAACAATGGGACTTTGTTCCACGGTAAACACAATATGTTTATCAGGAGGTCGTAAATTATCATTGGCGACGCCGACAATCTTACGTGCGATATCATCAATGCGTGCCTCACTGACATCCTCATGCGCCAGTAAGTCGTGCGTTGTTGCCAATCCTTGCACACGATTTACGCTCTCCGCAAGAGCGTTGCGAACCTCCTCCGACTTTGAGCGTCTACGCTGTAAAGAGAGAATGCCGGCAACCGTTGCAAGGTTGTTTTTGACACGGTGATGCAATTCTCGGAGTAAAGCCGATTTTAATTCAAGTCCGCGCCGCGTCTCCTCATATAATCGCGCGTTGTCAATGGCAATAGCGGCTTCATTTGCGAATGTGATAACAAGTTGCATCTGCTCAGGACTCAGCACATGGCGATGGCTACTATAGATACAGATGCATCCAAGAATTTTCTGCTTCACCTGTAGTGGCACACAAAGAACAGAATGTATCTCTGCCGAGACAAAAGGGTCGCTATGTAGAATACAGTGTTCATCGGCATGAAAGCAATCGACTGCCATGCTTGGTCTACCTGTTTGCACGGTGCGTCCTGCACAACACTGGCCCAGGTTTATCTGCATACGTCGGGCAAGGGCCGCATTCAAACCATAGTGTGCCAACACATGCAACGTTTGCGTATCGGAGTCAAGAGAAAAGATGCAAGAGCGTTCGGCACCGGAGAGATGAACCGCCTGCGTGGTAATGATTTGCAGCACTTCATCCAGGTTGAGTGTCGATGCGATAATCGACGAGACGCGGTGAATGGTTGCCAACTCATGAACCTTACGTCGTAACTGTTCATCCGTCTGCTCATACAGGCGCCCATTCTCGATGTTAATAGCAACGATACCCGCAACAACTTCAACAAAGCTTATTTCTTCGCGCGTAAAGTCTCGTGCCACGGCTGATTGCACGCTAATGACTCCTATCAAACGCTCAGAATTGCCAAAAAAGATAATAGGAAGAGACATTAGACCATGATAGTTATCGCTATAGGCGTTAGACTCGCTTGCGAAATTCGGTGTTGTATGAGCATCGTGTTCAAGCAAAGGCCGTCCCTTGTCGGCAACCCACCCACTATAGCCCTCACCGAGGCGCAAGGTAAAATGCATGCCGCCAAGTGGTCGTGGGCCGTTAGTAGCACGCAGAGTCAAGACACGTTGCAGGTCATCATAAAAGAAGATAGAGCAGAGATCGACACGTAACTCTTCGGCAACCACTTGTGCCGTCACATCCAACGTCTGGTCCAGGTCCATTGAGGAGTTACTAAAGCCGTTGATGCGCTGGAGAGCGAGAAGACGATGCTCTAATTGCTGAGAGACTGCGGCTCGCTCTAACGAGAAGCGATCAGATACACTTTGATAGCCACGCGATAACGCAAGTATGGCCTCGGATTGTAAACTATACAAATACTTCGTAGCTTCCATAAGGTCTTGCGGTTGCGTATCGAAGATGTGCTGTAACTCTTTAGCAAATGCATCAACATACTGTTGAAAGGCACGCAAGCGTATATCTAACTTGCCACCTTGCTCCGCTAGCCAGCGACCAGATTGTTCAAGCCGCGTAGCCAGTAACGAGTCATCCTGTACATCAGTGCCGACAAGCGCATTGAGGAGGAGGGACGCATCACTTCCCTCTTCTGGCCCATAGTTTGTACCAGAGGCATGTTGAAGACACACTCTCAGGCGAGCAGCATGTGGTGACAGCATTTGCTCTACATTGGTGTTCTGCGTCACTTCCTAACTTCCTCTTCTACGCTACAGTATGGTAACAGAACCATACTCCATTCTTTCTCCGTATTGTAGTGGTGATATGCAATAGTGTCAAGGTATACCTATTTATAGTAGGACTATAGCAGCCTGTATCCACACTACACAAGCAACAAAAAGCATGATATAGTAGACCGTATTGATTGGCCTCTTCTGTAAAAAGACTTGTTTATAGAGTATTACAAAGATTTACAGGAATTTATCGCCTGTTTTATAGCACTAGTGCGTTCTCAAGAGACCTTCTCCTGGATGGATAAATGAGCTTCATACGAACAATGAAAATAGGCACAAATCCGTTCAGCCAGTTGCCTGACAGTGAGCAAGCCATTCGGTTCGACCACGGCGC
>JAABUX010002042.1_pt1 | contig 29196 bp, 24 predicted proteins | sample 5561851 | NCBI WGS metagenome assembly JAABUX01 (sample SAMN10711883, study PRJNA513361) | rock metagenome | isolation source: Antarctica rocks | place: Antarctica: Victoria Land, Richard Nunatak red sandstone | collected 2016-01-03 | reverse complement strand
CCTGCGAAAAGTATATCCAAAGTCTCCATCCGGAGCTTGAACCACACCTCTCGACACAGGGAAATCCACCACTCTCAACGGCCATTTAGAATCGCTGGTCAGCCACAGAGGCGGTTTGCATGCTGTGCACTTGCTGCTAGGTTCTCAGGATGCTCTGTCTCAAGAACCGGCTGGGAGTTTTCGCGCGTTCGTACGCGAGGTCATCCGGCGCGCTGCTTCGACTTACGCACCCCTGAGCGACTGTCCGGTGTCCAGGCGCCGGCTGCGCCCAGGGGACTGCCTGCAGGGCCATGTTGGCCTGCCGGTCGAGTTTCAGAGCCGCGCCCCGCACGAGGACCTCTCATGAGCATCCACCATCCCAGCTTCGGCGAGATCGAGGCCGATCGCGTCATCCTGTTCGACACCACGCTGCGCGACGGCGAGCAGTCGCCCGGCTTTTCGATGAACCTGACCGAGAAGCTGCGCATGGCGGAGGCACTGGGCGAACTCGGCGTCGACGTGATCGAGGCGGGCTTCCCGGTGGCATCGGCCGGCGACTTCGAGAGCGTCCACGAGATCGCCAAGCTGGTGCGCGGTCCGGTGATATGCGGCCTGGCGCGGACCGGCGGCCGCGACGACATCGCGCGTGCGGGCGAGGCGGTGCGTCCGGCCGAACGTCGGCGCATCCACAACTTCATCTCCACCTCCGCGCTGCACATGAGATACAAGCTCCGGATGGAACCCGAGACGGTGCTGGAGCTGATCACCAAGGGCAACCAGGCGTCGCGCCAGTATACCGACGACGTCGAGTGGTCGGCCGAGGATGGCAGCCGCACCGATCCGGATTTCCTGTGCCGCTGCGTCGAGGCGGCGATCAGGGCCGGCGCCAACACCATCAACATTCCCGACACGGTCGGCTACGCGACGCCGGAGGACATGGCCGCGATCTTCGGCATGTTGCGCGAGCGGGTGCCCGGGGCGGACGGGGTGATCCTGTCGGCGCACAACCACAACGATCTCGGCCTGGCGGTGGCCAACACGATCGCCTCGCTGCGTGCCGGCGTGCGGCAGATCGAATGCACCATCAACGGCATCGGCGAGCGCGCCGGCAATGCAGCACTGGAGGAGATCGTCATGGCGCTGCGCACGCGCCAGGACGTGCTGCCGTTCCGCACCAACATCGTCACCAGCGGCCTGCTGCGCACATCGCGCATGCTGTCGACCATCACCGGCTTCGACGTGCAGCCGAACAAGGCGATCGTGGGCCGCAACGCGTTCGCGCACGAGAGCGGCATCCACCAAGACGGCGTGCTGAAGAACGCCGCCACCTACGAGATCATGACCCCGGAGAGCGTCGGCTGGACCCGCTCTTCGCTGGTGCTGGGCAAGCATTCCGGCCGTGCCGCCTTCCGCGACAAGCTGCGCACGCTCGGCTACGGCGAACTCGGCGACAACCAGGTCAACGACGCCTTCGCGCGCTTCAAGGACCTCGCCGACCGCAAGAAGACCGTCTACGACGACGACATCGTGGCCCTGGTCGACGACGAGGGTCGTGACCACGCCCACCTCCGGTTCGTCTCGCTCGACCTGCGAAGCGGCTCAAAGCGGCCGGCGCAGGCCGAGCTGGAGCTGGAGATCGAGGGCGAGCGGGTGACCGCGATCACGTCCGGCAACGGTCCGGTGGATGCCGCCTTCAATGCCATCCGCAAGCTGTTCCCGCACGAGGCGGTGCTGACCCTGTATTCGGTCGGCGCAATCACCGAAGGCTCCGATGCCCAGGCGCGCACGACGGTGCGCCTGGAGGAGGCCGGCAAGATGGTGGACGGGCAGGGTGCCGACGCCGACACCGTGGTTTCAGCCACGCGGGCCTATCTGCATGCCTTGAACAAGCTGCTGGTCAAGCGGACACGCCAGGAGCCGGAGGCGATATCCGCCTGATCGGCCGGAGGCGATGTCCGCCTGATCGGCCGGAGGCGATATCCGCCTGACCAGCTCGGGAGAGGGGTCCGCGGCGGCGGCCGTCAGTAGCCGTTATAACCGGAATTGTCGCGCGGCGGCCGCGGCCGGTTCGGGGTGGTAGCAGCGCCTCCCGCTGCGCCGAGCGCACCGCCGGCCAGGGCGCCGATCGCGGCACCATGGCCGCCGCCGGCGATCGCACCGAGCGCCGCGCCGCCACCAGCACCCAGCAGACCGCCGCCGACCGCGCGCTGGCCGGGGCTGTACGGGTCGCTGCATCCGCTCAGCGCCAGACCGGCCGACATCAGGCCGGCCAGGACGATCGGCTTCAGCAGCAGCATCGTCGCGGGCCGGTTCTCGTGGAAAGTCGCCCTCGGGGGCCGTGCGCCTGTCATGATCATGTCCTGTCCTAAAGATCGCAGTGGTTGTACGTCGTATCCCGGAATGAGTGCCGACCGCCGGACTGCCTCCTCGGTACGGCCCCAGGATACGCCTGACGACACCATATAGACATCCCGGCCGCGCCGGGTTCCCGCTTCGGCTTGAAAGCCGTGCTTGCTCCGCTCGATCGACGCCGGTAAGGGGTGGTCCCTGAGGTTTGTCACGACCACGTAAGGAAATGCCAGCTGTGCGGCACCGGTCGCGGATCGGGCGGTCATGGCTCCTGGTAGGTGATGCGGCTGGTCTTTGGAGTGCCTGATGTTCAGTCGGCTGTTCGGGTTCCTGTCGAGCGACATGGCCATCGACCTCGGCACCGCGAATACGCTGGTCTACATTAAGGGGCGCGGGATCGTGCTGAATGAGCCGTCGGTGGTGGCGATCGCCGACGTCCGCGGCAAGAAGCAGGTCCTGGCGGTCGGCGAGGAGGCCAAGAACATGGTCGGCCGCACCCCCGGCAACATCACCGCGATCCGTCCGCTGCGTGACGGCGTCATCGCCGACTTCGAGGTCGCCGAGGAGATGATCAAGCATTTCATCCGCAAGGTGCGCCACCGGCGCGGCCTCGCGAGCCCGATGATCGTCGTGTGCGTGCCGTCCGGTTCGACCCCGGTGGAGCGGCGGGCGATCCAGGAGAGCGCCGAGAGCGCGGGCGCGCGCCGCGTCCTGCTGATCGAGGAGCCGATGGCGGCGGCGATCGGTGCCGGACTGCCGGTGACGGAGCCCTCGGGTAGCATGATCGTCGATATCGGCGGCGGCACCACCGAGGTCGCAGTGATCTCGCTGGGCGGCATCGTGTACTCGCGTTCGGTGCGCGTCGGCGGCGACAAGATGGACGAGGCGATCATCTCCCATATCCGCCGCACGCAGAACCTGCTGATCGGCGAGAGCACGGCCGAGCGCATCAAGATCGAGCTGGGCGCCGCGCACGCGCCGCTGGACGGTTCGGACGGGCCGTGGCGCGAGGTGAGGGGCCGCGACATGATGCACGGCACCCCGCGCGAGGTGGTGGTCAACCAGCGCCAGATCGCCGGCAGCCTGGCCGAGCCGGTCGGCCAGATCGTCGAGGCGGTCAAGGTGGCGCTGGAGAACACGCCCCCCGAACTCGCCGCCGACATCGTCGACAAGGGCATCGTGCTCTCCGGAGGGGGCGCGCTGCTGCGCGGCCTGGACGAGGTGCTGCGCGCGGCGACCAGCCTGCCGGTCATCGTGGCGGAGGATCCGCTCTGCTGCGTGGCACTCGGCACCGGACGCGCGCTGGAGGAGATCCGGCGGCTGCGCAACGTGCTGACGACGATGTACTAGCCGGATGCGCCATCATGCCCCCCGGCCGCCGTCATGATCCGGCTGTCGATCCAGACGCGTCAGGGACTGTCCAGGCTGACGCTGCCGGTGCTGGTTGCCGTTTCGTGTGGCTTGATGGTGTTGGCGCAGGCCGATCGGCCGGCGGCGGCCTGGCTGCGCGCCGCGGCGGCCGATCGGGTGGCACCGCTCTATGCGGTGCTGCATCGTCCGATCGAGCGGGTCCGCGGGCTCTCGGCCGAGCTCCACGCGGTTGCGGACATCACCGCCGAGAACCGCCGCCTGCGCGCCGAGAACCGCGAGCTGCGGCGTTGGTATACGGTCGCCATGGCGCTCTCGGCCGAGAACCAGGCGTTGAAGGCGAACCTGCACTGGCTGCCGGATCCGGCGCGTCGCTTCGTGACGGTGCGCGCCATCGCCGACACCGGCGGGATCTATGGCCGCGCCGTGCTGCTCGGGGCCGGCACCGACCAGGGGCTGCGCAAGGACCAGGTCGCCCTGGATGCCGACGGCCTGGTCGGGCGCGTCACCGAACTCGGTACCCGTTCGGCGCGCGTGCTCCTGATCACCGATCTCGCCAGCCGCGTCCCGGTGACGCTGGATGCGTCGCACGCCTCGGCCATGCTGGTCGGAAGCGATGCGCCGATGCCCCGGTTGATGTACTATCCGGATGGCGTCCATCCCGAGGAAGGCGAGCGCGTGGTGACCAGCAGCGAGGCGGACGCCTATCCGGCCGGCCTGCCGGTGGGCGTCGTGCATTACCTGTCGCCGCATGAGCCGGTGGTGCTGCCGGCGGCGCAGCTCGATCATGTGGACCTGCTGCGCATCTTCGACTACGGGCTCTCGGCGATCGCGCCACCGGACGCGCGCGGCCATGTCCGGCCGGGCGGCGGCAGGCCGCGGTCGCGCGCGCTGCCGGCGTTGCCGTCGCCGGCGACGCCGCCCGCGATCGGGCATGGATGAGGCCCGGGCCGCATGGCGTATCGCACCCTCCAGTCCGGCGAGCGCCAGCCGGGCATACGGCCGCGCCAGACGCTCGGGCGGACGCTGGACTCCCGCGCGCGCCGCGCGGTGCCGATCGCGGCCTGCGTGCTCGCGGTGCTGCTGCTGAACGCGCCGCTCGGCCTGCCGGGCGCTGCCGAGCTGCTGCCGGGCTTCCTGCTCGCGTCGGTGTTCTTCTGGTCGGTGTTCCGGCCGGGGTCTATGGCCGCGGTGCCGGTGTTCCTGCTGGGGTTGTTCTGCGACCTGCTCGGCAGCGCGCCGCCGGGGCTGACGCCGCTGCTGCTGCTCGCGACGCACGCGCTGGCCATCGCCCGGCGCGAGGCGCTCTCGGCTCTCGGCTTCACCGCCATGTGGGCGGTGTTCGCGCTGGTCGCGACGGTTGCCGCCGGTGCGCAATGGGGGGTGACGTCGCTGTTCCGGCAGCAGCCGATGCCGTTGCTGCCGGCAGCCTTCGAGGCGGCGCTGGCCTGCGCGCTGTATCCGCCGCTGTCGGCCTGCTTCACCTGGGCGCACCGGTCGGTCGCCGACCCGCGCCGGGCCTGAGCATGTCCGGTCCGGGTGCCGCATGAAGAAGCCGGTCGATCCGTCACGCAAGGTCTTCACGCGCCGCGTGCTGGCGATGATGGGCTTGCAGACCGCGGTGATCGGCATGCTGGGCGAGCGGCTCTACCGGCTGCAGGTCGGGGAGGGGACGAAATATGCGGCGCTGGCAGAGCATAATCGGCTCAGCACACGCCTGCTGGCGCCGCCGCGCGGGCGCATCACCGATCGCGACGGGGTAACGCTGGCGGGCAACAAGGTCAACTGGCGCGCGCTGCTGCTGGCCGAGCAGACCACGGACCTGGCGCTCACGCTCGACCGTTTCTCCGCCATCGTGACGCTCGACCCTTCCGAGCGCGCGCGCATCGAGCATGACGTCAGGCGGCAGCGTCGTTTCGTCCCGGTGGTGCTGCGGGATTTCCTGAGCTGGCACGAGATGGCCCGCATCGAGGTCGCAGCATCCGACCTGCCCGGCGTGCTGATCGATGTCGGCAGCACGCGGCTCTATCCGCAGGGCGACCTGCTGGCGCACGTGATCGGCTACGTGGCGCCGCCGGCGGAGGCGGACCTGGCGCGCGATCCGCTGCTGGCGCTGCCGGGCATGCGGGTCGGCCGCGCCGGGCTGGAGCAGGCGCACGATGCCGCCCTGCGCGGCAAGGCCGGCTCCGTGCAGATGGCGGTCAACGCCGCCGGGCGGGTGATGGCCGAGATCAACCGCCAGGAGGGCGTCCAGGGTGCGGAGATCGGGCTCACGATCGATCTCGTGCTGCAGCAGGCGGTGCTCGCCCATCTGGACGGACAGTCGGCCAGCGCGGTGGTGATGAACTGTCGCAACGGCGAGGTGCTGGCGATGGTCAGCAACCCGTCCTTCGATCCGGCCCTGTTCGACAGCGGCGTGAGCCAGGCGCAATGGGCGCGATGGGCGTCCGACCCGCGCACGCCGCTGCTGAACAAGGCCGCGGCCGGGCTGTATCCACCGGGCTCGACCTTCAAGCCGGCGGTGGCGCTCTCCGCCCTGCATGCCGGCACGCTGACCCCGCACGATCGCATCACTTGCCCAGGCTATCTCGATGTCGGGGGCGCCCGGTTCCACTGCTGGCGCAAGCATGGCCACGGCTCGCTGGACCTGCGGGGCGCGATCAAGAACTCCTGCGACGTGTATTTCTACGAGGTGGCGCGCCGCACCGGGATGGACGCGATCGCCGAGGTCTCGCACAGGCTCGGTCTCGGCACCGCGCTGGACATCGAACTGCCGCACGCGCGGGACGGGCTGATCCCGACGCCGCAATGGCGGCGGTCGAAGGGCCATCACTGGAACGGGGGAGATACGATCGTGAGCGGCATCGGCCAGGGCTTCATCCAGGTCACGCCGCTGCAGCTCGCCACCTACGCGTCGCGCATCGCGACCGGGCGGGCGGTGCAGCCGCACCTCACCCGCAGGCTCGGTGGCGTGATCGGCCCGGCGGCGCTCCCAGCGCACTGGCCGGCACTCGGCCTGCCCGACCCGCAGCTCGACGTGGTGCGGGCTGGCATGTACGCCGTGGTCAACGAGGCCGGCGGCACCGCACCGAAGGCCCGGCTGCCGCTGGCCGTGCAGATGGCCGGCAAGACCGGCTCGGCCCAGGTGCAGCGGGTATCGCGCGCCGCACGCGAGGGCGGGCACTTCAACTCCGCCAAGCTGCCGTGGGAGCAGCGTCCGCACGCGCTGTTCATCTGCTACGCGCCGTGCGACGCGCCGCAATATGCGGCGGCGGTCGTCATCGAGCACGGCAACGCGGCAGCCGACATCGCGGCACCGGTGGCACGCGACATCATGGCCGCCGTGCTCACGCGCGATCCCGCCAACCGGCGCGATCTGCCCGGCCAGAGGTTGGCCGAGGCGATCTAGAGCAGCGTCAGTCTGACTGGAATCGCTTCGCGATCCCAGGCAGCTGATGCTGCTCTTTCCTCGGTCAAGCAGAGCATGATCGAAGTGATCATGCTCCAGGCAAGGCCCGGAGCCTGGCTTTGCGGCTCAGGCCTTCTCGCCCTTGATCCACCATTTGACGGGTTGCGGCGTCCGTGCCGGGCGCTCGGAACGCGGCCTGCGGCGGACCGGCCCGGGTGCGGCGGCGACAGGTTCGTCGAGCAATGCAGCCGGCTCGACCGCCGCCTCGACCGCCGCCTGGGCCCGATCCTGCAGATGCTGGGCTTCCTGCAGATCCATCTCGACGTGGGCGAGCCTGGTCTGCACCGTGACCAGGCTGGCGCGGGTCTCCTGCAGGGCGCGTTCGGCCGCCTCGCGTGCCGACCGCTCACGTTCCAGGTCCTGGCGCAGGGCATCGAGCAGCACCTTGTCCTGCTGCACCGGCGCTTCTGGCCGCGTGGCCTGTCGGCCCAGTGTTGCGTGGACGACCGGAACCTCGCCATCGCGCACGTAGCGGTGACGGGTGCCGCCCGGGCGCGATGGACCGGCCTGCGGGCCGCCGCCGGAGGCACTGCCGGAGCGGCCGCCGCCCATGTGGTCCAGGGCCTGGCGAAGCTGGGCTTCTGCATCCTGGGAGGCTGACTGGGTGGTCTTGCCTTGTAGGAGGCGCCGTTCTGACAAGTTCAACTCGCTATCGGTTCACGTGGGAAGGGAGGTTCCGGCGATGGATGCCGTCGCCGGTCCTGGCATCAGGCGGTTATCTTGAGGCCCTTCCAGAAAGCGACTCGGCCCCGGATATTCTCGGCGGCCTGCTTCGGCTGGTCGTAATACCATACGGCATCCGGGTTGGTCTGCCCGTCGACTTCCAAAGTATAATAATGCGCGGTCCCTTTCCAGGGACAGACGCTGGTGTGCGAACTGGGCTTGACGAGGTCGCGTCGCAACGCTTCCGCCGGGAAATAGGCATTCCCCTCGACAGTAACAATATCCTGGCTCTCGGCGACGATCTGTCCGTTCCAGCTGGCTTGCATGACACTCTCCTGATCCTGGATTACCCGCGCACTATAGTTGTGCACGGTCGACGATGTGGCTGCGTATGGGCCGCGCCCGTCACCGGACGTCGGTAGCCGGGCAGGAGCCGCCATCGGGCGCGAACGCCTCGATGACGATGTCCAGCCCCACCGCGCCACTCCAGCACGGGGCACCGAGCGGCGACAACATGTCGTTGAACGCGGAGAGCGGGGTGTGGTCCGCCTGGCCGACACGTCCGTGCACCGCCCAGACCGGGTAGCCGTCATGCAGGTGCCTGATCGCGAGATCGGCGTCGGCGGTCCACAGCGTCGCCGGGATCGGGTCGCCCAGGCGATCGAGCCGGACGTTCATCATGGCGATCGCGGCGGGATCGTCGGTGAGCAGCAACGCCTCCGGCGACAGGTTGTCCCGCAGCATCACGGCCGCCTCGTTCCACAGCGGCTTGGTCTCCAGGCGGTAGTAGGGCAGCAGGTTGATCACGCCGAAGCCGACCAGAAGCCCAGTCGCGGCCCAGGAAGCCCGACGCGGCAGCCTGGCGATGCCCAGGCCGGCGAACAGGAAGAACACCGGCCCGCTCCAGGCGAGGTAGCGCGGCATCCAGACCGACGACACCAGGGACGAGGCCAGCAGGCCCAACGGCAGGGTCAGCAACGCGATCGCGGCGGTGAGGCCCGCGGGGTCGCGCCGGCCATACCGCCAGAGGCCCGCGAGTGCCGCCAGCAGCGTGAGCAACCCGAGCCAGGGCAGGCCGTCGGGGAAGGTGTGGAAGCTGATCAGGCTGGTGGTGCGCAGGAGATAGACCGCCTGGATCGTGGTCCAGATCCGGGTCCAGTTCAGCGGGGGCACCCAGTCCAGCCCGCTGCCCATGTCGCCATGCGTGAGCACCTGCATCGCCACCATCCAGGGCAGGTAGCAGGCGAGGATCGCCAGGTGCGCGATCGAGGCGTTGACGACCAGGCCGTGTCGATAGAGCGGCTGTCGCGCCGCGGTGGAACCGATCGCGAGCACGGCGGCGAGCAGCCAGAACAATGCGACGCTCAGCGTGTCCAGCGCCCCGATCGTGGCGAGGACGTAGACCAGCCAGCCGAGCCTGGCCGCGTCCGGTCGACTCAGGCGCCGGGATGCGCTCGCCGGCCTGCGCATCAGGTGCGCGAGCGCCCAGAGGGCCAGGAGGATGAAGGTGATGACCAGCGTGTAGGATCGCGCCTCCTGGCCGTACTGGACCTGGAACGGGCAGAGCACCAGCAGCATTGAGGCGGCGACCGCCGCCCGCCGCCCGCCGATCATGCGCGACAGCCCGAACAGCAACCCGCACGACAGCGCGCCGAACAGGGCGGCGGGCAGGCGGAGGCTCGCCTCGTCGGTGCCCAGCGGCACGAACCAGCGCGAGATCAGGAAGTAGAGCGGCAGGTGGTGGAAGGACAGCGAGTTCGTGATCAGGTCCAGGGTGCCGAGGCTGGAGCGGCGAAGCGTCGTGACCTCGTCGAGCCAGAACGGCTTGCTGCCGATTTCGTAGAGCCGGGTGAACAGGCCGAGTATAACGATGCAGCCGGCCAACAGCAGGTCCGCCGCGCCCGCCGAAACGCCTCGAGACAAAGCACGGGGAACGGTCAGGGTGGAATTATGTTCGAATGGATGCTGGGTGGTAAGCACAGGGGAAGTCATGCATGAATTGGGTCGTGCTGTCATGAGGGCACCACGGATGCTGTTGTTACCACATGTGAACGAACGCGGTTTCAGGCCGCCGCTCCTGATGCGACGGATCGTCGCCGGGGCGATGCTCGCGGGTGCGATGGCGGTGTCCGGTTGCACCGGTGCTGCGGAGGCCGGGCCGCAGCCCGGCGTGGTTCCAGGCTATGGCACCGCCTGCTACGCCGGGTTCTACATGTGCCGGCTGCCGCAGCAGGCACCGGCGGGCTCCCAATGCACCTGTCCCGGCCTCGGCGCGCCGTCGTACGGCACTGTACGCTGAGAATCGGGCGCTGAAGATCGGGCGCTGAAGATCGGCCGCCAGGCGCGGCGGCGAACGTCCCCGGAGCATGCTCCGGTCGAGCGGAGGGCCCTGCTCGGCTGAGCAGGGCCCCCGACCCGGGACCGTTGCAACCCGGAGTTACGGCGCCAGGGTTCTCGACCGCAGCGTAGTGCTGGCGGTCTGCTCGATCTTGGCGGAGGACGATCCCAGGAATACCTGGTAGCTGCCTCCGACGATCTTCCACTTGTTGCTGCTGCCGTCGAAATTGGCGAGCAGGCGTGGGTCGGCCTCGACCGTCATGTTCCGCGTCTGGCCCGGTTGCAGGAGTATCTTGCCGAAGGCGACGAGCCGGGTCGGCGCTTCGCCCCGGCCGGCCAGGTTGAGATAGATCTGCGGCACGGCATAGCCGGCGACCCGTCCGGTATTCGTCACCGCGAAGCTCGCCGAGAGCGCCTTGCCCGACCGGACACTGAGGTTCGAGTAGGCGAAGCTGGTGTAGCTCAGCCCGTAGCCGAACGGGAACAACGGCGTCAGGTTGTTCTTCTGGAACCATTTGTAGCCGACCGCGGCTCCCTCGATATTGTAGTTGACGTGGAAGTTCGGGTTCGCCGCCGTCCAGACATCGAGCGTCGGCCGCGGCAGCTGAGCCTCCGAGGCCGGGAAGGTGATCGGCAGGTGGCCCGAAGGATTGACGTCGCCGAACAGGATGCGCGCCAGCGCCGGCCCGCCTCCGGAGCCGGGATACCAGCCCTCGATCACACCCTTCACCTGGCCGAGCCAGGGCATCAGCACCGCCCCGCCGCTCTCGATCACGACGATGGTGTTGGGATTGCTCCTGGCCACCGCCGCGACCAGCGCGTTCTGGTCCACGTTGGTCTGCAGGTCCGGCTGCAGGCTGAGGTTGGTCGCGTCGATGCTCTCTCCCAGCCACTGGTTGACGAAGACGATGGCGACGTCGGCGCCGGCCGCGACCGATGCGGCCTGGGCCGGGTCGGCGCCGCTGTCGTAGGTGACCGACGCGGACGGCGCCTCGGCCTTGATCGCAGCCACCGGGGAGGAGGGGTTCCAGATGATCGGGCGCGGGAAGTTGGTGCTGTCGTCGAACGGGGCGGCCGGGCCGCCGACCGGCCAGACCGCGGAAGAACCGCCGCCTTCCATGACGCCGTTGATCGCGTTGGAGCCGATCACCGCGATGCGGCCGACGGTCTTGGCCAGCGGCAGCGCGTTCTGGTCGTTCTTGAGCAGCACGGCGGCTTCCTCCTCGTCGGCCTGGGCCACGGCGGCATCGACGACCGGATCGATCGGCTGGATCGAGGTGGACGGGTAGTCGATCAGGCCGGCCGCGAATTCCGACCTCAGGATGCGGTGCACCATGTCGTAGAGGCGTGACGGCTTCACGGTGCCGTCGGCGAGTGCCGTGGTCAGCATATCGGTGAAGAACGGGCCGCCGTTGGCCTCGTCGAAGAAGGTGCCGGACTCCTGATCGAGGCCGCCGTTGGCGTCCAGGACCGAGTGCGACGCGCCCCAGTCCGACATCACCCAGCCCTTGTAGTGCCAGTCATGCTTCAGGATCTGGTTCAGCAGCGTGTCGTTGCCGCAGGCATAGGCGCTGTTGACCTGGTTGTAGGAGCACATGACCGATCCGGGCTTGCCGATGTCGATCGCCAGCTCGAAGGCCAGAAGATCGCTCTGCCGCGCCACGGTCCAGTCGATGTCCGAGCTCAGCGCGCTGCGTCCGGTCTCCTGGTCGTTGATCGCGAAGTGCTTCACCGTGGAGACGACACGCTGCGCCTGGATGCCGCGGATCTGCTGGCCGACCATGGTGCCGGCGAGCAGCGGGTCCTCGCCGCTATACTCGAAGTTGCGGCCGTTGCGCGGCTCGCGGGCGAGATCGACGCCGCCGGCGAGCAGCACGTTGAAGCCTTCCTGATGCGCCTCGTGGCCGATCATCGAGCCGCCGAGGAAGGCGGTGTTCACGTTCCATGTCGCGGCGGTGGCCATGCCGGACGGAAGTTCCGTCGAGTAGTTGGCAACGTTGCGGTCGGGATCGGCAACACCTGTGCCCGCGTCACTTTCCTGCAGGGCCGGGATGTTCAGCTCCGGTGCGCCCGGAACGTAGCCGGCCGATCCGATCGCTTCCGGCGGCACGACGTTCGCGGGGGTCAGCCAGTTGGCCGGCACCGCGTAGCTGCCGTGCACGATCGCGAGCAGTTCATCGAGCGAGAATTGCTGTTCCGCGAGTGTGGCACGGCGATCCGGCGACAGCCTCTGGTCGAGCCACGGCGCGTTGGCACTCGCTCGCTGCGCCCAGGCAGATGGAATGAAACAGGACATGGCGACCGTCATGGCACTGCAGGCCATGAGGATGGTACGAGTTCTCATCATGAACTTCCTCGATTCTTCTTCTTTGTTCGTTTCTGGAATTTCGTTTGCAACCGAGACCCCGATCTCTGTGCGTAACGAATTCTAGCCCAGGCGAGGTGGTATTACAATCACGCCGATGTTATCCGGCATGTCCAGGCCCGGGCGATGAAGCCGATCGCGACCGACCGTGGATCGCCGTGCGAGCGCCGGGGGCGTGTTCCACCGGATCGCGAAACCGCGTGTTCGATCAGTCCGCTAGCGTGGCTCCGTCCTGGCCGATGCGGTCGCGGCAGCGGTCGCGACGGTGCCTGACGGGCGGACCTGCGGTCGCGCACGCTGGGCTCCTATGCAAATTTGGTCGATGAAATATCGAAACGATCGCCTGGGGTCGTCGTATTGCCGGCCGGTGGCGAAAGCCCAGCCTTCAGCTCTTGCTTTTCGCGCCGGCCTCGCCCTTGCTGCCGTCGCCGCCGGTATTTCCGACAACATGCACCTTCTGGCCGTCCGCGAGATCCGCGGGCGGGTTGACCACGAGCGGCTCGCCGCCCTTCAGTCCCTGGCGGATCTCGGCCTTCTCGCCGAAGTCGCGATAGATCGTGATCGGCGCCATGTGGATCTTCTGGTCGGAGGTGACGGTCGCGACGCGCAATCCAGCCGCGTCGAAGATCAGCGCCGCGTCGGGGACCACCACCACCGGCATCGACTGCAACACGAAAGCGACGTCCACGTAGAGCCCCGGCGTGAGCACGCCGTCCGGGTTCGGCACGTCGATCTCGACCAGCATCGAGCGCGAGTTCTGGGCGAGCGAGACCGAGGTGCGCGAGACCTTGGCGCGGAGTTGCCGTCCCGGCAGCTCGGGCACGGACACCCGGGCATCGATCCCCTTGCGGATGCCCGCGAAGTCGCTCTGCGGCACGTAGACCTCGCAGCGCAGCACGTCTTCCTGGTCGATGTGGAACAGTGGCGTGCCGGTGCTGTTGTCGCTCTGCACCAGGTCGCCGACATCGATGTCGCGCTGGGTGATCACGCCGTCGAACGGCGCCAGCACCTGCTCGAAGCCGGTGAGGGCGACCAGGCGGTCGACGGTCGCCTGCTGGGCGCGGACATTGGCCACCGCGACGCCGATGCCGGCCTGGGCGCTGGCGAGGCTCGATGTCGATACCGCCGCGTTGGTGGTCTGCGTCTCGGCGTTCTGCTGGGTGTCCCAGCCCTCCTTGGCGAGGGTGGTGGAACGCCGCTTGTTCGAGGCTGCGAGCTTGGTGCTGTCCTGTGCCTGCTTGAGCACCGCCTGAGCCTGCATGACGGCCGCCTCCTGCTGGCCGAGCTGGGCGCGCGCCTGGTTGAGCTGCTCGTCGAGGTCCGGGGCGTTGATGCGGACCAGCAGGTCGCCCTTGCGGACGTGGCTGCCGATATCCGCGTGGCGCTCGGAGATGAAGCCGGTGGCGCGCGCGAACAGGTCGGCCTCGGCGAAGGCGACCGTCTGCCCGGGCAGCGTCGTCGCGCGTTCGTCGCGGGTCATCCTGGCCTCGGCCACATGGACGTCGGGCACGAAGCTCCTGGATTGCTGGAGCGTGTCCATGGCATCCGTGGTCTGGCGCCAGTGCACGAAACCCCCCCAGCATAGCAGCACGGCCAGCGGGACGGCGACGTAGAAGCCGATCCGCCGGCGGGGCGTGACCGGCTCCGGGTGATCCCCGCTCATACGTAGTCCTCCACCTGGCGTATCTTGCCGTGTCGCAGCAGGCTGTAGAGAAACGGCACGAACAGCAGCGTCGATACCGTGCCGACCGAGATGCTGCCGATCACCGCCCGCGCCAGGGCGGCATTCTGTTCACCGCCCTGTCCCAGATCAAGCGCCATCGGCAACAGTCCCACGACCATGGCCCCGGCGGTCATCAGGACCGGACGCAGCCGCGTCTCGCCGGCGGTGATGGCCGCCTCCGCCGCGGAACAGCTGGTTTCCTCGCGATGCTCCCTGGCGAACGTGACCAGCAGGATCGAGTTCGCGGAGGCCACGCCGACACTCATGATCGCGCCCATCATCGAGGCGATCGAGAAGGTCGTGTGCGTGATGAACAGGCTCATGATGATGCCGCAGAACACCAGCGGCAGGGCGGCTAGGACGACGAACGGATCGCCCCAGTCCTGGTAGTTCAGCACCATGAGCAGGTAGACCGCGATGACTGCCACCAGCAGCCCGATCTCGATATGGCTGAAGGCGCTGTCCATGCTCTGGATCTGGCCGCGCACGACGATCTTGTCGGGCGCCTGCAGGTGCTTCTGCTCGTCGGCGACGATGGCGCGTATCCTGGTCGCGATCGAACCGAGGTCGCTGTCCTGCACGGCGGCATAGACGTCGTAGGTGGGCTCGGTGTTCACGTGGCTGAGCACGGACTGTTCGACGCCGCGATGGAACGTGGCGACGTTGGTCATCAGCGAGATCGGCTGCGCCGTGTTGCGGTTGATGCCGCCCGAGGAGAGCGAGGCGCCGGGCGCGTAGATCGGGGTGTTCTCGACCATGTTCAGCGTGTCGGCCCGGTATTCGGGGGTCTGCACGGTGAGCTGCCAGGGAATGCCGGTCTTGGGGTCGGCCCAGAAGTTGGGCGCGACCTGGAACGAGCCCGAGAGCGAAACGTTGACCTGGTTGGCGACGTCGCGCTCGGTCAGGCCGAGTTCCAGCGCGCGCTGGCGGTTGATGTCGGCCAGGAACTCCGGCGCGTCGGTGATCTGCTGGATATGCACGTCGACCAGTCCGGGCACGCCCTTGAGACGCTTCTCCAGCCGCTTGGTGGCGGCGAGATCCACATCGGGATGACGGCCATGCACCTGCACGTCGATCTGCGACGGCACCCCGAAATCCAGGATCTGGGTGATCATGTCGGCCGGCTGGAAATAGAACATCGCGTCCGGGTAGCGCTGGCGCAGCACGGTGCGCAGGCGCTTGGTCACGCGGCTGCCGGACACGCCCGGGGCGAACGTGGCCTGGATCTGGCCATCATAGTAGGCGACGAAGGTGCCGTCGTTGAAGGCGAGGTTATAATTGACCGAGGGCAGGCCGATATTGTCGACGATGGTGCGGACCTTGTCCTTGCCGGCGATCTCGCGGATCGTGTCCTCGACCCCCTGGAACAGCTTGGCGGTCTCCTCGATGCGCAGTCCCGGACGGGCGCGGACATGCAGCGCGATCTGGCCGGACTCGATGGCCGGGAAATAGTCCTGGCCGAGGAAGGGGAACAGGCAGCCGCCGATCAGCAGCACGACGCCGGCTACGAGGGCGGTCGCCAGCCGATGGTGGATGGCCGCGCGCAGAAGCCCGCCGTAGAAGGCCTGGAAGCGGCGGAACCGGCGCTCGAAGCCGGCATGGAGGCGGCCGAACCAGCCGGGCTTGTCGCCGTCGCCGCTCTCGTTGGCCTCCTTCTGCTGCTCCCGGCGGGCATGTTCCGGCGCCACCAGCACGTCGATCAGGATCGGCACCAGGGTGCGCGACAGCAGGTAGGAGGCCAGCATGGCGAACACCACCGCCAGCGCCTGCGGGGTGAAGATGTATTTCGGGGCGCCGGCCAGGAACAGCACCGAGACGAAGGCCGAGCAGATCGACAGCGTCGAGATCAGCGTCGGCTTGGCGATGCTCGCACCACCCTCGACGACGGACAGGCGGAAGCCCTTGCCGCTCTCGAGCACCCGGTAGGTGTTCTCGATGGCGACCGTGGCGTCGTCGACCAGGATGCCGACCGCGAGCGCGAGGCCGCCGAGGGTCATGATGTTCATGCTCTCGCCGATCGCCGCGCATACCGCGAGCGAACTCAGGATGGCGAGCGGGATCGAGACCAGCACCACCAGGGTGGCGCGCCAGGAGCCCAGGAACAGCAGGATCATCAGGCCGGTGAGGCCGGCCGCGATGGCGCCCTCCTGGGCCACGTCGCCGATCGCATCGGAGACGAACACCGACTGGTCGAACAGGGAGACGATCTTGATGTCCTTGGGCGCGCTCGCGATGATGCCGGGCAGCATCGACTTGACCGTGTTGACGACGTCGAGCGTCGAGGTCGAGCCGTTCTTGAGCACCGGCAGCAGCAGCCCGTTCAGGCCGTTCACGTGCACCATGTTCTGCTGCGGCGGGCCGCCGGCGCGGACATAGGCGACGTCGCGCAGGAGTATCGGCGAACCGTTCACGACCTTGACCGGCACCTCGTTGAGCCGGTCCAGCAACGTGGGTACCGTGTTGATGCGCATGATGAATTGAGTCTGACCGAACTTCGCCAGCCCCGAAGGCAGCGTCAGGCTCTGCGCGTTGACCGCGTTGCTGACGTCGATCGGGGTGATGCCGTAGGCCTGCAGGGCGTGCGGGTCGAGGTCCACCATCACCTGCTCCGGCACGCCGCCATAGGGCGGCGGCATCGTCGAGCCGGGCACCGTCTGCAGGGTCGAGCGCAGCCGGAAGCGGACGAAGTTGTAGACCGAGGCCTGGCTCTCGACGTCGGAAGTCGCGGCGATCTGGATCACCGGGACCGAGGAGGCCGAGAAGCGCAGCACGATCGGCGGCTGGATGCCGGCCGGGAGCAGGGCGCGGATCGAGTTGGTCGCCGCGGTGACCTGGGTCAGCGCTAGGCTGATATCGACGTTGGGCTGGAAATAGACCTTGGTGATGGTGGTGCCCTGGAGGGTCGTGCTGTTCATGTCGCGGATGCCGACGACGTTGTTGGAGAGGGCGAGCTCCTCGTAGCTGGTGACGTAGTTCTGCATGTCGGGCGTGTTCAGCCCGGTGTAGGTCCAGATGATGGTGACCACCGGGATGTCGACGTCGGGCAGCACGTCCTTCGGCATCAGGAAGGCGGCGCTGCCGCCCGCGAGCGTGATCAGCAGCGCCATGACGTAGAAGGTCACGCGGAACTTCAGCGCGAATTTGACGAGCCCCATGCGTGCCGCCCCCGAGTGACCTGGCGCCTAGGCGCAAACGAGGGATGGAACTGGGGTGCCCAAGCGAACGCTGCATGACCTGTTACGAAAAATCACCGTGAACGTTCCATCCCACGGAAGGCCTGGTCGACCCGATCCGCGGCTGGCCGGTTTCCTCGCCAGGCGCGATCATCGATCGACGACGGCGTGACTTATCGCCGGACGACCGGAAGATCGGTCGCGGACAAGTTCCGGGCCCGACGGCGGGACCGGTCGGAGAACCATGATGGTCGACATCGATCGGCGGCATTTCAACGCGATCCTCACCGGGACCGGCCTTGCTGCCGGAGCGGCGACGGGCGCCCTTGGCCGGACGGCGGATGCTCCGGAGGCGATGATGCTGCCAGCCGACGGGTGGGTGCCGAACAATCCGCGCCTGCCGGTGCTGCTCTATCGCGGGGTCCTGGACCTATCGAGCGGGGATCCGGCACCGTTCGAGGCGTTGACCGCGTCCCACCGGTGGCCGGCGCAGTGGCGCAACGGGATCTATCCCTACCACCACTACCACTCCACCGCGCATGAGGTGCTCGGCTTCATACGCGGTTCGGCGCGGGTCATCCTGGGCGGTCCGAACGGCCGGACACTGACGCTGGCGGCCGGTGACGTGGCCGTGCTGCCCTGCGGCACCGGACATTGCCGCGTCGAGGCCAGCGACGATTTCCTGGTGGTTGGCGCCTATCCGTCCGATCAGGACTGGGACATCTGCCGGCAGGCGCCGACGCCGCAGATGACCGCACGCATGGCGCGGCTGGCATTCCCCGCTTCCGACCCGGTGACCGGCCGGGGTGGCCCGCTGACCACGAGCTGGCGGCACGGCTGAGCCGTGGCGGAGCGGACGTCCGCCGGGCGCATCATGCGAGACACGTGAACTGGAGAATGAACATGGAATACCGCCTGCTCGGCCGGTCCGGGCTCAAGGTCTCGACCATCACGCTCGGCACCATGACGATGGGAGGCCTCGGCCAGTTCGCGAAGGTGGGCAATGTCGGCCTGGACGAGGCCCGCCGCCAGATCGACCTGTGCCTCGACCACGGCGTCAACCTGATCGACACCGCCGACGTATATTCGGACGGCGCCTCCGAGGCGATCGTCGGCGACGCCCTGGCCGGCAAGCGGCCGAAGGGCGTGCTGATCGCGACCAAGGCGCGCTTCCCCGCGGGTGAGGGCCCGAACGACCGCGGCCTCTCGCGCTACCATCTCATGCAGGCCTGCGAGGCCAGCCTGAAGCGTCTGAAGACCGACGTCATCGACCTCTACCATGTGCATGAGTGGGACGGCCTGACGCCGCTGGAGGAGACGCTCGAGGCGCTCGACCGGCTCGTCGCCGACGGCAAGGTGCGCTATGTCGGCTGCTCGAACTACTCGGGCTGGCATCTGATGAAGGCGCTGGGGATCAGCGAGTGCCAGCACCGGCAGCGCTTCGTCAGCCAGCAGATCCACTACACGCTGGAAGCGCGCGAGGCCGAGTACGAGTTGCTGCCGATCACGGTCGACCAGGGCCTCGGCGTGCTGGTGTGGAGCCCGCTGGCCGGTGGACTGCTCTCGGGCAAGCATCGCCGCAACCAGCAGACCCCGGAGGGCACCCGCCAGCTCGCCGGCTGGACAGAACCGCCGATCCGGGACGAGGAGCGGCTATGGCGCATCGTCGATGTTGTGGTCGCGGTCGCCGAGGCGCGCGGCGTGTCGGGCGCGCAGGTGGCGCTGGCCTGGACCCTGGGCCGGCCGGGGATCGCCTCGGTGGTGATCGGCGGACGCACCGAGGCGCACATCGAGGATAATCTCGGCGCCGCCGGCCTGGTGCTGACCGCGGAGGAACGCAAGCGGCTGGACGAGGTCAGCGCGCCGCCGATCCTCTACCCGTACTGGCACCAGCTCGCGACCGCGAAGGACCGCCTCGGCGCGGCCGACTTGGCGCTGCTCGGTCCTTACGTCTGAGGCGGCGGATCGAAGGGGCGGTGGCCCCGATCCTCGTCATGGGATCAGGGCCGTGCCGGTTCAGGCCGTCAGCGTCGCGTCCATGGTGATGTTGGCATGGAGCAGCTTGGACACCGGGCAGCCTGCCTTGGCCTTGCCGGCGAGCGCCTCGAAGGTGGCCTGATCCACGCCGGGGATCTTGGCGTGCAGCGTCAGGTGGATCGCCGTGATGGCATAGCCGTCCTCGACCTTGTCCAGCGTGACGTCGGCCTGGGTCTCCATCTGCTCGGCGGTGAGGTTCGCCTCGCCGAGGATCAGCGACAGCGCCATGGTGAAGCAGCCGGCGTGCGCCGCGCCGATCAGCTCTTCCGGGTTGGTGCCTGGCTTGCCCTCGAAGCGGGCCGCGACGCCATAGGTGTAGGAGCTCAGCGCGCCGCTCTTGGTCGAGATGGCGCCCTTGCCGTCCTTGAATCCGCCATGCCAGATGGCCTTGCCGAATGTCTTCATGGTCCTGTCTCCTGAGCTGATGTTCGTGCTGGCGATGTCCGGTCCGACCGGACCGGGCGGTGTCCCGTCATCGAGCCGCTCGCCGTAGAGCGGGGTCGACTGCATGGTCTGATAGAACTCCACCCTGGCCCCCGCACCCAGGTCAAGCAGGGCGCAGCCATGCGCGTAGAGGGGGCCGTTGCGGCCGGGCGTCACCCCGGGCAGCAGGCCGGGCCTGTCGAGCAGGCGGTCGGGTGAACGATACGGGTCGTCGGAGATGGCGACGGGGATGGCACCGTTGCCGACGCAGCGTCCGCGCGTCAGGCCGGCGAAGGGCTGGTAGATGGCGAGCGCATGCTCGTGGCCCCAGAACCAGGCGGCGATGCGTCCCTCGGCGAGAAGCGGGGCGAAGCCGTCGAGCAGGGACTGGTTCACCGGCAGCAGGCTGCCGTCCGGTTCGCGCGGACGAAGCTGCTGGAAGGCGGAGAACAGCGGATGATGCGACAGCAGGATCGAGCGGCCGGGGAACTCGCGTATGCGCGCGGCGTGCCAGGCGACCTCCTCCGGCTCGACGAAGGTCTGCACCGCGCTGCCGACCGCGGTCAGGGGATCGTGGTCGTGCAGGCCGGTATCCATCGCCAGGACCTGCCATGCCTGATCCGCGCTGCGCAGGCAGAACCAGCTCGCCCGTTGCCGCAGCGGCTCCGGATTGAGCCGGTCGATCATGGCGTAGTAGGCGTGGCCGCCGGAATACATGTCGTGGTTGCCGGACAGGATGTAGACCGGGATACGGCTGCCATCCTCGCCGAGGCGGGCGGCGATCGGCTTGCGGAAGTTGAGTTCGTACTCGCGCGCGGTGCCGGAGTAGTAGACGTCGCCGAGATGGATCAGCACGTCCGGCCGCAGCGCGACCGCCTGGCGGAGGACCTGATCGGCCGCCTCGGTGCCGAGGCCCCAGTCGCTGATCAGGGCGATGCGCGCATCGGACTTCAGCGGCAGCGCCTGGTCGCCGACCATGGCCGGGCGGCGGTAGGGCACCGCCCGGCGATGCCCGTCGGTTCCGAAATAGACCAGGTGGCGCTCCAGCGTTTCGATCCAACGCGGGTCGCAGTCCGAGCCCTTCAGCGTGTCGTGCAGCCGTGCCGCCGCCGCATCGCCGGTGACGTGTGCTTCCAGCCAGGCGAGGCCTAGGCGGGCACAGCTCCAGATGTCATCGGCGATGCCCGCGGGCGCGTCGACCGGCACGGTTTCCTGGCCGAGCCTGGCAGCGGCCACGCGGGACACGGCGTAGCCGAAGCGGCCATCGGGGCCGGGATGCTCCAGGGCCGCGGACTGGTAGATGGAGAGCAGGGCGCTGCGCACGGGTGCAGCGAAGGCGGGGGCGCCGGGCGCGGGCGCACCGGTCGTGGCGAGGGGTGGCGCGTCCGGCATGTCACCTCGGCGTTGGTGGGTCGGCATTTGTGGAAGCCGGCCGTCGACTGCAAGGCCGGCGACCGCAAGGCCGGCTGCGGCGCCACCCGGTGTCGAAGCTCGTGAAGATGTGATGACGGCTTCGGCGGCCAGCCACGCTGCGGACGAAGTGCGCCGGCGCATACTGGATCCTTGCCGGCGGAGGAGGATCACGAGATGGCGCGCCCCAGTTTCATCGAGCTTCCGACCAGGGACGTCGGCACCGCCAGATCCTTCTATGCCGGCGTGTTTGGCTGGGACCTGACCGACTTCGGCCCCACCTACGCTTGCACGATGTCTGGCGATGTCGATATCGGCCTGCAGGGGGATGCGACCGAAGCGAGCGCGGCACCGCTCCCGGTCATCGCGGTCGATGACGTGCAGGCGGCGCTGGCGGCCGTCGCGAAGGCCGGCGGGACGATCGTCCGGCCGATCTTCGCCTTCCCCGGTGGCCGGCGTTTCCACTTCCTCGACCCGAGCGGCAACGAACGGGCAGCCTCGCAGCCGGATTGACCGCCCGGCCCTGCATCGATGGCCGTTCGCCTAGCGGGCGGTGGCATCGTATAGCCACGGCATGAAGAGCAGGATCAGCGATACGCGGACGGGCGCAGGCGCCCGACAGGGTGGAGACGACCTGTTCGGGACCGAGGGGTCCGAGCCGGAGGCGGTCCGGCACCTAGCGGACGGCGCGGCGCCGGCACGCCCATTGGCGGACCGGTTGCGGCCGGCGAGCCTCGATGCGGTGGTCGGGCAGCCGCAACTGCTGGGCCCGGAAGGCGCGCTGCGGCGGATGCTCGAACGTGGGTCCCTCCCCAGCCTGATCCTGTGGGGCGGGCCCGGCGTGGGTAAGACCACGATCGCGCGGCTGCTCGCCGAGGCCGCCGGCCTGCGCTTCATGCAGCTCTCCGCGGTGTTCTCGGGCGTCGCCGACCTCAAGCGGGCCTTCGAGGAGGCGGCGCGGCGGCGGCAGGCGGGCGCGCGGGGGACGTTGCTTTTCGTCGACGAGATCCATCGCTTCAACCGTGCGCAACAGGACAGCTTCCTGCCCGTGGTCGAGGACGGGACGCTGGTGCTGGTGGGCGCGACCACGGAGAACCCGTCCTTCGCCCTCAACGGCGCGCTGCTGTCGCGTTGCCAGGTGATGGTGCTGCGTCGCCTCGACGATGAGGCGCTGGAGGCCCTGCTCGTCCGCGCCGAGAACGAGGCCGGCCGGGCGATGCCCCTGACGACGGACGGGCGCGGGGCGTTGCGGGCGATGGCGGACGGCGATGGCCGCTACCTGCTGAACATGGTGGAGCAGGTGTTCGGCCTGCCCGACGCGGCGCCGCTGGATGCCGCGGGGCTGGCAAGCCTGCTGGCGCGGCGGGCGGCGCTCTACGACAAGGACCGGGAGGAGCACTACAACCTGATCTCCGCGCTGCACAAGTCGCTGCGCGGATCGGATCCGGATGCGGCGCTGTACTGGTTCGCCCGCATGCTGGCCGGCGGCGAGGACCCGCGCTTCATCGCCCGCCGGCTGACGCGCTTCGCCGCCGAGGACGTAGGTATGGCGGACCCGCAGGCGCTGACGCAGGCGATCGCGGCGTGGGAGACCTATGAGCGGCTGGGCAGTCCGGAGGGCGACCTGGCGCTGGCGCAACTGGTGGTCTACCTCGGGAGTGCTCCAAAATCGAACGCGGTCTACCGTGCGTTCGGCGCCGCGATGGCGGCCGCGCGGTCCACCGGCAGCCTGCCGCCACCCGCGCACATCCTGAACGCCCCGACCAAGCTGATGCGGCAGCTCGGCTACGGCGAGGGATACGAATACGACCACGATACCGAGCAGGGTTTCTCCGGCCAGGCCTATTTCCCGGACGGGATGAAGCCCGAGACTTTCTACGCGCCGACAGACCGCGGCGCCGAGCGGGAAGTGCGGCGCAGGCTGGACGACTGGGCACGCCTGCGGAACGGTGAGCGATCATGAGCCCAAGTCAGTGAGTGTCGTCATCCAGACCGTCAGCGAGGACGAGACCGACATCCGTCTCGATCGCTGGTTCCGCAGGCAATACCCGAACATCACCCAGGGAGCGCTGCAGAAACTCTGCCGCAGCGGGCAGATCCGTGTGGACGGCAAGCGGGCGGAACCCGCCACGCGGCTCAACCCGGGGCAGGCGGTACGGGTGCCGCCGCTGCCCAACGTCTCGAGGCCGGCGCCGATGCTGCCGGTGGTGGACGAGCATGACCGGCGCGAGATGGAGCGCATGGTGGTCTATCGCGACGACCAGGTGATCGTGCTGAACAAGCCGGCGGGCCTGGCGGTGCAGGGCGGGCCGGGGATCGTGCGGCATGTCGACGGGATGCTGGACGCGCTCCGCTTCGAGAGCGAGCACCGGCCGCGCCTGGTGCACCGGATCGATCGGGACACCTCCGGGTTGCTGCTGCTGGCACGCACGCCGGGTGTTGCGGGCAAGCTGGCGGCGGCGTTCCGCGGACGCGACGTGCGCAAGACATATTGGGCGGTGGTGGTCGGGCGGCCGCATCCGCTGCAGGGGGTGATCGACCTGCCGCTGGCGCGGCTGGGAGCCGGGGCCGGGGCGTTGACCATCGCCGCGGAGCGTGACGAGGAGGATGCGGTGCATGCCCTGACCGAGTACGTGGTGCGGGATTCCGCCGGCAGGAAGCTGTCATGGATGGAGATGTCGCCGTTGACCGGGCGGACGCACCAGTTGCGCGTGCATTGCGAGGCGCTCGGAACGCCGATCCTGGGCGACCCGAAATACGGCGCGGAGGCGGCGCACCTGGACGGGTTCGCCGACCGGCTGCACCTGCACGCGCGGGCGATCGACCTGCCGCATCCGGCGGGGGGACGATTGAGCGTGGCCGCGGAGCTGCCGGTCCATATGCGGGAGACATTCAAGGCGCTTGGCTTCGAGTCCGGGGCCCTGCCGGCGGCGAGACGCAGCTGACCGGGACGGAGACAATGGCGTGAGACGGACGGGCATCCTGGCGCTCTGCCTGGGATTGCTGCTGCTCGCCGGCATCGGCGCGGTGGCGCTGCTGCAGCGGCGCCTGGATCCGGAAGCGCTGCGCCGCGCCGTGATCGCCTCCGTGCAGCGGCAGAGCGGACGCACGATGACGCTCGGGCGGCTGGACGTGCGCCTGTTGCCGTCACCACGCGTGCAGGCCGACGAAATGACGCTCGGCGACCGGCCCTCCTCCCAGGGACTCTCCCTTCAAGGGGGCCCCTCCCTGCAGGAGAGTGGATCGGGGCAGGAGAGTGGATCGGGCGCCGCCCCGATGCTGCGGATCGGGCATCTGAGTGCCGGGATCGGCCTGTGGCCGCTGCTGCGTCACGTGGTGCGGCTGGACGGCCTGGCGCTCGACCACGTCACGCTGCACGTGCTGCGCGACGCGGACGGACACGGCAACTGGGAGATGGGGCCGCGACCGGCCGCCGCGGGCGCATCCGGCAGCGGCAGTTCCCGCGGCGGCGCGCGCTGGGGAGTCGAGCTCGGTGCGGTGGATGTCACCGTGGCCCGGCTGTCGTTGCACGACCGGCTGATGCATCACGACGCCGACCTGGACCTGGACGCGCTTGCGGTGTTGGGGCTGCAGGGCGAGCAGCCGCGGTTCAGCCTTGCCGGCGAGCGCGCCGGAGTGGGCTACGCGCTGCACGGGAGCGCGGGACCGGTCCGGCGCCTGTTCGACGGCGGTGACCGGCGCACGCCCTGGCCGCTCTCGGTGCAGGCTTCGGAGACGGTCGCGGGCGCCGTGGTGGCCCGGGCAGAGGTCGCCGGCACGATCTCGGATCCGGTGCATGGGCGCGGCTACGACCTGACCTTCACGACCGCGATCGCGCAGCTCGCCGACCTCGACCGGTTGTTCACCCATGCCCGGCTGCCGGCGATGCAGGGTCTGGACGCGTCCGGACACGTGCTGGATGACGGGCATCCCTCGATCGTGGCGCTGCGGGCGAGGGCGGGAGCGACGACGCTCCGGGGCATGCCTGACGTGACCCTGCAGGCGTGGAGCGTCGAGGCGCCCACACCATCGGCGCCGCTCGATGTGGCGGCAGCGGGGTCGTGGCGCGGCCAGGCGCTGGTGCTGAAGGGAACCGCCGCCTCGTTGCGGATGGTGGCCGCCGCGCTCGCCGGGCACGGCGCACCCGTGCCGCCGGCGCCGGTGCGGCTGGCGCTGGGCCTGGGCGGCAGCGCCTGGCGGATCGAGGGTTCGGCCGGCGGCGACGCGGCCGACTTGACGCTGCAGGGGTCGATACCGGACCTGCGCATCCTGTCGGCGGATGCGCCCGATCCGGGACCGGTGACGCTGGGAGCCCACCTGCAGGCCGACCGCGAGACGATCCGGCTCTCGGACCTGCATCTCGTCGGCGCCGCAGGTGACCTGGGCGGTGCGCTGACGCTCACGCTGCGAGGGCGGCACAGGCTTTCCGGACAACTGCAATCGGCGCGGATGGACGTCGACCGCATCGCGGCGCGAATGGAGGTCGACCGCATCGGGGCGCGAATGGAAGCTGACCGCATCGCGGCGCGGATGGAAGCCGACCGCCTCGCGGCGGGGACCCCGCGGCTGGTGCAGCCCGCCGGCAAGCCGCAGCCCGCGCCGCCGGAGCCTGCGATGAACGCGCTGGCGGCCAGCCAGCCTGGGCCGGCGCAGGGCGGGCCGCGGCCGGTGCCGCCTGCAGGAACGGTCGGGCGCGGGCCGGAATCCTCGCCGGATGCGGCGCAGGCCTGGGCGATGCTGCGCGCGGGGGATGCTGACCTCTCGCTGCAGGTGGCGGACCTGCTGATCGGCGGCCTGCATTACCGCGACTTCGTGACGCACGCGGTGCTGCGGGATGGCCGCCTGTCGGCGGAACCACAGGCGAACGGTCCGGCAGGGGTGATCACCGCGCGTCTGCAGGCGGACGCGACCGCCTCGCCGCCGACCCTGAGCGTCCGGATGCACCCGGTCATGCTGCCCGCCTCCGTGCTGGCGGCGCTGCCTGGAGCCGCCGGCCTGTTCGGAGCGCATGGCCTGCTGCGCGGGACCGTGGAGCTGGCCGGGGACGTGCGAGCCAGCGGCGACGGCTGGCCGGCGCTCGCGGGCTCCGCGGCGGGCCATGTCGGGTTCTCGATGACGGACGCATCGGTGTCCAACGCGGGGCTGCTGCGGCTGATCGGACCGTCCTCGGCGATCGCGGCCGCGGTGCCGGCCGGCGGCGAGACTGCCGTGCGCTGCCTCGCGCTGCACGCGACGCTCGACCGGGGCCAGGCGGCGATGGACACGCTGGCGCTGCGCAGCCGGCGCCTGTCGGTGGATGGGCACGGCAGGATCGGGCTCGTGGACGGCGTGTTCGACCTGCATCTGCAGCCGGCGGCCGACGTCGGCGCGGCTTGGGCGTCGTTGCCGGTGAGACTGGCGGGCAGCCTGCACGATCCGCACCCGGCACTGGACGCTTCGGCTTCCGGCGGACGGTTCAGGCTGACGATCGGCCCAGCCGCGGATGCGGGCCAGGCGGGAGCCGGCGATTGCGAGGCGCTGCTGCGGATCGCCCGCGAGGGGATGGCGGGGCCGGCTCCCGCCGTGTCGCCCGGTCCGGACGCGGCGCCGGGCCGCCGGAAGGCGCCGAAGCCGATCGATATCCTCCGCGGCCTGGGCATCCTGCGTTGAGTGGGCCGACTCGCAAGCGTTTCTGGGACGCCGTGCAGGTCGAGGACACGCCGGCCGGGGCCGGGCCGGGCTTCACGGTGCGGCTCGATCAGCAGCCGGTGCGGCTGTCGAACGGCGCCGCGCTCCGGTTCACGAGCCGGCCCCTGGCCGAGGCGGTGGCCGCGGAATGGGCGCGGGCGGGCGATGCCAAGGGGGGATTGTTCGCGCCGGACGACCTCGTCCTGACCGGGCTTGCGGGCACGATGCAGGAGCATGTCGTGCCGAGGCCCGGCGATGCGGCGGATCGGCTGATGGGCTTCGCGCATGGTGAGCTGCTGTGCTTCCGGGCCGCGCACCCGGCCGCGCTGTCGGTGCTGCAGGACGAGGCCTGGCAGCCGTGGCTGGACTGGCTGCACGCGACCTACGGCATCCGCCTGCTGGTGGGCCAGGGCGTCATGCCGCTATCGCAGCCTGAGGATGCGCTGGCGGCGCTGCGGGAGCTGGTCGGCACGCGGTCGCCCGCGGTGCTCACCGGCCTGGGGGTGATCGTTCCCGCGCTGGGCAGCCTGGTGCTTGGGCTGGCGCTGGCGGCGGCGCGACTGGATGCGGCGGAGGCGTTCCGGCTCGGACGCCTGGACGAGGACTTCCAGGCTTCGCGATGGGGCGTCGACCGCGAGGCGGAGACGCGCGCACTGCGTCTGCATGTCGAGATCGCCATCGCCGTCCGCTTCATGCGGCTCTGCGATGGCTGATCCGGCAGCGCAGCGCTGGCTGATCGACGGCTTGGTGCAGGGCGTGGGCTATCGCGCCTGGATGGTGGGGCGGGCGCGCGCTCTCGGAGTGGATGGCTGCGTGCGCAACCTGCCGGATAGCCGTGTCGAGGCGGCGGTGCTGGGCGAGAGCGCGTTGCTGGAACGCTTGCATGACGCCTGCCTGCAGGGGCCGCGCCATGCCCGCGTCGGCGGGATCGAGGTGCTGCCGGGGGCGCCTGGCCTGATCAGGCCAGGTTCCGGCTTCCATCAGGGCCCCGATTCGGCCTAGAAGACGCACGTTACGCAACCGCATATTTATTGTGCAATGCAGCAATGACTTACCAGCGAAGCTTCGATAATATTGGTTACTTTCGACCGAGGCAGGATTTGCTAGTCGTCGCGGTGCAACCTGGAGAGGTCGATCATGGATGAGATGTTGGAACGGACCGTCCGCCGCAGCAGGCTGGGCCAGAAGCTCGCCCGAGTGGCAGCAACCTGCGCGATGGGCTCCTGGGTGTTGATCGGCGTGATCCCGGTGGTGGTGGCGATCTGCGCATTGCGCTGAGGGAATATACCGAGGGCCGGCAGGCGCCGCCACTTGCCTGCTCCACGCCGGTTCGTCAGAGTGCTGCCCATCGAGAGTGCCGCCGATAGGCGTGGGGAGCAGCAGATGCCGGATGGGCAACAGGTGAACGAGCGCGTCGCGGATCATCCTATCGACCGGCTCTTCCTCGAACGCTGGTCGCCACGTGCCTTCACCGGCGAGGCGATACCGGAGGCTGAGCTTTTCACCCTGATCGAGGCTGCGCGCTGGGCGGCATCCTCGTACAACTCCCAGCCCTGGCGCTTCATCTACGCGCGACGGGACACGCCGCACTGGGAGCGGTTCCTGGGCCTGCTCGTCGAGTTCAACCGGGGCTGGGCCCAGCATGCCGCGGCGCTGATCTTCGTGGTCTCGAAATCGACCATGCTGCCGCCGGGCAAGGACACCGAGATACCCTCCCGCAGCCACTCGTTCGATGCCGGCGCGGCGTCGGCCTGCCTCGCGTTGCAGGCGGTGAAGTCGGGTTGGGCCGCGCACGGCATGGTCGGGCTGGACTTCGACGAGGCGTTCGCGATGCTCGGGGTGCCGCAGGGCTACCGGGTCGAAGCGGCGTTCGCGGTCGGACGGCGCGGCGACAAATCGATCCTGTCGGAACCGATGCAGGCGCGCGAGACGCCGAACGGGCGGATGAAGCTCGCCGAGATCGCCTTCGAGGGCGGCTTTCCGAAGCTGCCGGATTGAGGCGCGGGCGGCGGCAGGCTCCGCTTCGTTCCTGGCGGGTCTGACGCTTGCTCGCTGACCGCTAGCAGCCCCTCGCGGCCCTGCTTCTCGGTGCGGCATACGGTTCCGGTGCTCGCGAAGCCATGCCATACCCTTCCACCTAGTACCCCAAGTCATTCACAACGTCGGGTAGAGGCGCTTCAGTTTGACGCGGGCGTCGGCGGTGGTGAACTGCCAGTCGGCCTTGGCGTGCTTC
>JAABUX010002041.1_pt1 | contig 29196 bp, 40 predicted proteins | sample 5561851 | NCBI WGS metagenome assembly JAABUX01 (sample SAMN10711883, study PRJNA513361) | rock metagenome | isolation source: Antarctica rocks | place: Antarctica: Victoria Land, Richard Nunatak red sandstone | collected 2016-01-03 | reverse complement strand
CCGCCGCCCCGCCCAGCTCCCCCGTCACATAGATCCCGTCATCAACCCGCGCCCCCGACCGCCGTAGCGCCTCCCCCCGCGGAGCCTGCCCCAACAGCACCACATCCGCCACCATCCCACCGCTCGCCACCTCCCCCGTATCCCCCCCGGCAAGCACCACACCCGCACCATCCGCCAACCATCGAAAACCATCCAGAAACCGCGCAATCCACCGCCGATTCGCACTGGTTTTCAAGGCATCGGACGGTAGCCCCAAAGACAGAAACGCCGCCACCGGACCCCCTCCCATAGCCGCTATGTCGCTCAATCCGCGAGCGATACACCGATGGCCCACCGACTCCGGAGCATGGAGATCTCGTCGGAAATGCCGCCCCTCCAGCAGGAGGTCCGTAGTAACAAGAACTTCCGCCCCCTCCTGCACCGAAAGCAGGGCACAATCGTCCCCGATCCCAAGCTCCACCCCACGTCCACGCCGCCGCGCAAACCCCTTACTTATCTGCTCGATAAGCCCCAACTCCGACCTTGCCCCAGAGGTTCGCCGCATACCTCCTGTCAGCATACCCCCACCCCGCACAACGCCTCCCCCACCCCGGAAGTATCAGAAACAACACCTATTCGTTTGCAGCATGATTGCCCATTTGTTAAACTCTTCTAAGCCTAAGAACAACAGGGTTTTGCGGATCAGATTCTCGAATCGCATTCATGCAAGCCATCATCCTCTCCTCTCACCGCTCAACTCCAGCGGTCAATCCAGGGCAAAGGTCTCCGCTTGATCGGAAAAAAACGCTATTACATCATGTTCGTGAGCCGCGACTCTGACGGCACACTCAACAAGCTTCCGATTCCTCTTCGCTACGCCTACATGTTTGTTGGCGCGGCCATCATCGGCCTGTTCACCATCACCGGCCTCGCTGGCTCCTATTCGCGCATGCTCATCAAAACCGCGCGCTTCAATCAGCTACGCCAGGATCACAACAACCTGCAGAAGGACTATGTGCATCTGGAAAAGACTGCGCACGAGCGTGACGTTCAGGCGGCCAGCCTGGGCTCGCTCGCAACCGAGGTCTCCGCTCTCTACGGCTTTACAACCAGCAAGTTGGCCGCCCCCGTCGCACACGCTACCGGTCGCGCCTTCCGGCACAGCAAAGTAGAGAGTGCTGTCACTGTTGCGGTCAACGCGCCGGTTGCGACCGAGCAGACCGCCTTCTCCGGTGACAGCTACTACAAATCCATCGATGCCTTCTATAACCTCCGCACCACCGCGCTGAGCGGCCACGCCACGCGCTTTCTGCCAACCTCGCCTATCATCAGCGGCGGTGAAGGCTCCACGAGCCTGACTCGGATCCCCGGCATCTGCAGCACCTTGGATGTGGCCATCGCCCCCACACTCTGGCCCGTCATCGGCCCCATCACTTCCGGCTTCGGCCAGCGGGAAGATCCCGTCCTCGGCAACGGCGAAGGCGAGTTTCACAAGGGCATCGACATCGCCGCACCTCTGGGGACGCCCATCCGTGCCACGGCCGATGGCATTGTCCTCTCAGCCGGTCTGTCCAACGGCTACGGCCGTGAGGTCGTGCTTGACCACGGCCACGGTCTCAAGACCCTTTACGGTCACATGTCCGGCTTCAATGTACTTGCGGGTCAGACCGTCTTCCGCGGCCAGATCATCGGCTACGTCGGACACAGCGGCCGTACCACCGGTAACCACGTTCATTACGAGGTCAAGATCCGCGATACCTCGGTCAATCCACATAAGTATCTGCAGACGACCCTGGCTGACCTCGGCGGCGCCAGCACTCCAAACTCTTAGCGACGGACGCTGGCAAGCCAGAGGCGGCGGGCCGGAGCACCGGTTCCCGCCGCCTCGTGACGGTCTACTCTGCGTGAGCCAACTGTCCGCCCTCGGGACCGACCTGTACCTCGCCCCGCTTGGCGCCTCGCACCGTAGCAGCCTCATAGGCCACCAGCCTGCCGCCCTTCGTCAGCGACTCAACCTTAGTGATCTTTGCGCCTGCGGCCTTTGCTGTAAGGCCCTGCTTTACGGGGCTCGGCAGCGTATCGAAAGCAACCTCCTCTTCCACCTCGTTCAGCGTTCCATCCGGCGCAATCTGGATGTCCCGTGTATGACCCCCGACCGTTGTCTCTGCCTCGTACACCGTCTTTCCATGCTCACGTTCGGTGGAGAAGCCCTTGATGGTCGCGCCCCTGGTCTCCTGTTCCACCGTCTTCGCAACCGCTGCTGGCAAGGCCGAACGTTCAATCTTCTTCTCCTGCGCAAAGCCCAGACCAGTGATGGCGATCATCATGGCGCATGTTGAAACGGTGATCCTTGTTCCTCGCATTGTTGTTCCTCGCATTGTGTTCTCCTTGTACGCGTCTACCGCGCTCCCCATCAGTCTCACTCACCGGTGCTTAAGCACTCCTGAAGCGCAACTGAACCTCCGCTGAAGGCCGTCCGCCAGCGCCGCATGACCCTGCGCCAGGAACCTTCGGCTCAGCTCCATCGCCTCCACCACCCCGTGAAGGACCTTTACGCTTAGCTCTTTGGAGCTCTGAATGCAGCAAGAAAAGCATGGGGCAAATCCGAAACGGATTTGCCCCATCATCTTTGTCGAGATACTAGCCTCGCAGGCTACTTGTTCAGAGCGTTGTTTCCCGCATACGTCACGTGCCACACCGTCTTTGAGCCGTCATCCGTCACGAACAGCGATCCGTCCTTAGCCACGGCCACACCGACCGGCCGGCCCCAGACCTTTCCATCCGGCGTCACAAAGCCCGTCAGAAAGTCCTCATACGCTCCGGTTGCATGTCCGCCCTGCATCGGTACGCGAACCACCTCGTAGCCGACCCGCTTCGCTTTGTTCCACGATCCATGCTCCGCCGCGAACGCGTCTCCCTTGTACTCGGACGGAAACTCGCTTCCCTCGTAGAAGACCATCTCAAGCGAGGCCATGTGCGGCTGCACCAGCACATCCGGCGTGATCACCTTGGCCTTCAACTCCGGATGCTTGCCCACGTGCCGCGGATCCTGATGCCCGCCCATGTACCACCACGGCCAGCCATAGAATCCGTCCTCCTTCACACTTGTAATGTAGTCCGGCACCAGGTCGTTGCCGAGATTGTCCCGCTCATTTGTCGAGCACCATAGCTGTCCGGTGGTCGGGTTGATAGCCTCCCCCACGCAGTTGCGAATGCCGCTCGCATACACCTTCACAAACTTCCCTTCCGGCGTAAACTCCAGCACATCCGCACGGTGAAGCTCGTTGGGGTGCGTGTCCGGGTCGTCCACATTGGAGGCGGAGCCGACCGAAATGAACATGCGCGATCCGTCCTTCGAAAAGACGACGTCTCGCGTCCAGTGTCCGCCACCGCGCAGTTGCGCAAACCCCGGCAGCTCTTTAATCACCACCTCCGCCGGTCCACTCGCGTGGAGGTCGCCGGTTTTGTATGGAAATCGCACCACGTTTACCGTATTCGCGACGTAGAGCCACTTGGGATTGACCGCCGGGTAGAAGTTGATGCCGAAGGGAAGCGACTTCCCATTGGGGTCCTCCAACTTGGCATAGACCTCCTTCTGCTGCGCCTTGCCATCAGGACCTAAGCCCCGCATCACCCAGATCGTGTCTGCATGACTGTCCGCCAGAAACAGATCGCCGTTCGGCGCCGTCCGGATCAACCTGGGCTCCTTGAATCCCTGCGCGTACATCTCGACCTTGAAGCCAGCCGGCGCCTGTGGCCAAGCTCCGTCTGGCCGCGCAATCACCGACGGTCCGTTGTCGACCGACTCGTCCTCCTTCGGCTCCGGGAGATCGGCCACGGTCAGCTTGCGAAGCACCCCGGGCTTCTCCTGCGAGTAGTCCGCAAAGGCCGCCTGACCGGTGATCACCTGCGGCTGGCTCTGTGCTCGGGCCACGCAGTCACCAGCCATCGGCAGCACCACCAGCGTTCCAGTCGTCAGCAAAACCGCTGAAAAACTACGTTGCATCTTGTATCCCTTCACTCTCATGTCCGTCATGCTCACGCTTCCCCTCGTTGTCAGGCAGACCACCATCTGGTGGGTAAAAAAGTAAGATGCCGCGTTCGGCGGACATGTTTTGCAACTTCTCGCATCAAGTGGAAGTCACCTGGCCTCCACATGGTGGTTGGAGCGGAGAGATTCACCGGGTCCGCGCTCATTGCGGCGCAATGCCACCACCGCTGCTGATCCGTTTCACCAGCTCCAGGGGAATGGTCGCGGTCACAACCGCCCTTTCCTTCCTCCGGTCCACCTTAAGCGAGTCAAGCACAGCCTTGAGCTCGGCGTCCTCGACCGCCCGCGGCTGCGAGCTCTCGATGGACTTCACCAGCCCCAGCAGCGCGCCGAGACTCTCCGCAGCCTTGGCCGCCTCGGCCTCGCTCGACGCGATCTCCTCGATCCGCAGGTGCAGCGACCCAACATAGCGCAGGCTCGCCACAAACGTCGTGTCCTCGGGAATCGGCAACTGCAGCCCAAAAACTGTGATGTACCCGCGCTCCGAAAAAGGCAAACCGACGTGCCCGATCGCCCATGCGCTTGAAAGCAGCGGAACCTCGCGGTAGCGCGTAGCCAGAAGCGACGATCCGGAAAACGGCGAGGCCGCAGCCCGGTGGCGGTCAAGAATCAAATGGATCTGCTCCGCAGTCGGCATGTTGGATGCAGCCACGGTGTCGTAGCCGAGCTGCGCCACCCGCAGCTGCCGCTTGACCCTCGCTCCCGCCTCGTCCTCGACCGGAATCGTGAAGACCTCGTGTCCGGCATACTGCTCGTGCGCACTCGCGATCGACCGGAGATATTGCTTCAAGCGGCTCCCATCGAAGTGACCCTCAAACACCTCCGAGTAGCCCACAGCCCCGTTTGGTCCGGTCGGGTCATCCATCCTGTGCAGGGCAAACGCCACGGAATCGAGGTCGCGCTCCGGCACGATCCCCGTTGCATCGATAAAGTGCTGGTACTCCGGACTGTGCCTGACCGGCCGCTCCTGAAGCTTCGCCACCACCCGCAGCGGTTTCAGGTCCGCATACACAATCGCGTCCGACTCGGGCAGCAGCCGAGCAACCTCGGGCGGAGCCTCCCTGCGCAGCATGATCGCCACCGCCAGCGCGGCAAAGATCACAAGCACGGCCGTGATCGAGTACGTCCGGCGGCGTCGAGATGAGAGTTGCGGCAAGCGACCTCGCGAAGCTCGATCATACGTCCCGGGCGACCCAGGCCGCTACTTGATGACCTAGACTGCTACTTGTCGATCGTGACAGCGAAGGTGTAAATCTTGCCGGCAAACCCTATGCCGGGCACGCTTGCAGCACCGGGCGGCAGCACACCAAACTCCCCTCCGCCTATATCCGCGGGCAGCGTCAGCGAGAACACCCGCGGAGCGATCCGCTTCGCCTGCACCGCCACCTGGTCGCGGTCCGTGCCATCCCGCGAGTTGAAGACCCCACCGGTGGTCGCGCGGAACTCGCGGCTGTTGTTGTGGAGACGGAAGCGCAGCACCTGGTACTCGATCGCGTCAACGTTCGGCGGCCCCAGGATCTCGAGCTCATCGCCCGGTCTTAGGATCAGCGGCGACTGCCCCCCGGAGACCTCGCCGTTGCGATCCTTCTTGACGATGTTGTTCGTCAGCGTGCTCTTCACCCATCCTCCAGATTTGTAGTGGACCAGCTCCGGCGGCAGCGCCACCCACCTCCCGTCTTTGTCCTTGTGATACACACCCTCCTCGTCCACATCCGGCGAGAGACCCGTCACCGTTACAGGTGCGGGACCATGCTCCGACAGGCCTGAGCTGTGCGCCACCATCGCCGCAATCACCGCGGGCGGCACACCCGCCTCCTTCAACGCAATCAAGTCCTCCGGCCCGGTGGCATACTGCCCGGGCTGCGTCCGTATCGTTTGAAGGATTAAATATGTATCCAGGCCAGCCTTGGTCATCCGCACCACGGCGTCATTGCTGAGCGCCGTCCTCTTGGAAGCGGGTGCGACGTCGATCGGACCCTCCGTCATGCCCTGCTGGGCGCGGCACACCGGCGCCAGAAGGCATGCAACAAGCAGAGCGGGTACAAGGCGCATGATCATCGTCGAACTCCAAACCTCCTTCACGGATCTCGGTCCGGTCCTTCCCCGCTTCGGCCCCTCAAGGAGGCTCAAGGTGCCGCCATCCTACCATCTATCTTCAAGCCGACCGAAGCTCCAATCAGGGCATCCCGCACCCACGAAAGAGCCACGAGCAGGGCCACGAGCAGAGTCAGACCAGCCACATAGGAGAGACGGTCACGCCTGCAAAAGAGCTCAACCCCTATCACTCTCAATCGCCGCACTCTCGTCGTTGCCGCTGCCCCGGCTCCGTGCTAAAGTATGGCTTGCGGCGCACCCGGCGCAGATGACCTCGGCTCGTCCGCGGCGGATCGGCAAACGGGGGCGGCACAGGCGCTGTCTGGGCTGGCGTAGCTCAGCTGGTAGAGCATCTGATTTGTAATCAGAGGGTCGGGGGTTCAAATCCCTTCGTCAGCTCCAGTTCCATCCAGCCTTGAACGAGATCTCCGCACGTAAATGCAGTTTTGAATTTGGTTGACACTGCCGGACGGACCTCCACCGTCGGCCTCCGATCACTCCTCCAAGGCAACCGGCACCGCCTTGCTATCTGGCCGCCATGCGCCCTGACGGATTTCGAGAGACCCGACGCAAGGGAGATTCGCCTCGCAGCATGGGCACAGGTGGCCGAGCGGTTAATGGCAGCAGACTGTAAATCTGCCGTTCTTTGGAACTACGGAGGTTCGAATCCTCCCCTGTGCACCACTATGTTTGGTACGACATCCTTTGAAGCGATGCCTTCCGGTCCGCAACACGGGCCGCATAAGGCAAGGTGAGGGTTACGGCTCGTGGATCTCAGTCCCGCTGGCAGCGGTCGTCTGGTCATCTCCCTTGCCGTCCTGGCTCTCCTCGCTGCTCTCGCCTCCGTCACCATGGAGCCGGGGCGGTATCGGGAGATCACCTGGCTGCTGCTGGGGTTTTTTGCCTTCCGTATCCTGCTCACGCGAGCGCGTTCACGATAGGATGGAAGAGTTTGGTGTACGTAAGCTGGCGTAGCTCAGTGGTAGAGCACTCCCTTGGTAAGGGAGAGGTCGAGAGTTCAAGCCTCTCCGTCAGCTCCAGGTTCAAGCAGTTCGCTCTTGTTCTTGCGCGTGCGATAGGCAAGGGCTCCAGCCCTTGCACAACAGGTCACAGCAAGGAAGTGGGCTTTAGCCCCGGGGCTGCGCGGGAGTAATGGTAGTCCCGGGCTTTAGCCCGGGATAGAGTCACAGCCACCATCCATCGCGGGAGTAACTCAGTGGTAGAGTCACAGCCTTCCAAGCTGTTGGTCGCGGGTTCGATTCCCGTCTCCCGCTCCAAAGATTGTTAGAAGTAAACCCGATAGAACCGGATAGACTCTGTCCCGTCCGGCAGGAGAGTTTCCTTGGGCACCACCTATCAGCAGGCCGCCATCTCCGTGACCGATCCCCAGACCTTCGGCGTCGTTCGTGAGGCCGTCGCGACTTCCTTCTCTGACCCTCGTGTCGGTGACTTCCTCCGTTCGCTCGATCGCGCCTCACTCCGCGTCCGCGACTTCGAAACCGTGCTCAGCCGAGGCCTGCTCGGCCCATCGACAGCCTCCGAGTACGCCAGTCTCTCAAACGGCGATCAGGGCCAGATCCGCGAGCTCTACCTCGCCTCTCTCGAGCAGGTCGCTCCCGAACTTCGTAACCGCTTCTTCAAGCTCTACGCGTACTACTGAAGAGCGGCCTCCCTCACCAGAACGACTTCCGTTTCAGTTCACCCGCCGGGCCATCCGGCTAGATCAGGAGAATGACTATGGGCAAGGAAAAGTTTGATCGGTCGAAGCCGCACGTCAACATAGGGACGATTGGTCACATTGATCACGGCAAGACGACGTTGACGGCGGCGATCACGAAGGTGTTGTCGAAGCACAACCCCAAGAACACGTTTCGGTCGTTTGACACGATCGACAACGCCCCTGAGGAGCGGGAGCGCGGCATCACTATCGCGACGAGCCATGTCGAGTACGAGACCCCGAACCGTCATTACGCGCACGTCGACTGCCCGGGCCACGCCGATTACATCAAAAACATGATCACGGGCGCGGCGCAGATGGACGGCGCGATTCTGGTGGTCGCTGCGACCGACGGCCCGATGCCCCAGACCAAGGAGCATGTTCTTCTGGCGCGCCAGGTCGGCGTTCCCTACATCGTCGTGTTCCTGAACAAGTGCGACGCGGTCGAGGACGAGGAGCTGATCGAGCTGGTCGAGATGGAGGTCCGCGAGCTTCTGTCGAAGTACGACTACCCCGGCGATGACACCCCGATCATCCGCGGATCGGCGCTTGGCGCCTTGAACGGCGAGGCGCAGTGGGAGGCCAAGATCGACGAGCTGATGGCGGCGATCGACAAGTACGTCCCGCAGCCGGAGCGTGCGATCGATCTCCCGTTCCTGATGCCGATTGAGGATATCTTCTCGATCTCGGGTCGCGGCACGGTGGTCACGGGCCGCATCGAGCGCGGCAAGATCAAGGTGGGCGAGGCGTGCGAGATCGTCGGCTTCCGGGAAACGCGGCAGACGGTGTGCACGGGGGTCGAGATGTTCAAGAAGCAGCTGGACGAGGGTCTGGCGGGCGACAACGCGGGCCTTCTGCTGCGCGGCATCGCAAAGGAGGATGTGGAGCGCGGCATGGTGTTGGCCAAGCCCGGATCGATCACGCCGCACACCCAGTTCAAGGGCGAGATCTATGTTCTGAGCAAAGAGGAGGGCGGACGGCATACGCCGTTCTTCAACGGCTACCGCCCGCAGTTCTACTTCCGCACCACCGACGTGACCGGATCGGCCAAGCTGCCGGAGGGCACCGAGATGGTGATGCCGGGCGACAACATCTCGCTTGAGATCACCCTCGGGACACCGGTCGCGATGGAAAAGGGCCTCCGCTTCGCCATCCGCGAAGGCGGCCGAACCGTCGGCGCAGGAACCATCTCCGATATCATCAAGTAAGTGAAACAGGGCTGCCGTGCCGCAATCGCGGCAGCCACATAACTCGATCTTTGCGGAACGCGAGAGAAGAACACGATGGCAGGACAAAGAATCCGAATTCGGTTGAAGGCGTATGACTACCGCGTCCTCGACACCTCCACAGGCGAGATTGTCGAGACGGCCAAGCGCACCGGAGCACAGGTGGCCGGTCCCATTCCTCTGCCGACCATGAAAAACAAGTACTGCGTTCTTCGCTCGCCGCACGTGGACAAGAAGTCGCGTGAGGCCTTTGAGATCCGCACCCACAAGCGGCTCATCGATATCCTCGAGCCGACGCAGCAGACCGTGGACGCGCTGATGAAGCTCGATCTGCCGGCCGGTGTCGACGTCGAGATCAAGACCGTACAGAAATAGTGCAGAAGTATTGAACCGGCAGTGCCTGCGTCTTACGTGGGCATGATGAGGAAAGGAAGATGGAAGATGTCAGTACAGGGAATTCTGGGCAAAAAGATTGGCATGACGCAGCTGTTCGATGATCGTGGCGACGTGCACCCGGTCACCGTTCTCAAGGCGGGTCCGTGCGTGATCACGCAGCTGAAGACGGTCGCGAAGGACGGATACGATGCGGCGCAAATCGGCTACGTCGACTTCGTCAAGGCATCGAAGGTGAACAAGGCCATGACCGGGCACTTCGCAAAGTCGGATGTGCCACCGGTTCGCGTTCTCAAGGAAGTTCCGATCGATAACACCGTGGCCTCAGGTGCTTCTGAGTCGAATGTCAAGGCTGGCGATCGCGTTCTGGTCGATATCTTCTCGGATGACAAGTTCGTGGACGTGATCGGTACCTCGAAGGGACGCGGGTTCGCGGGCGTGGTTCGCCGCCACCACTTCGGCGGTGGCCCCAAGGCCCACGGTCACATGTTTCAGGTGCAGGGTTCGATCGGCGCCTCCTCGTTTCCGTCGCGCGTCTTTCCCGGGCAGCGCATGCCCGGTCACATGGGAACCGACCAGGTGACAGTTCGTAACCTCCGCATCCGCGGCATCGACCTGGAAGACAACCTCATCCTGGTCGAAGGTGCGGTCCCCGGACCTCGCGACGGGTATGTCCTGATTTCGAAGGCCAAGGCTCCGCCGAGAGAGCGCCGAGGCTTTGCTGGAGCTACGACGCTTGATCCGCTGAAGGCGTCCAAGAAGGCTGCTCCCGCGAAGAAGAAGTAGACCTTCGTCCCCGCAGATCTCTTCGGATCGAGGTTCGTAGCGGATTCCAACAAGTTTTGTAGTGCCGAAGATCCGCCGCCTCACGGGGTGCGCGGAGATGAAGAGAGAAGATCGATGGCAAACATCAACGTAGTCAATCTCGGTGGCGAAAAGGTCGGTGAGTTCGAGCTCGCCGACCAGGTGTTCGCCGGCGAGGTCAATGAGGCGCTGCTCTGGGAGGCGGTCAAGCACTACCGCGCCGCGCTCCGGCAGGGAACGGCGGCGACCAAGAATCGCAAGCTCGTCTCCGGCTCGGGCAAGAAGCTTTGGAAGCAGAAGGGTACTGGTCGCGCCCGCGTGGGTTCAATCCGTAGCCCTCTCTGGCGCTCCGGCGGCACGGTCCATGGACCTCAGCCGCGCAGCTATGAGTACGCCTTCCCGCGCAAGAAGCTGCTGGGGGCGCTCCGGTCGGCTCTCGCCTCCAAGCTCTCCGAAGGCAAGCTGACGGTCGTCGAGAACTTCGACGTCGCCGAGGCGAAGACAAAGCACTTCCGCACGGCACTCAACAAGCTCGAGGCAGGCAAGACGACACTGCTGGTCGAGTCAAGCCGCAGGCTGGATGAAAAACTCTACCTCGGCTCCCGCAACCTTGCAGGTGTTGAACTCGTCCTCAGCTCCGAGGTGCACCCCTACGACCTCCTCCGCTACGAGCATGCCGTGTTCTCGAAGGATGCCATCGAGGCATTACAGGAGACGCTGGTCAAGAACACACCGAAACGCAGAGCCGCTCAAGAGAAGGAGGTCGCATAATGCCGACGCTCTACACCGTGATTCGTCGCCCCCTCATCACCGAGAAGGGCATGGGCGTGAAAGAAACGCAGAACACCTTGGTCTTCGAGGTTGCGTTGAAGGCGACCAAGACCGAGGTGAAGCAGGCCGTCGAAGCGCTGTTCAAGGTCAAGGTCAACGGTGTCCGAACCGCGACTGTCGAAGGCAAGGAGCGGCGCCGCGGCAAGTTTGCTGGATACCGTCCTGACTGGAAGAAGGCCTACGTTCGCCTGAAGGACGGCGAGAAGATGCCGGAGTACCTCGACAGCCTGTAAGCCGCGATCGCTGCGACCAAATCTCTGAACCAGGCACCACGTGCAATTGACCGCGAGTGCCGCAAGGCAAGGAATAGACGATGCCAATTCAATCCTTTCGACCGTATACCCCGTCCCAGCGCTTCGCCACAAAGCTGGTGAACGACGACATCACGACGAGCGAGCCGTACAAGCCCCTGCTCGCCGTGAAGCAGCGTACCGGCGGTCGCAACTCGACCGGCGCGATGACCATCCGTCACCAGGGCGGCGGCCACAAGCAAAAGCTGCGGCTGATTGACTTCAAGCGCGACAAGTACGGAATTCCTGCAACCGTGGCCACGATCGAGTACGATCCGAATCGCAGTTCGCGGATCGCTCTGGTCCACTACGCCGACGGGGAAAAGCGCTACATCATCCATCCCGTTGGACTCAAGGTTGGGCAGTCGATCATGAGCGGCCCGGAGGCGGATATTCTGGTCGGCAATGCTCTGCCGCTCAAGAACATCCCTTCCGGAACAACGGTGCATAACATCGAGCTGCGCCCGGGCAAGGGTGCGCAGATGGCGCGCTCGGCGGGTGCGCAGGTGCAGCTGGTCGCCAAGGAAGGTGACTACGCCCTCCTGAAGCTTCCTTCGGGCGAGACCCGGCGCGTCCTGGTCGAGTGCATGGCGACCGTCGGTCAGGTCGGCAACACCGATCACGAGAACGTCACGATCGGCAAGGCAGGCCGCAACCGATGGAAGGGCATTCGCCCCGCCAACCGCGGTGTCTCGATGAATCCGGTCGACCATCCGCACGGCGGTGGCGAAGGCAAGACCTCCGGTGGACGTCATCCGGTCACGCCTTGGGGCCAGCCGACGCGCGGGTACAAGACACGCAACAACAAGCGGACCGACACGTTTATCGTCAGCCGCCGCGGCAAGTAGTTCAGGGCCAGCACGCAGGACCAAGTCTCAAACGAGATTCGTCGTATTCAGCACTGCAACAAGGATTGGAGTTTTACCATGGCACGTTCCGCGAAAAAGGGTCCCTTCATCGACGCGCACCTGATGACCAAGATCAACGTCATGAACCAGGCCAACGACAAAAAGGTGCTGCGCACCTGGTCCCGCCGATCGACGATTCATCCGGACATGGTCAGCCACACGATCGCCGTCCACAACGGACGCAAGTTCATCCCGGTGTACGTCACCGAGAACATGGTCGGTCACAAACTCGGTGAGTTCTCGGCCACGCGTACCTTCAAAGGACACTCGGCCCGCGCGACCGAGACCTCCGCGAAACCCAAGTAGTTCCTCGGCACCACTGGCCAAAGTTTACAGCTCAGTATTTTGAAGGAAAGATCATGGCAAAGGCAGCAGCAGAAGCAACTCGAGAGTTTCGCGCAGAGGCTAAGTTCACGCGCACCAGTCCGCAGAAAGCGAAGCTTGTCCTCGATCTGATCAAGGGCCTGCGCGTCGAGCAGGCTCTCAACACCGTTCATTTTTCTACCAAGCGCATGGCGCCGGTAGTGGAGAAGGTGCTCCGGTCGGCGATTCAGAACGCCAACTATCTGTCGCAGGAGCAAGGTCTCGATGTGGACGTGGACAACCTCTACGTGAGGACCGCGGTAGCAAACGAAGGTCCGCGCCTGAAGCGCATCCGGCCGGCTCCGATGGGCCGTGCCTTCCGGTATCAGCGCAGGCTCGCCCACATTATCGTCACGGTCGCTGAGAAGAAGGCAGTGGGTGAGCAGATCTCTGCTGCGCCTTCGAAGGGCGGAGCAGCCATTGCCGGCAAGGGATCGCCACGCAAAGCCGCCGCGAAGAAGACAGTGGCGAAGAAGACGGCGGCAAAGAAGTCTGCGACAAAGAAATCCGCGAAGTAGCCTGCTGTTTCGCGTAAACTTAGAGTTTCGGCATAATGCCCGTCCGGCTCAACCGGCAAGCGGGCGAGAGTAAAGGGAAGCTATGGGACAGAAGGTCCATCCGTATGGGTTTCGCCTCGGCATCAACAAGCCGTGGAAGTCGCGCTGGTTTGTTGAGCGCGGCTATGACAAGCTGCTAGTCGAGGATGTCAAGCTCAAGGCCGAGCTGCGGGAGAAGCTCAAGGCCGCCGGCGTGAGCTCGGTCGAGGTGGAACGCCCCGGCAACAAGCTGCGACTGATCATTCGCACGGCTCGCCCTGGCATCATCATCGGACGTAAGGGTGCGGAGATCGACAAGCTCAAGGCCGATATCCAGAAGCGCACCAGCCGCGAGGTGTTTATCGACATTCTCGAGGTCAACAAGCCTGAGCTCGATGCGCAGCTGGTCGCCGAGAACATTGCGCTGCAGCTTGAAAAACGCGTCAGCTTCCGCCGTGCGATGCGCAAGAGCGTCGATTCAGCGCTGCGTTTCGGCTGCAAGGGCATCAAGGTTCGCGTATCGGGCCGGTTGAATGGAAATGAGATCGCCCGCTCCGAATGGTATCTCCAGGGCCGCCTACCGCTCCACACGCTTCGCGCCGATATCGACTACGGCTTTGCCGAGGCGCACACCACCTACGGCATCATCGGCGTGAAGACCTGGGTGTATCGCGGCGATATCTACGAGCAGCGCAAGCGCCGCGAGCAGGGTCAGCAGCAAGGAATTGCAACGACGGGCGTCTTTCAGTCGTAAAAGTCTTCGAGGCATGGGCCTGGGCCTGTGCGCGATATGAGGTTTTGTTATGTTGATGCCAAAGAAGGTCAAATACCGGAAGCAGCAGCGCGGCCGGATGTGCGGCAAAGCGTGGCGCGGATCCGATCTCTCGTTCGGCGACTTCGGTCTCAAGGTGATGGAGTGCGGCTACATCACGGATCGTCAGATCGAGGCGAGCCGTATCGCGATGACCCGCTTCATCAAGCGCGGCGGCAAGGTATGGCTGCGTCTGTTCCCGGATAAGCCCATCACCAAGAAGCCAGCCGAGACCCGTATGGGCAAGGGCAAGGGCGCTCCCGATCACTGGGTCGCCGTCGTCCGTCCCGGCAAGATCCTCTTCGAGATGGAAGGCGTCAACGTCGAGCTCGCCAAGGAAGCCATGCGGCTCGCCTCCCACAAGCTCCCTCTCAAGACCACCTTCGTGCAGCGCCACGACGCCAAGGTCATTGCCGCTGCCAAGTAAGCGGCCTCAAGGAATCGTCCCATGGAACTCGAAAAGATTCGTAATCTCTCAGATGAAGAGCTCAAAAAGCAGGAGTTTCAGGCGGCCGAGCAGATCTTTCGGATTCGCTTCCAGAAGAGCCTCGGCAATGTCGAAGGCCTCAAGAAGCTCCGGACCTTGAAGCTCGATATTGCCCGATCGAAGACGATCGCTCGTGAGCGGGCGATAACCGCGCACAGGTCCGCCAACCCCGTCGTGAAGAACAGCGCTCCGGCCGCGAGCCAGCGCACCGCACGCAAGAAAGCGAACAAGGACTAAACCATGGCAGAGACCCCAAACGCACCCGCTGTGAACGGCACGGAAGCACAGCCCAGCCGCAGAAACGAGAAGGTCGGCTTGGTCGTCTCGACCAAGATGCAGAAGACCATCGTTGTCGAGATCGAGATGCGCAAGGCCCACCCGAAGTATAAGCGCGTCATGAAGTCGAACAAGAAGTTCTACGCGCACGACGAGCAGAACTCGGCTCGTGTCGGAGATGTGGTGCGCATCCGTGAGGCGCGGCCGCTCTCGAAGCTGAAGCGCTGGTCTCTTGAAGAGATTGTTCGCCGCAGCTCGCTCGCGCAGCTGGCCGATATCCCGGCTGATATCGTCGAGATCAAGTAGCAGTACCCGAACCTCCGGTCCCAAGAGATACGCTCGGCCGGGGCAGAGATTTGATGTTTCAGGAGATCGACCATGGCAGTACAGATGAGAACAACCCTTGACGTGGCCGATAACTCCGGCGCAAGGAAGCTGCAGGTGATCCTTCCACTTGGTGGAGGTCTCGGCAAAAAGGCAGGTCTCGGCGACGTTGTCACGGCTGCCGTGAAGGAGGCCTCTCCCGACGGCACCGTGAAAAAAGGCAAGGTCGTCAAGGCGGTCATCGTGCGCACGCGCAAGGAGTATCGGCGCCGCGATGGGACGTATATTCGCTTCGATCAGAATGCGGCCGTCGTCATCAACGACGCGATGGAGCCGGTTGGTACACGCGTCTTCGGCCCCGTAGCCCGTGAGCTGCGCGAAAAGAAATTTCTCAAGATCGTTTCCCTGGCCCCCGAGGTTATCTAGTCTAGCCAGCCAGCGGCGCTCCGCTGCTGGCGGCTTTCACGAACAATCACCTGCGGAGTAGGTCCGCAAGGCCCATCCGGTGCATGAGCGAAGCACCGACCGGAGGCTAGGAGAGCAGAAGATGCCAGCACCCAAGATCAAGATTAAACGCAACGACCGTGTTGAGGTTATTGCCGGCAAGGATAAGGGAAAGCAGGGCCGCGTCCTGCGCGTGCTCGCCGAAAAGAACCGCGTCCTCGTCGAGGGCGTCATGATGGTCAAGAAACATGTCAAGCCTAACCCACAGCGCAACATCAAGGGCGGCATCGCGGAGCAGGAGGCAACGATTCACGTTTCAAATGTGATGCTGCTCGACGCGGATGGGCACAAGACCCGCATTGGCAGTCGTTTAGAGGGCGATCGCAAGGTGCGCGTCGCGAAAACCTCCGGAGCCGCCATCCCGGAAAAGAAGAAGTAAAGTCTTCGAAGGGGCGGACAAGCTTCGTCCAACATCCTGCAGCAAAGGTTCAACCCACGCAAACGGTACACAGCCAAGCGGGCTACTCCGGGGACCGTGGAGAAACGGAAGAGAGCAATCATGGCAGCACGTTTTCGCGAGAAGTATGAGTCAGAGATCCGCCAGTCGCTCGCCAAGGATCTCAACATCCAGAACGTCATGGCGATCCCCAGGATCGAGAAGATTGTCATCAATATGGGTCTCGGCGAGGCCACCCAGAACGTCAAAATTATGGATCCGCTGATCGCGGACCTGGCAGCCATCGCCGGGCAAAGGCCCGTTGTCACCAAGGCCAAAAAGTCGATCGCAGCCTTTAAGCTGCGCGAAGGTATGCCGATCGGCGCCATGGTAACCTTGCGCGGCGATACCATGTACGAGTTCCTCGACCGCCTGATCTCGATCGCCCTTCCCCGCGTCCGCGACTTCCGCGGCGTCTCGTCAAAGAGCTTCGACGGCCGTGGAAACTACACGCTGGGGCTTCGCGACCAGCTCATCTTCGCCGAAATCGACTACGCCAAGGTCGACAAGACCAAGGGCATGAACGTCACCATCGTAACGACGGCAAAGGACGATAACGGCGCCCGCGCTCTTCTGAAGGGCTTCGGCATGCCCTTCCGTCAGGGCGCATAACCAGACCGGACTACAAGTTTCTGTACCAGTAGCCGCCATCTGCGGCTAAGATAGAGAGTGGAGTCACATGGCAACAACTGCAAAGCGCGTCAAAGATGCAAGAACGCCGAAGTTCAAGTCCCGCCAGCACAACCGCTGCCAGCTGTGCGGCCGTCCGCGCGCATTCCTGCGCAAATTCGGCGTCTGCCGCCTTTGCTTCCGCGGCCTCGCTCTCAAGGGTGAGATCCCGGGCGTCGTCAAATCCAGCTGGTAGCCACCCCCGCCCGGCACACGATCCTGTAACCAGATCTCGTGCTAAGCGCTGAACCTGCGTTTGCACGGCAGATCGTGCAAAGACCTGGTTCGGACCGCAGCTCGCAATAAACATCCTCGCTGGTTCCTCGAGAGAAGCTCGAGGCGAACGGGGGGTGAAGGAGAATCGATGAACCTGACGGACCCTGTAGCAGACTTCCTGACCCGCATCCGCAACTCCATTCGCGCTCGGCACCAGAAGCTCGACGCTCCCGCCTCCAAGCTCAAGCTCGAGATCGCCCGCATCCTGAAAGAGGAAGGCTACATTGCAAACTACAAGCCGACCGAGGAGGGTGGTCAGAAGGTCATTCGCGTGTACCTCAAGTACGGCCCCAACAACGAAGCGGTGATCCGCGACCTCCAGCGCGTCTCAAAGCCCGGCTGCCGTGTATACCTTGGCCGGGATCAGATCCGCCGCGTCCAGGGCGGTCTCGGCATCTCCATCATGACCACGCCCAAGGGCGTCATGACCGGACGTCAGGCTCGCCGAGAAGGTGTTGGCGGCGAGATTCTATGTGAGGTCTGGTAAGGTCGCTCGCTCCCGCACCTCCCAAGAGAAATAGGCAGTAGATCGGCGGCTCGTCGCCCGGCTGCAGTGGAACAGGAACTTGACCCTGCGACTCGCAAGCCACATAAAGGATGTATTCATGTCACGTATCGGCAAGAAGCCCATCGTTATGCCCAAGGGTGTGACGTACACCGTCCAAGGCAACACCGTGCTCGTCGCGGGCCCGAAGGGCAAGGTCAGCGCTCTGATTCCGAGTGGGATCTCGCTCGTCGAGAAGGATGGACAGCTGCTCGCGGAGCGGCAGAACGACTCCCAGGCCGCTATTCACGGCCTCGCCCGCGCTCTGGTCTTCAATGCGGTCGAAGGCGTCACCAACGGCTGGAAGAAGGAGCTTGACGTGGTCGGCATCGGCTACCGTGTCGAGATGAAGGGCAAGGGAATGGTCGTTTTCACCCTTGGCTACTCCCATCCGATCGAGTTTCCGCTCCCGAGCGGCATCGAGGTGGCCATCGACCCGAAGCAGACCCACGTCACCATCTCCGGCATCGACCGGCAAAAGGTGGGCCAAGTCGCCGCCGACATGCGCTCGCTGCGCAAGCCTGATCCTTACAAGAACAAGGGCGTGCGCTACACCGACGAGAAGCTCAAGAAGAAGGTCGGAAAGACCGGCGCCAAGTAAATTCCGGGCTCTTAGCCGGCCGCCAGCAAAGGCGTGTCGTCTAGTCCGCAGCACCAGACCGAACGTCGTCAGCACTCTGGCGACGCCCCTAGGAAGGAACCGACCGCAATGATCAATCCACGGCAACGCAATGTCATCCGCCAACGCGTTCACAACCGTATCCGCCAGAAGATGGCGGGAACCGCCGAGCGCCCACGCCTCAACGTATACCGCTCGCTCAACCACATCTACACGCAGCTGATCGACGACGCCCAGGGCGTCACCATCGCCTCCGCCTCCTCAAAAGGTAAGAAGTCCGACGAGAGCAAGAAGTCCGGCGGCAACGTGGCGGCAGCGGTCGAGGTCGGAAAGCTGATCGCCGAGCGCGCCAAAGAGAAGGGCATTGCCAGTGTCGTCTTTGACCGCGGCGGATATCTCTACCACGGCCGCATCAAGGCACTTGCCGACGCAGCCCGCGAAGGCGGACTCGAGTTCTAGTCTCCCAGGCCCCGCGCCCAAGCCGGGGAGAAAGCAGGAAAGTTTATGGCAATGATGAAGAAGAAGCTCGATGCGAACCGCTTGAACCTCAAGGATCAGGTCGTCTCCATCAATCGCGTCACCAAGGTCGTCAAGGGCGGCAAGAATATGTCGTTCGCCGCGCTCGTCGTCATCGGCGACCCGGCCGAGGGCGTCGTCGGCTACGGCTCCGGCAAGGCCAAGGAGGTCCCGCAGGCGATCCGTAAGGGCATCGAGGCCGCCAAGAAGAACCTGATCAAGGTGAACCTCACGCAGACCACAATCCCGCACCAGGTGCTCGGCCACTATGGCGCCGGTCAGGTCATGCTGAAACCCGCCGCCGAAGGCACCGGCGTCATCGCCGGTGGAACGGTCCGCGCCGTCATGACCTCGGTCGGCGTCCAAAATGTATTGACCAAATCGCTCGGCTCGGCCAATCCTCACAACGTCGTCAAGGCTACGTTTGACGCGCTTCTGCAGCTTCGTGACCGGGCCGAGGTCGCGACGCTTCGCGGCAAGACCGAAGAAGAGCTTTAGGCAAGTTTTAGCAATCTCCAGGGAGTGAGTCACATGGCCGAAACGCAAGCCACTATCAAAATCCAATACTTCCGTTCCATGATCTGTACGCCCGTCAAACACAAGCTGGTCGTCAAAGGGCTCGGCTTCACGCGGCTGAATCAGATCGTCGAGCGCGAAGACACACCGTCGACACGCGGCATGATCAAAAAGATCCCGCACCTGGTCCGCATCGTCGACTAGTTGCTCCACCGCCCGTAAGGGGCCAACAACATGCGAGTCGAACGGCCACGGAGCCGCCGGCGTTATAGCGAGGACATCATGGCACTCAATCTCTCCAATCTCCGAGCCCCCAAAAAGGCTAACGAAAACAAAAAGCGTGTCGGCCGCGGTATGGGCTCCGGCATGGGCAAGACCTCGACCCGCGGACACAAGGGCCAGGGATCACGCTCCGGATCGAGCCTGATGCGCGGCTTCGAAGGCGGCCAGATGCCGCTTCATCGTCGTCTGCCCAAGCGCGGCTTCACCAACATCTTCCGCGTCGAGTACACGGTGCTCGGCCTCGACCGCATCGCCGAGATCCACGCCGCCTCGAACCAGACCGAGTTCACCCTTGAGACCATCGTCTCACTCGGTCTCCTGCGCAAAAAGAACGGCCTGCTCAAGGTGCTCAACAACGGCGATATCTCCGCCGCCGTCAACGTCCATGCGCACAAGTTCTCTAAGTCTGCCAAAGAGGCGATCGAGAAGGCTGGCGGCCAGGCAATCGTGATCGGCGCTGCCACAGCACCCGCCGCATAGCCTCGCTCATCTCGCTGTATCCCGTAGCCTCGGCTCCCTGTATCCTAAGACACGAAAGCAGCCCCTCCCTCCCGAGCGGCTTTACCCCCGAGGTACGTATCTCCGATGCTCGAGAAACTCGCAAATATCTTCCGCATCCCCGATCTCCGCAAGCGCGTCCTATTTACGCTCGGGCTGCTCGCCGTGTATCGCCTCGGCTCGCACATCCCGACCCCCGGCATCAACGCCGACATGCTGGCGCAGTTCTTCAATCAGAACTCCGGCTCGGCGCTCGGCCTGGTCGATCTCTTCTCGGGCGGCAACCTGCGCCGGCTCACGATCTTTGCGCTCGGCATTATGCCGTACATCACTGCCTCTATCATCTTTCAGCTGCTCACCGTCATCTATGAGCCGCTCGCGAAGCTGCAGAAGGAGGGCGAGCTCGGCCGCCGCAAGATCACCCAGTGGACCCGCTACGTCACCGTCATCCTGGCCATTGTGCAGTCGTTCGCTATCGGCATGACCCTGACCAACACCTCCACCGGCTCCTCCATGGTTACCACGTCGCGCCTTGCGTTCCTGCCCATGTGCGTCCTGACGCTGACGACCGGAACCGCCTTCATCATGTGGCTGGGCGAGCAGATCACCGAGCGCGGCGTCGGCAACGGCATGTCGCTCCTGATCTTTACCGGCATTGTCGTCGGCCTGCCCAAGGGCATCGCCGAGCTCTACGACAAGGTACGCACCCAGGCCTGGGGTGGCTTCACACCGATCGCCGTCGCCTTGCTGGTACTCGGCATGATCGCCGTGGTCGCCTTTATCGTTTACGTCGAGCGCTCCGAGCGCCGCATCCCCGTGCAGTACGCCAAGCGCATCGTCGGCCGGCGCATGATGGGCGGCCAGTCCACCCATCTTCCGCTTAAGGTCAACTCCGGCGGCGTCATGCCGGTCATCTTCGCCGCCTCCATCCTTTCGGCTCCGCTGCTGCTCTCCGGCGCCAGCTTCTTCGGCAGCCCGAAGCTCAGCGACACAGCGTTCCTCGGCCCCATCTTCCGCGCCCTCGGTCCCGGCGAGCCCTGGTACGTCCTTCTGTACATGATCGCGATCATCTTCTTCGCGTACTTCTACATCTCTATCGTCTTCCGGCCCGACGACATCGCCGACAACATGCGGAAGTACGGCGGGTTCATCCCCGGAATCCGTCCTGGCAAGCGCACTGCAGACTTCATCAACGACGTCCTCAGCCGCATCACGCTGGTCGGCGCCATCTACCTCATCATCATCTCGATCATCCCGATGTTTCTCATCAGCGGCATCCACTTCAATCACCTCCCCTTCGTCGGCGGAGTCTTTGACCGGCTGCCAACCTGGATGACCAACGGCCTGGGCGTCAACTTCTACTTCGGCGGAACTTCGCTGCTGATCGTCGTCGGCGTCGCCATGGACACCGTGCAGCAGATCGAGTCGCAGCTCATCATGCGCCACTACGACGGCTTCAGCCCTAAGTCCGGACGCATCCGCGGCCGCCGCAGCTGGTAGGCGACCTGGGGTGATGTTGACCACAGCTCCTTCCACACCGTTCTCACTAGCCTCGGGAACCTTTCACCCGGGGCCGGTTCTCCTCCTGGGCGCCCCGGGTGTCGGCAAGGGAACGCAGGCCCAGCTCCTCATGGCCGCCTTCGGCATCCCGCAAATCTCTACCGGCGATCTCCTGCGCGAGCACGTATCTCAAAGAACGCCCCTCGGTATCACCGCTAAGTCTCTGATGGACGATGGAAAGCTCGTTCCGGATGAGATCGTGAACGGCATGGTCGCCGACCGGCTCGGGCGCGAGGACACCCTGCCCGGCTACATCCTCGACGGCTTCCCACGCACGGCAGGGCAGGCCGATTGGCTCGACGGCAAGCTTCCCGAACTCCACGCCACCCCGCCCTTGATCGCGATCAAAATCCACGTCGCCACCGAGGAGCTTCTGCGTAGAATTACCGGCCGGCGCACCTGCCCGACCTGCAATCGTATCTACAATATCTATACGCATCCCCCGGCCGTCGAGGGTATCTGCGACTTCGACGGAACTCCGTTGCAACACCGTTCCGACGATACCGAAGCTGCCTTTCACAAGCGCATGACGGAGTACGAGTCCAAAACCGCACCCGTGATCGACCACTACCGCGCTCAAAACTGCTTCCGGGAGATCGAAGGCTCGGGCTCTCTTGAAGAGGTCGAGCAGCGCATCATCGAAGCGATCCGCGATCTCCGCCACGCGGCTGGCGGCGGGGGAGCACCGTAACCATGGCCATCCTCATCAAAACTGCGCGCGAGATCGACAAGATGCGCGCCTCCGGCCGTATCCTCCGCGAGGTCCACAACGCCATCGCTCCGGTGGTACAGCCCGACGCAACCACGATGGACCTCGAGAACGCCGCCACCGCCAAGATCGCCGAGTTTGGCGTCCTTGCCGCGTTCAAGGGTTACCACGGCTATCCCGCCGCGCTCTGCACCTCTATCAATGAGGAGGTAGTGCACGGGATCCCGAACGCCAGCCGCGTCCTCAAGAACGGCGACATCGTCTCAATCGACTGCGGCGTCATCCTCGACGGCTTCTACTCGGACGCGGCGGTCACCTACGCGGTCGGCACTCCCAGCGAACGGACGCGATGTCTTCTCGAGACCACCAAAGCGTCGCTCGACGCCGCCATCGAGCGGGCGGTTGTCGGCGGGCGGCTCGGCGACATCTCCGCCGCCGTGCAGGAGATCTGCGAGGCCCAGGGCTTTGGCGTGGTGCGCGACTTCGTCGGCCACGGCATCGGTCGCTCCATGCACGAGGACCCTCAGGTGCCAAACTTCGGTCCGCGCGGCAAAGGCCCTAGGCTCAAGGCCGGCATGGTTCTCGCCATCGAGCCGATGATCAACGCCGGTGGCCCTGAAGTTAAGGTGCTCAAGGATGGCTGGACCGCCGTCACGCTCGACGGCAGCTACTCCGCACACTTCGAGCACACCGTCGCTATCACGAAGGACGGCCCTCTGGTCTTAACGCTTTAGCCGAGATCTAGCCGAGGCCCCCGTTCTGGGGTACTATAAGAGATGCTGCGTGCACGCCACGCCGCTGGAGTCTTGGTTCCGGCCACCTCTCCAAAGGAGACCGTTTGTCGAAGGAAGATGCAATTGAAGTAATGGCAACCGTCGTCGAGACGCTGCCGAATGCCTTGTTCAAAGTGGAGCTGGAAAACAAGCACCAGGCCCTTGCCCACGTCTCCGGACGCATGCGCAAAAACTTCATCCGCATCCTCCCCGGCGACCGTGTCGCGATTGAGCTCAGCCCTTATGACCTCAACCGAGGCCGCATCGTCTACCGCTACAAATAGACGGGCAAATAAGCTTCCAGCTTCTGGCCGCAGCTCACGGCCATCATACTGAACCTCGTCTTTGGCTAACAACTGAAGGCTAAAAGCTGTTCCCAGGAGTTGAAATGAAGGTCCGTGCGTCCGTTAAAAAGATCTGCGACAAGTGCAAGGTAATCCATCGTCGCGGCGTCGTTCGCGTTATCTGCGAGAACGCCAAGCACAAGCAGCGTCAGGGCTAATCGAGCTCTGATCTATCTGTAAATAGGAGCCGTTAGGCGAGTTAGCCGAAGTCAAGGCTTGCGTTGAACCTGCCGGAAACACTCCACCAACATCCACCCGCTCCCCGGCCAGACCCAGGAGCCAAACAAAAGGATTCCCGATGGCACGTATCTCCGGAGTCGACGTACCCAATAACAAACAGGTACGCATCGGCCTCACCTACATCTTCGGTATCGGCAACTCGCGCGCAGCCAAGATCCTCGCGAAGTCCGATGTTGATCCCATGTCCAAAGTCGGCACCCTCGATGAGGACCAGCTCAACCGCATCCGTACCGTCATCGAGCAGGAGGGCCAGATCGAGGGCGACCTCCGCAAGGACGTCTCGCTTAACATCAAGCGCCTGATCGAGATCCAGTCCTACCGTGGCCTCCGTCACCGCCGCTCGCTTCCCGTCCGTGGACAGCGCACCCACACTAACGCTCGTACCCGCAAGGGCCCACGCAAGGGCACCGTCGCCGGTAAGAAGAAAGCGACGAAATAAGCCATGGCGAAGACACAGAACAAGGGCACCGGCGCCAAGGTTGGCAAAAACAAGAAATTCAAGAAGCGCGAGCGGAAAAACGTTCCATTCGGCCTCGTCTACATCCAGGCGAGCTTCAACAACACCATCGTCACCATCACCGACGGCGTCGGCAACACGCTGTCGTGGAAGAGCTCGGGCTCGCTCGGCTTCCGCGGCTCGCGCAAGGGCACACCGTTTGCGGCGCAGCAGGCCGCAGCCGGTGCCGCCACCGCAGCTCGCGATCATGGTGTCCGTTCAGTCGACGTGCGCGTCTCCGGCCCCGGCTCCGGCCGTGAGTCCGCGATTCGCGCGCTCGCCTCGGTCGGCATCGAAGTCCGCTCCATCCGTGATGTCACGCCCATGCCCCACAACGGCTGCCGCCCGCCCAAGCGCCGCCGCGTCTGATTACAAAGGGCCCGATCACACAACCGGCCCCTTTGCCCTAATTCACCCACGTGAGAAGCAGTTTAATGATTGCTTCCATGAAGATCTGCAAGGTTTCACTCCATCTCGGGTCCATAAGCACCTCCCGAGTGGGTGTCAAATTTTGCATTCAAAAGTAGTTAGTGATCTGGATCGCGACGAAGCGCCACGGGCGTGTAAAGCGATCGACACCCGAAGTTAGGAGAATCAAAATGGCACGTTACACAGGACCCGTCTGCCGCATGTGTCGGCGCGACGGAACCAAGCTCTTCCTCAAGGGAGCCAAGTGCTTCACCGAGAAGTGCCCGGTCGAAAAGCGCAACTTCCCCCCCGGCCAGCACGGCCAGTCCAAGAAGCAGAAAAAGGTCGTCGGCTACGGTTTGCAGCTGCGCGAAAAGCAGAAGGCCAAGCGCATCTACTTCACGCTCGAGACCCAGTTCCGTGCCTACTACCAGAAAGCCTCGAACAGGACCGGCGTCACCGGCGAGCTCCTACTCCAGCAGCTCGAGACCCGCCTTGACAACGTCTGCTACCGCATGGGTCTCGCGACCAGCCGCCGCCAAGCGCGCCAGGTCGTCCGCCACGGCCACGTCCAGGTCAACGGCCGCAAGGTCAATATCCCATCCTTCCAGTGCAAGGTAGGCGACGAGATCGCCGTGCGGGAAGGCTCGAAGGCCCTGGTCGTGCTCGAAGAGTCGAAAAACTTCGCCAGCGGTCAGCGCTCGGTGCCCTGGCTCGACATCAACCGCGATAACTACTCCGGCAAGGTCACAGCCATGCCGAGCCGCGCGGACGTCAACCTGCCCGTCAACGAGCAGCTCATCGTCGAACTTTACAGCAAGTAACAATCGTTAGCCTCTAGCTCCTAACCGTTAGCTAAAAGCATAGGAGCTGGCCGCTTGCCGCACCACAACCTACCCGCAACCGAACCACCCGCCAGACCGCAGAGTGCATCGCGGCTCGGTCGGACGAAAGGACAACACATGCTTTGGAGAGGTTTTCAAAAGCCCAAGCGTCTCGCAGTCGACACCGAAACCATCAATGACAAGTTTGGCAAGTTCTCCGCGCAGCCATTTGAGCGCGGCTTCGGCACCACCATCGGCAACGCCCTCCGCCGTACGCTGCTCTCGTCTATTGAAGGCGCAGCCGTCACCGCCGTCCGCATCGAAGGCGTCTTGCACGAGTTCCAGTCCATCACCGGCGTCGTCGAGGACGCGACCGACATCATTCTCAACCTCAAGCAGATTCCCTTCAAGCTCAACGGCGACGGCCCAAAGGCGCTCTATCTGCGCTCGGACGCAGCCGGCGTCGTCACCTCCGGAATGATCGAGGCCGACGGCGACGTCGAAATTCTCGATCAGGATGTCTATGTCTGCACCGTCTCCGAAGGCGGCAAGATCGACATGGAGATGCGCCTCAAGCGCGGTCGCGGCTACATTTCCGCTGACAAGAATTTCGACGGTGACCTCGGCCTCGGCTTCATCCCCGTCGATTCCGTGCACTCGCCCGTGCGCAAGGTCAACTTCCTCGTCGAAGCAGCGCGTCTCGGTCAGATCACCGACTACGACAAGCTCACGCTTGAGATCTGGACCAACGGCACCGTGCTCCCAGCCGATGCGCTCGGTCTTTCCGCCAAGCTGCTGAAGGACCACATGACCATCTTCATTAACTTCGAGGAGGAGATGGAGGCAGGTCACGACGGCGCGCACGACGGTCCAATGATTCGCAACGAAAACCTCAACCGCTCGGTCGAAGAGCTCGAGCTCTCCGTCCGCAGCTACAATTGCCTCAAGAATGCCAATATCGTCACCATCGGCGAGCTGATCCAGAAGACCGAAGCCGAGATGCTGAAGACCAAGAACTTCGGACGTAAGAGCCTCAACGAGATCAAGGAGATCCTTGCTCAGATGGGCCTCTCGCTTGGCATGAAGATCGATGATCAGGGCAACCCGGTCCCGGGACCCACCTCGGTCCTGCCAGCAGCCACGCTCGCCGCGAGCTTCGGCAACTTCGACGATGACGACGAAGACGAGGACGAGGACGAGGACGAAGACCTCATCCTTCCAAACAACGAGCCGGAAAACTTCTAACCGCAACCGCAGCGGCTGTCTTCAACAGATAGCCGCCGCCTTCACCGATGTTGGGCAACGCCCTCGCGAAGCCAACGAGATCAAACAAGGAGACGGGCCCCAAGCCCTCGGGTTACGCCGCCCCCGGCCGCACGGTCAAGCTCAGCCTGACCGACCCGACAGACACCAGCCATGCGCCATCGCAATGCAGGATTCAAACTCGGACGCAACACCAGCCATCGCCGCGCCATGCTGCGCAATCTGGTCACCTCCATCATCGTGATGGATCGCGTCGAAACCACCATCACCAAGTGCAAAGCCACTCGTCCCTTGGTCGAGAAGATGATCACCCTCGGCAAGCGCGGCGATGTCCACGCCCGCCGGCAGGCTGCGAGCTATCTCATGACGCCCGCAGCCGTCGACCGCCTCTTCGCCGTCGTCGCTCCCCGGTACGGCAGCCGCAACGGCGGCTACTCCCGGATTGTGCGCGTCGGCCCCCGCAAGGGCGATGCCGCCGAGATGGCCTTTATCGAGCTGCTCGGAGCCGAGCAGGAACTCAGCGAAAAAGCAGCCAAGCGCTCCGAGGCGCGCGCCAAGCGCCGCGAAGAGATGCAGAAGCAGCTCGAAGAGCAGAACCCGGGAGAGCAGCCCGATCCGAATGCCGAGCCGTAGCTCCCGTCCGTTGTAGATGCGAGGAGCGTGCCATCGACGGTGCGCTCCTCGCATCTACGTGTCTCAAAGAGCGCCGGTGAACACCGCACTCGGAATCCCGCATCACCTTACGGCTGCTTGTCGCCTCCGTAGACCACAAAGCGATTTTTGCCGGCTCGCTTCGCCGCATACAAGGCCTCATCGGCCTGCGCCACAATCTGAAATCCGTTCAGCAATCCATCCGACAGCGCCGTCACGCCAATGCTCACAGTCACCGGCTCATGGTCCCACGCTTCAGACGCAATCCGCTCTACTAATCGATTCGCCAGTCCCACAGCGGCCTCCACCCCGCTCTCCGGCAGCAGAATCACAAATTCCTCGCCACCGTACCGCGCCACCAGATCCGGCAGGCGAACCGTCATCCGCAAAATCGCGCTTAGCCGGCGCAACACGATATCACCCGCCCCGTGCCCCCACTGGTCGTTGATGCGCTTGAAGTAATCCACATCCAGCAGCAGAATGGCGAGCTCACGCTTCCTCCTCCGCGCCATCGAAAACTCCAGCACAAGCCGCTCCTCAAACGCCCGCCGATTTCGCAGACCCGTCAACTCATCGGTCACGCTCAGTCGTCGGAGCTGTTCGTTTGCCGCCTGCATCTCCTCCTGGTAGTGTTCCAGCTCCGCCTTGCGCGCTACTTCTTCCGTAACGTCGACTGCGACGCCCGCGAGCAGCACATTTCCGGCCGAGTCGTGGCAAGGGAATTTGTAGGTCTTCCACGTCGTCATGTTGCCGTCCGCGCCCCGGATCTTCTCGTCGGCCTCCACCATGCGCCCACCCGCCATGATCTCAAGGTCATGCAGGCGGGTCGGCGCGGACGCAGTGCGCGACCATAGTTGATCGTCCGTCCGGCCCAGCCAGGCGTACTCACTCACGCCGAATCGTTTGGCGAAGCTGCGGTTATAAAACAGCAGGCGACCCGCCGCGTCTTTGATGTAGCTCAAAAACGGGCTGGCATTCATGAACGCCCGAAACAGCTCCTCACTCGCTCGGAGGCTGGCCGAGGATCGCTCCTTCTCCCGGACGAGCTCATCCAGCGCGGCCCGCTGCTTCCGGAACTCCATCCTTGCCTTCAGCTGACGCACGATCAGCTCCAGAGCCTCCTCCTGTTCAGAGGTCAACACCCTAGGAACCATGTCGATGGCGCACAGAACGCCCATTGCCTTGCCATCGTCGTCAAACAGAGGAGTCCCGGCAAAGAAGCGGATGTGCGGCGCGCCCGTCACCTGCGGATCCAGCCGAAAGCGGCTGTCCGTGGCGGTATCTTCAACAATCGTCGCGTCCGAGCGGCGCAGCGTCGCCTCGCAGAAGCTCGCGCCAACCGCAGCCTCCTGAAGCCGGAGCGCGCCGGAAGCACGGTACCATCGACGCTGCTCATCGATCAGCATCACCATGCTCATCGGCGTGCGGCATACCGCAGCGGCCAATGTCGCAATCTCATCGAACTCTGCTGCCGGTCCGGCGTCGTCTACCATCGTCGCGCCGCTGGCCAGCTTGCTTATCTCTTCAACATGCATGACGTGTATCTGCTACCTGGGAACGAAGCTAGAATACCGCGTAGATCTTACCGGTCCAGCTTTATTCTCTGCGTCTTTGCCTGTTGGTAACACCGGCGTTGTAAAGCAGCCAACGATGGACCGAAAGGGGAATCCAGCGAGCGCTGGTCAGCGCTTGCCCGCTAGCCTTCGGGGAGGCCTGAGTCTCCCCCCCCCGGTATACGGCCGGGTACAGCCCATCAGCCATTCTTGCGAATCGCCTCCCGGACATGCTCCACCGCCTCCGGCTTGAAGTGCGTGAGATTGTGGACCTCGGCCGCGTGTTGCTCGATCTTCGGCAGCATCTCCTCTTCGCTGCTGCCCTCCAAGTGCCACTCGCAGTCGTACCCCACATCCTTGCAATGAAAGACCTTTTGCGTCTCGCTCATACACTCTCCTTGGACCGGTTGGATGCCGATCCAGCA
>JAABUX010002040.1_pt1 | contig 29197 bp, 33 predicted proteins | sample 5561851 | NCBI WGS metagenome assembly JAABUX01 (sample SAMN10711883, study PRJNA513361) | rock metagenome | isolation source: Antarctica rocks | place: Antarctica: Victoria Land, Richard Nunatak red sandstone | collected 2016-01-03 | reverse complement strand
AATGACCATATCCGTGGCCACTATGCTTATTCCAGTCCTATACTCTATAATAACGGTAGGCAAAGTAGACAATAAGTGAGTAGAGGGCGGCGTGGATGGGAGCGAGGACAGTGGATGCAAAGGACGGCGCCGTGCCCCTGCCGATCGTGCGCCTGAATCGGGTCATCCTGCTGGTCGGGGTGTTGATCGGCTTGTCGCTCCGCCAGCCCCTGGTCACGACCGCCCTCTTGGTCGTCCTGGCGCCCACCGTTGTCGTAGGGGCGCGCGGCAGCCTCATCGTCGCGCTCGGGCGACGCCTCCTCGCGGCGCAGATCGACGCCGCGTTCGCCGTCGGGGATGTCGAGGATCGCCGGCTAATGCGCTTTAACAACACCATTGCCGTCGTGCTCCTCGCCTTGGCCCAGGGCGCCTTCCTTCTGGGGGCGATGGCCCTCGGTTGGGCGTTGGCCCTCGCGGTCGCGGCCGCGGCCGCCGTCGCGCTTGCCGGTTTCTGCGTCGGGTGCTTCCTCTATTACCAGCTCCGCCTCAACCGCTACCGCCTCTTCAATGCCTAGTACAGCTTGGCGTCGATACGTTTGCGTTCCGGCAGCGGCTAGCACGCGTGACATATGCGGTAGCTAATTGTACGACCACACGCATGTCCTGATCACTACGCATCAGGCCGGTCGCCACGCGCTACGTCACTGAGCGGCGCCTCGTAAACACGGTGCGGACGGCAAGCGTGAAGCCAGAGACAACGTCCTCGCCACTAAGGGTATCGTCCAATCCGAGCGTCGTGGGCTCCGCGTCGGCCGGATGATAGACCGCAACGGTCTGACGGCGGGGATTGACCACCCAGACGAGCGGCACGCCCGCCTGTTGGTAGTCGGCTACTTTTATCCTGACCTCGCGTAGGATGTCGCTGGGCGAGATCACCTCGATGGCAAGATCGGGCGGGAACGGGACGGCCCGCTCGCTTACCTCGTCGAGGCGCGCCCGCGCGACGAAGCCGACGTCGGGCCCGCGCACATCGCGGGTCACGGGATCGAGGACAAAGGCGGTCTCCGCCGCGAACACGTCGCCCAGATCGTGCTCCCACACGTAGGCCGTCAGGTAATAAGTCAGCGCGGACGTGATCTGCCCGTGCTCCCCGCCCGTCGGCGACATGCGCTGCACCCTCCCGCGCACCAGTTCGTAGCCGTGTCCATCGTCGGGAAGACTCATGAACTCCTCGATGGTATATATCCGTTCAAGGCTCACCTCGGTGGTCATCGTGCCGTCCTCCGTGCGTCATTCGTATGTCGTTCATCGATCATGGACCCTGATAGTATCCATTGTACTCCGTCCGCCTGTCCTATCTATTGGACTTCCTGGCCTGACCCGTGATACTATCCTCGTTGGGAGAACAAGATGTTTTCCAAGCAGTTGATAGAAAGGGGGAGAGGTGAGGGCTCCAGCGCCCATGGCATCGCGGGCACGGGAGAATGCGCCACAAGTGGGGCAGACGCGACGGCATATGCTGCTGAGCTTCACCGGCTTGATCCCGGTCGCGCTGTCCATCCCCATCCTGCTCTTCCGGCTGTGGACGCTGGGCATCGTGGTCGGTGTTGTTAGCACGGCGGTCGTCATCGCGTACCACCTGCGCAAGGGGCAGGGCATCACCGGCCTCGACCTGATGTCGCTTGTCTTTGGCGTGGGCAATGCGGTGCTCTACTTCGGCTTCCACAATACGGTGCTACTCGACCACCTGGCTGTCTTGATCTATACCTTGCTCTTCGCGCAGGTGGCCTACGCGCAGGTGCGCGGCGGGTCCTGGACGATACAGTTTGCCCGGCGCTCCGTGGCGCCGGAACTGTGGCGCACAACGGGGTTTGTCGAGGGCAACCGCTTCGTCTCGCTGCTGTGGGGCGCGTGCTTCGGGCTCTGCGATGTGGCGGCCCTGACCGGCCCTACGCCCGCCATTCAACTGTGGGTCCCGGTCGTCCTGCTGGTCGGGACCGGCGTGCTCACCCCACGGCTGGCCCGCTGGTACGGCACGCGCGTGGAAGCCCGAGTATCCTAACCCTTCTCCTTGCGTAGCCGCCAGATGTTCTCCATCGGCCAGCGCCTGGCCCACTCCGTTTCGGCCTCGCTACGGTAGGTGCTGACGGCGCCGGCGGGCGGCCGCGTCTCGATCAAGTCCTCCACGATGAGGCCGTTGCGCCGGAAGAGCCGCAGCCACTCGCCGTAGGGCAGCTGGAAATCGACCTCGTTGGCCCACTCCAGGCGCGTCAGCCCGAAGTAGTCGTTGGCAAGGACGTTGTCGAGGTAGTCCTCGCTCGTGTTCTGGCACAGGGCCTCGATCGGCGACCCGCCCGAAAAAGCGAACAGTCCGCCCGGCCGCAGCAGCCGCGCCACCTCCGGCGTCGTCCGATAGGGATCGCAGAAGGTCATGGCTCCCCAGTCGCAAAAGACGATGTCGAACGCGGCGTCCGGCAGCGGCACGTCTTCGGCGCTGGCCTCGATCAAGGGGAAGTCGACGCCCGCCTCCTCCATTAACCCGCGCGCATGGGACAGCTGGCGCGGGGAGAGATCGAGCCCAACCGGGCGCGCGCCCCGCAGCGCCAGGGCGATTGACCAACGCGCCGCCCCGCAGCCCAACTCCAGCACATCCTTGTCCTTGACCTCCGCGCTGTCGGCGCCGAAAACGTGCAACTCCGCCTCCGGGATACGCCAGAGCCCCCAGGCCATGGCCTCGTGGCCGGAGAGCGTCGCGGCGTGCTGCTGCTCGTAGGAGTCGCTGTTCGCCTCCCACAGCGCCCGATTGATCCGGGCATGCTCAGGCAACGTCAGGCGCGGCGCGCGTGCATCAATAGCGTCGCTCAAGCAGCTTCTCCTTATGAACCCACGGTACCTATAGAATCTATTACTACAACGTGACAGTGACCTGCGACTGACGTCGCATGGCAAAGAACGACGACTAAAGTCGTAACGGCAACGTGCGGTGAGACACTTTAGTGTCCGTTGTGTGCCATGCGACGTCAGTCCCAGGCCCTGCGGGAATGCAAACGTATTGTACTAGGCGACGGCCCACGGCGCGGCGTGTAGCCAGCGCGCGAGCTCGTCCGGCGGCAGCGGACGGCTGAGGTGGTAGCCCTGCGCCGTGTCACAGCCCAGACGCGCCAGCAACTCCAGGGTGGCCCCATTTTCCACGCCCTCGGCCACGACATGGAGTCCCAGGCCGTGGCCCAGCCCCACGACCGACGTGACCACGGTCACATCGGTGGCGTCCTCCGCCAGGCGTTGGACAAAGGACTTATCGATCTTGAGCTCGTCTACCGGCAATCGCTTGAGGTAGGCCAGGGACGAGTAGCCCGTGCCAAAGTCATCCACGGCGAGGCGGACTCCAAGCGCGCGCAGGCGCGTCAGCACATCGACAGCGCGCTCCGTATCGGCCATGATGGCGCTCTCGGTTAGTTCGAGACACAGCGCGGCGGGGGGCACGTGGTAAGTCTCGAGCAGCCCGGCGATGGTGTCCGGGAGGGCGGGATCGTGCAGGTTCCACACGGAGAGATTGACGGCCATGCTCAACTCCAGGCCATGACGCCACCATTTGTGACATTGTTGCAATGCCTCTTCGAGCACCCAGCGGGTGAGGGGAGCGATCAAGCCTGTTTCCTCGGCCAGGGGGATGAAGCCGTCGGGCGGGATAAGACCCTGCCGCGGGTGCGGCCAGCGCACCAGCGCTTCGACGCCGCGGACGCGCCCCGTCGCGACCTCGATTTTGGGTTGGTAGTGGAGCGCCAGGGCGCCCTGGGCGATGGCCCGCCGCAAGTCGCCGATCAAGCCGAGCCGCCGGGGGCTGTACGGATCGTGCAGCGCGTCGTAGACGGTGAAGCCGCTGCGCTGGCGCTTAGCCGCGTACATGGCCACGTCGGCGTGGCTGAGCAGCGTCGCGGCGTCCGTCCCGTGCTCCGGGCAGAGGGCGATGCCGACGCTGGCCTCGACGTGGAGCACATGCCCTTCAATGGGAACGGGCGCATCGAGCGCGGCGCGGAGCTTGTGGGCGGCCGCGACCGCGCCGCACGCATCGCTGTCGGGCAGCAGCACGGCGAACTCGTCGCCGCCGAGCCGGGCCACGGTGTCGGAGTCGCGCAGGCTGTCGCGCAGGCGGCGGGCGACCTCTTGCAGCAGCAGGTCGCCCTGCTGATGCCCGAAGGTGTCGTTGACCTCCTTGAAGCGGTCGAGGTCGAGCAGCAGGAGGGCCAGGGGGCGCTGGTGGCGGTGGATGGCGCGTAGTTCCCCGTCGAGACGGTCGCGCAGCAAGACCCGGTTAGGCAGGTCGGTCAGGGCATCATGCAACGCCTGGTGGCGGAGCGCCTCCTCGGCCCGCTTGCGCTCGATACCCTGCGCGATCGTATCCACGATCCCAGCCAACGCATCGAGCGTCCCATCGTCCAGCGGCCGTCGGGCGAACAGCGACAGCACTCCCACCACCCGCCCCTCGGCGACGAACGGATAGCCGGCGAAGGCGACCAGTCCCTGTTGTGTGATGCAGTCCATGCCAATGTGCGGGTCGCTCGCGACATCGTTCGTGAGATACGGGCGGCCGTCGCGAGCGATCAACCCGGTGCGGAAATGGCCGACCGGGATGCGGATACGGGACCGTCGAGGGCGCCTGTGAAGCCCGCGCTGGCTCGGAGTTCGAGCATGTTCGCCCCATCGTCGAGCAGCCAGATGCGGGTCAGGGCAGCATCGAAGTGGCGCACGACGGCGTCGACGCATTGTTGGAGCATGTCTTGCAGCGTACTGCTCGTGGCCAATGCGGCGCTCACGTCGGCGCGCAGGGCGGTGTGCCGCGCGCGGCGGCGATGACCCTCTTCCGTTCGCGCGCGCGCGGTGATATCGCGGCTATTGACGATGACGCCGCGTACGGCGGGGTCGTCCAGGCGGTTGTTGACCACGGCTTCGAGCGTGCGCCAGGAGCCATCGGCGTGACGATGACGGTACTCAATCGTGGCCACGTCGTCGCTTGCCCGATCGATTTCGTCCATCCGCGTACAGGCGGCGCGGAGACGACGGAGATCATCGGCATGCACGAACTCGGTCGCCCGTTTGCCTTCGATATCCTCCGGCCTGTAGCCCAGAATAGTGAGGTGGGAGGGGCTGGCGTAGCGGCAGATCGCCTCCTCATCCAGGACCTGCACCAGGTCGGTGGCATGCTCCGTGAGGGCGCGGAACCGCTCCTCGTTCGCGCGCGAGGCGTCCTGCGCCTCCTGGCGCTCGGTCACATCGATATAACTCACGACGATGTGCGCGGGCGCGCCATTAGTGGGGGCGACGGGCACGGCATCGATCTGTAACCAGCGGCAAGTCCCATCCGGGCGGGTGATCTGCCCGGTGACGTTGCGCTGTGGCCGTCCTGTCCGCAACGCGACCATGGCTGGGCGCTCCGCGAGTGGGATGACCGACCCATCGGGCCGGCGCGGGCGCCAGACATAGTCCGCGAGGACCTGGCCGCGCATCCGCTCCAGGGGTACGCCGAGCAGATCCGCCGCCGCCGCGTTGGCATCGACCACCCGGCCTGCCGTGTCGAGCACCACGACCCCGCATGCCAGCGCCGCGTAGACCGCCCACAAGCGATTCGTTGGCGCGCCCCTTCCGCTTTCCACGCCCGTTTGCCTTCTCGCTCAGCCGTCATTCCGACATATTATTTATAAGGTAGTGTACGTGTAGATGCAGCCCCGCACAATAGCCCAAAGGGGCGCCGAATTCGCGAGGGAGAGCTAGCGGCCTGGTTTGTACATTCGCTGTCCATGAACCCGCCTTACCTAGAGCGCCATTCACTTAACACACTTGTCCTAATAACTCGTGCATGGCGGTGGCCTCATCGCCCCCTGTGCACGCCTAACGGGGCGTTTCGCACCCGCCAAAAACGCCCGCGTTAGCCACTCGGCCGATTACTTGAATGGCGCTCTAGTCGTCGGCGTGCGGACGTTGCGGGGCGTGTGACGCGTTGCCCAGAGGCGTGTTCGCCGCATTTAGTGCGGAGCGTGCGAGTCGTCGTGCGCCGACCGCTCGGCGAAATAGAAGGCTGCGCCAGCGCCGAGCAGGGCACCGGAGATCGGCACGAAGATGTCGATGAGCGTTCGCACATCCTCGAACGTGCGGGTGGCATGGAAAGAGGCGAGGACGATGTAGATGAAGGTGCCGCTTCCCGTCACTACCAGGATAAAGCGCACGAGTGCATCGAGGGTAAGGCGCGTCGCGGTTGAGAACGATGCGGGCTGCCGGTGCTGGACGGGGCCGACATCCGCCGTGGGGGAAGCCGGTGTGGGCGCCACGTCCTGCTTTTGCTCGGCGTCGGGCATCTATGCCCCGAGCACCGCGCGCGGGAGTCCTGTGCGCGCGCCGCGCAGCACGCGCACGCGGCCGCGCCGCTCTAGCAGCACGCGCCAGCCCTTGTCTTCGGCGGCGGCCACATCGGTGGCGAACTGGAGGGCGTCGCGTAGGGCCTCGCCCACTGTTTGGCCGTTACGTTCGGCGAGATGCGTGAGCGCCTCGTAGGCCGATGGATCGAACGAAAGTGAGAGCGTGGCCAACTCCGTTGGTGTCGCGCGCTCGTCGGCGCGCTCCGCCGCGGACGTGGCGTTCGTCTCGTGCGGGATCTCATCCACGGCGTCCCGGCTGGCAAACCTTGCATCGCGCAATTGCCGTTTCGCCACTGATTGCCGTGCCACCGCCTGACTGTGGCCCGGCGGCGCCCACGGAGATGCTCTGTCCTCACTGTTATCCATCACTCAGTCTCTCATGATCCCCTATCGTCTCTTCAGTGTACCGCTTTTGTCGGGATGCATTGCGCGACACGTTCTGCTGGGCCATGTCGACGCGCTCCTCGTGAACGTCTCAAAATCGCTACACCAGGATCATCGGCAGCAGCACGCCCAGCCCGAGCACGAACAGGCCCAGCGCGGGCGCAGGCGTGCCTACCGGCCGGCTGAGGCGCTCCTCGCGCGCCGCGAAGCGCGGGTCGAGCCGCGGCCAGGCCTCGCGCTGGCGCTACGGCAGGCGGAAGATGGGCTGTTCTTGCTCACCCTCGCAGGCTTCTCAAGAGCAGATTGCCCGTCCGCGCCTCGAAGACGACGTCGTCCATGCTCCGACAGGCTGCTAGTCGTAGTTATAGTAGTATAGGGTTGGCGCGTAGGCCGTGTAGCCGCTGCTCGTATTGGTCACCCGCAACGGGTAGACGTTTTCGAGCCCGTTGCACAGATGCGCCGCGAGGGACATCGGGTAGGTAAAGGTCCCGGCGCCGCTTGCCGTGGTCAGCGTGCCCAGGCTGCCCCCGCAGACGCTGAAGCTCAGCGCCCCGTTGCCCATGTTGCCAAAGGTCACGCTGGCGGTGGGACTATCGTAGCCCTCCAGGTCGCCGCCACTGGAGAGCGCCCAGTTGCAGCTGGCGTTGACGGTGATCGGCAGGGTCAGGAACGGGGCGCTGGGAGAGCCGCTGAGCCATGACCAGACCCCCCCGACAACGACCCTGGCCCCAAGGGGGGATCGCATAGGGAGCGGCGTGTGCAGGACGGAGGGGCATGGGATGAATCGGGATGATTGGGGAGCGGCCTGTGATCTGTGCTATCGTGAGGGTGGCGCGAGGACCGTCAGCCTCATCCGTATAGTCACCCGCGCCGTCAGGAGCACGACATGCCTACCCCTCGGATGATATGATCCCTCATCGCTGCCCTCGTACTGGCGGCACCATCGGTCGTTCCGGTCGTTCCACTCACCACAACGCGCGCCGACCAACCCACGTCCGCCGCCAGCACGCCCACCGCATTCACCACGCCTACCGCCGGTATGACCACGTCCACGCCCACCGCTAGCACGCCCTCGCCCACTGCTAGCGTGACCATGACCACGCCCCTTACGCTCACGCTCTCCGCCTCGGTGGATACGTACACGCCCATCCTGTTGCTGGCCCAACGCTACGCCGTGTCCCAGCCCGGTCTCCAGGTCGTCGTCAATCCCACCGATGGGCAGGCCGCTTTCGACGACGTTTGCGCGGGCGGCAGCCAGCTCGGCGCGCGCGACATGTACATCCAGGATAGCGAACTGGCCCGGCCCGGATGCGCGGACATGATCAACATACCCATTGCCGCGCAGCCGGTCGCCGTGGTCTACAATCTGCCGGGCGCCCGCTTCACCACGCGCACGGCGGACGGCTTTACCCTCGCGCACCCGGTGCGGCTGACCCCGCGGGCGCTAGCCGGCATCTATCTAGGGCGGGTGACGCGCTGGAACGACGCGGCGATTGCCGCGCTGAATCCGGGCCTGACGCTGCCTGCGGCGCGCATCCGGCCGTTCTGCGGCGCCGACCTCCAGGGCGTACAGCCGGTCGTCGATCAGTGGCTATCGCTGTCCGACAGCGCGTGGAGGGCCTCTGGTGGCTTCGCGCACCAACGCTTAGCGGCCTGCGTCGCGTCGCGCCCGGGCGCGGGGTTGATGGCTCAGTCCGTCAAGGACACCCCGTACGGCATCGGGTTCGTGGACTTCGACTATGCCATTGCCCTGCGGTTACAAGCCGCCGCGCTGCGCAACGCCGCGGGCGTCTTCCGGACTCCCTCGCTCAACGGCGTGCGCGCCGCCATCGCGGGGGCCATTGACGGCGGGATGCGTATCGACTTCCGCCAGTCCTTCGTCGGGGCCGCTGGACACGACGCCTACGATCCGTCCTATTTCGTATTCTTCCTGACGCATCGCGACCTACGCCCACACAGCGCCGACCCCGCACTCCGCCAGGCGGTCAAAGCGTTCCTGCAATGGTCCGTGAGCGACCACGGCGGACAACAGTACATCGGTCTGCTTGGCGGATTGCCCGTTGCCGGCCCCCGTTGCGAGGGAGATTGCCCCTCGACCGTGCTACCGGCGGTGATCCGCGCCCTCGTTGCAAGCATCGTGGTGTAGGCGCGGTGGTGGGACTCTGCCGACAGCTGACAGCCGACGTTTAAGAGGCCCGCAGGCGGATAAGGGCGTTGTCCACCTGTCGAGCGGGGCTGTCATGGATAACGGCGGTCTCCGGCGTACCGATGATAAAGACACCGGATGCGACAGTGGTCCGTACGGTGTCGGGGTCAGGAGGTCGCCGTGGGGCTGATGGTCGGCGCCGCGGTGAGCGTCCCAGCGGGCGTGGGCAGCGGGGTGGGCGTGGGCAGCGGGGTGGTCCCGTCCGACCCCAGCGGGACGTGGCTATAGCTCCCGATGGCGATGCGGTACCCGGCCGCCCCCACCACGACCGTCCACGTCTCGTGCTTTCCGGCGATGAGGCTGGGCGGCGCGCCGATGGTCGCCCCCTTGATGGCGCGCCAGGACGGGCCCAACGAAAAGCCGGCGTGATTGGCCTGGACGATCTGCTGGGTGACCAGGAGAGGCGGGACCGGGCCGTCGGCGACACGGACGGAGAGAGAGGTCCCGTCCGGGACCAGGCGGAGGACGCGATGCGGCGGCGCGACGGGCCGCACGCGGAGAGGCACGCTTGGCGCTCCGCTGGCGAAGAACGGCTGACCGCTGCCATCATGCAGCAGGCCGTTCTCAAGGGTAAGCGCGACGTCGCCGCTCATGGTGAGCGGTACCACGAAGCTCCCGCTCATGCTCGTTCCCGGCGCGAACTGCTTGCCGTGTGGAGGAGGGCAACGGATTAGCAAGTAGGGCAAGGGGTACGAGGGGGCCGACCCGCCGCTGGCCACGACCCACGTCCCGGTCCAGGCACTTGCGGGCGGCCCCAGCACTGTGACCGACGCGCCCGCGTGGTTGGCGATGGTCGCGGTGATGGGGAGCAGTTCGCCGAGGAAGTAAGGACCCGGCGGCGCCTGGAAGATGACCTGGACGCCGTGGTCGGTCCCCTGGGCAGTGACGGGCGCGCCGCTCTGGACGCGGGTGACATCGTGCGGGGCGCCGGCCACGGCCAGCGTGGCGACAAGCGAGAGAGTAACCCACAGCCTGTGACTCCTGGTCATGTCGATCAACCTTTCTCGTCATCCAGTGTAGCTCGTGGCGCGCGTCGGGGCCGGGGGCGATCCCGCCAGCCCAAGGGTCAAGGGAGGGCGTGATCGCCGCGTTCGACGCACGCCACGGGCGGCGACATGGTCGCCGTGGCGACCTGACGGAGGCCGCCGGGAGGGAGTGGATGGCGGCGGGAACTGCTGGCGCGAGAGCAGACGCTAGCGGCCCGCGACGTAAGGTAGCTGCCCCTGAGCGGATGGTGCGCGGAGGGGCTAATAGACGGAACTGCGTAAGAGCAGGTTGCCGGTCTGGGCGTCGAAGACAAGTTGGCCAATGCGGGTCGGAGTGGTCGCTCGGTGCGTGTGGCGCTTGGGGACGGGGTGATGCGTCGGGAGCATGACGCTATGCGGGAGAATGATGGGGCCATGCAGCTTGACGAAGCAGACGAGGGTGGTATCGGGCCGTCCGATGGACTCGCCCATCAGACGCGCGCTGGCTTGGGCGGCGGGGATGAAGTCGATGGCGTCGATGACCAGCGCGCTCCCGTCGGCCGTTTGGAAGAGGGGGTGCGCCGCAAGGAACGCGCGCACGTCGGCGGCGGTGTAGGTGGCCGTGGTGCTGTAGGCGGCGGTGTTGGCGAGGGCCTGCGCGCGGAGGCGGGGCTGCGGGGCGATGGCGGGCACACCGGGCGGGTAGATATAGACCGGTGCGGCGGTGGCTACGGGGGTGGGTGACGCGGCCACGGTGGCCACGGGGGTGGGCGTGGGGGCCGGGTCATCGGCGTGGACGACAGGCGTGACATGGGGGGCCAGCAGCAGGCCAGCCACGATGACGGCGCATCCTAGACGACGTATCATACGATCTTCCTCCTTCTCGGATTGTCTAGTCTCTCTTGTCTCTGCGTCGCAACGCTACGGGAATTGGGTGTACCAGTCGCCGCCGCGATAGGTTTGGCCCGGCCCACTAATGGGCAAGTAGCCATCGGTGGTGGGCGTGCGGTCCCAGCGGTGGGGCACGGGGGGCGTCCCGATGAGGCCGCTGATGTCATTACCCCCGTCGATCTCGTAGTGCCAGCCGTTGTTGTCCTGGAATTGGTTGTCGGTGTACTCGGCGGGCGGCGAGGAGGCACCGGAGGAGCCGGCCACCTCCGCGCCGATGTCGATGGTAGCGGGTTGGAGCTGGTCTTGGGTCGAGACATCGGCGTAGTCGGGGCGCGCATAGCAGCCGCGGTCGAAGACCTGGATGTCGTAGCGGCCGCTACCGTCGGTGGCGAGGACGATGCGGAAGGTGACGCTGGTGTTGTAGTCGCTTTGGGGGGCGTAGCCGAGGAAGTGCTCGTTATAGTTGTCGGTGGTGCCCGGCGCGCTGGGGCGCTCATCGGCCCAGTAGTAGCAACTCTGGGTGCAGGTGGTGTAGGCTTGCTGGGCGAGGTAGCCGATGGTGACGCCGGTCTCGATCCAGCAGTCGCCGCCGCCGCTACCGTCGGAGCGGTTGGGGCAGATGAGATTGGGGGGCGGGCCGCCGCCGAGCCACATCTCGTTGGTGACGAAGCCGTCGCCCGCGCTCAAGGGACGCACGTAAATGTTGGTGGACGAGCCGCTGGAAGGGCGGGTCCAGCGGACCACGCCATAGCAGTGGTTGCCGTTATCCGGGTTCCCCCCACAGAAATACGACGCGTTTGTGTGGGTGAGCGCGTGAGCGAGGGGCGGACGGGGGACGAGAGCGATGGCGAGCGAGGCTGAGGCGGCGAGGGCAAGAGCGAGAAGCAGGCGGCGGTGCCTCCAGCGGTGGACCATGGTGGAGCCTCTATAGTGAGCCATGAGGGGACGGTCAGGCACCGTCCTGGCATCTACTATACGCGATCGCGTGTCATCTGTCCGTAACAAGGGTGTCACGCCGGTGTCGCGCGCGCCGTGCGTGCCATGAGGTGTCTAGCTGGCTGGCCAAGGGGCCACCGCTGTTCCCGCTCCCGCTCACCCCCGGATACCTCCCATGAGCATATTGCCCGTCTGCGCGTCGAAGACAACGTACTCTATCGGGCTCGACGGCTCCGTGGTGCGCGTCCGCACCCAGCGATGCCGCTGACGGTCGTACACGCGCGCGGGCATGTAGGGGCGTGGGGCATTGGCCAAGGTGAACGCGCCGTGCAGTTCCACGTAGCAGACGAGCGTGGTGGCGGGGCGGACGCCGAGGGGGCGGGCGCCGAGGGGGCCGGCCTCGCCCGCCGAGATAAACTCGAGCTTAGCGATCTGCGGTTGGGTCCCGTCGGCGTTGAGAAGCATGTGGGCGGCGAACATGTGCAGGGTCACGTACTGGCGCGCGTCGTCGACGGTGTAGGTCGCCCGGCCAAAGTAGAGGGCCTCGGCGGCCTGGAAGGCCTGGGTGCTGGCCGTGTACGGCCCCATGGCGGTCACGGCGGCGGTCGCGGCGGCGACCATCGCCGGCTCGGGCTGGATGGCCGGCCCCCCTGGAGGCGTCGCGGTGAACGGGGGCGTTGCCACGGACGCGTCCGCCCCGATGGGCGCGGCGGCGGACGGCGCGGACGGCGCGGACAGGCGGGGTTGTCCCGCGTGGGCGGGCTGATGCGGGCTGATCGCGAGCGTGAGCGCGACGGCGAGCGAGGCGAGGGGTACTATCGTGTGGCGAGCTACGCGCATGGTCGTCATTCCTTTCTCATGTCATGGGTACGTCTATGTCCCGGACCTGTCGATTGCCGGTTGTTAGCTGGTGATCCACGGGTCGGGGCGGTGGTTTGTCATGGGAAGCGGTCGCGCCCTCAGACCAGGATCATCGGCAGCAGCACGCCGAGCCCGAGCACGAACAGGCCCAGCGCGGGCGCGGGCGTGCCCACCGGCCGGCTGAGGCGCTCTTCGCGCGCCACGAAGCGCGGGTCGAGCCGCAGCCAGGCCTCGCGCCGACGCTGCAGCAGGCGGAAGGTCAGCGCCAGGCCGGCGCCGTACAGCAGGTGGCCGAGCAGCGAGGGCAGCGCCGCGTCCGCCGCCGCCACGGTCCAGGTGAACGAGTGGCCCAGCAAGAGGGGGAACAGGGTCAGCTGCCCCAGGAACCACCAGGCCAGCCCGTAGACCAGCCCCCACACCACGGCGGTCGCCGCGGACGGCGCTTCGCGCTGGAACAGCGCGCCATAGGTCATGCCGATGACCAGGCCGATGAGCAGGTGGACGATGAAGCCCAGCACGGGCGACGATTGCCCCACCAGCCGCGCGACGATGGGCAACTCGCCCGTCGCGACCATGACCAGACTGAACAGCAGGGCTCCGACGAGGCTGGCCAGCGCGCCCTGCCCCAGGGAGCGCAGGGTGCGCGTCCCCGGCCCTTCCGGCTCGCGGTTGATGGGGTCCGCGTCGATGAAGAAGCCGACCCACAGGCGGTCCAGCACGGCGTAGGCCGCGCCCAGCAGCAGGCCGTAGACCATGTGGCCGACCAGCGAGCCGAAGAGCGCGCTGCCGTGCTGGTACGTCCAGACGGGCGCGCCGCGTCCGAACAGGGACAGCAAGGTCAGCGGACCCAGGAACCACCACAACAGGCCGTAGGCCAGTCCCCAACAAAGGCTCGAACCCACGCCGCGCACGTCGCGCTGGAACAACAGGCCGAAGCTCATCCCGATCACGGCGGCGATGGCGTAGTGCAGCAGCACGCCGACGGCCCGCGAGTCGGAGTTGACCAGACCGGCGACGATGATGAAGAAGTTGACCTGCGCCATCCACTGGCTGAAGGCCCAGCCGCCAATGATGCCGGCGACTCCGCCCACGATCAGCGCCCGCGCCAGACTGAAGGGCCGCTGCCCGGCGGAGCCTGTCTGCCCCGGCCGCCGCGCGTCATCCGCCAGCCCGACCGCCCCCAGGACCAGGCCGAGCGGCAGGCCCAGGAAGAGCACGTAGGCCACGAGGTCGCGGAAATGGGCGCGCGCGGTGTCGAGCATGCCCATGTGCGGCATACCCTGGAACAAGGGAAACAGCCCGGCGGGGAAGGCTAGCCAGAGCAGCAGGGCATAGCCCAGGCCCCACAGCAGGCCCGCTCCTGGACCGTCGGCGTACGGCGCGACCAGCAGCGCGAAGACCAGTCCGTACAGCGCGCCCAGCGGCAGGCCGAGCGGCGAGACGGTCGCCGCCACCCCTCCCAGGCCGCCGGCCAGGACGCAGGCGATCAGCGCGGGCCGGCTGACTCTACGAACGGCGTCAAGCGGGCCGCCGCGCGGCGCTACAATGGCGGTCATCTCCTACTCCTTTCCCCCGGCGCCGTCGCTGCCGGCGTCGATGGTTTGCACGATGTCACGTGGGAAGAACAACTCGATGACCCAGTCCGCGAGGACGCGGACCTTGCGTTCCAGTCCCGGCAGCTTGGCCAGGTAGATGGCCCGCCACATCAGCCAGGCCAGCAGCCCGGAGAAGCGCAGCCCCTTGATCTCGGCGCAGGCCGTCTGGTAGCCGACCACGCAGAGCGTGCCGAGCGCGGCGAAGCGGAACGGCCGCGGGGCGCCGCCCCCGACCACGGCGTGGATGTTGCCGGCCAGCGTCTTGGCCTGGCGCAGCGCGTACTGCGCGGTGGGCGGGCAGGTCTCGCCGGTCACCAGGTCGGGCACGGCGGCGCAATCTCCCAGCGCCCACAGTCCGGCGTGGCCGGCTACGGCCAGCGTGGGCTCGACCACCACCGCGCCGCGCTTATCCCGCTCCACCGCCAGGTCGCCCACCAGCGGGTGCGGCGCGGTCCCCGCGGTCCACACCAGGGTCTCGGTCCGGATCTCCTCGCCCGACTTCAGGGTGACGGCGCCGTGCCGGGCCTCGGCCACGCGGTCCTCCAGTCGGAAGGTCACGCCGCGCGCGGTCATGCGCTCCAGGGCGTAGGCCGCGAGCGTGGGGCTGAGCTCGGGCAAGATACGCTCTCGGGAGTGGACGACGATGACGCGCACCTCCTCGCGCGGGACGTGGGGATAGGAGGCCAGCATGCCGCGCGCGAAGTCGTTGAGCCCGCCCGCCAACTCCGCGCCCGCGAAGCCGCCGCCGGCCACGACGAAGGTGACCATGGAGCGGCGCAGCGCGGGGTCCGTTTCGCGGTCGGCGCGCTCGAACATGTCGATGACCCTGTTGCGGATGCGCATGGCGTCCGCCAGCGACTTGAAGTCGAAGGCAGCGTCGCGCAGTCCTTCTGTTTTGGGGAAGTTGGTCACGGCGCCCAGGGCCAGCACCAGATGGTCGAAGGGCAGCTCGCGCCCCCGCGGCGTATAGCCGTCTGGCGCCAGGCGCAGACAGCGTTGTTGCAGGTCGATGGCGACGGCGCGGCCGCGCACCACATCGGTGCGCCGCAAGCCGGCGCGCAACGGGTTGCTGATGTGCGTCGGCTCCAGGCTGCCGCCGGCAACCTCGGCCAGCATGGGGGTAAAGAGCAGCGCATTGGTCTCGCTCACCAGGGTAAAGGAGACGGACGGGTCGGCGCCGAACTCGCGCTCCAGGTGCTCGGCGGTGGTCACGCCGGCGAAGCCGCCGCCCAGGACGACGATGCGCGTGGGCGCCTTTGGCGCGCTGGCCGGGGTCGCTTCTCTCGCCGGTCCGAGCAGGCGGGTCGCGCCGTCGCTCAGGGCCCGGACCAGCAGGCCGGTCAGCGCGCCGTAGAGGACCCAGCCGACCAGCGCGGGGAATAGCGCGCGCATCCCGCCGGCCGTCCATTGCGCGCCCTGTCCGCCCAGCGTGGGCGCGGCGATGACGCTGACCAGCGCCCACAAGGGAATGCCCAGCGCGGCCATGGTCACGAGGCCGTCGGCGTAGCCCTGCGCCTCCGGCCGCGCGACGAGGGCGTAGCCGGCGCCGATGAGGGCGCCGAGGACGACGGCCGCGGCGGCGTCGTGTAGTGTTGCCGCCAGCAGGACACTGGCGCCCAGTCCGGCCAGCAGGCCGATGAGTCCGCGCCTTGTTGATGCGGGCATGCGTTGTCTCCTCTCATACAACCGGCCGCTGCCAGTGGGGACCTGAAAAAGGAGGAGCCGGCGCGCCTACATGTCCTTGCCGCGCCCCCTAAACATATCGTACAAGTATAAGGTTACGGTTGTCTTGCCCCCTGGTTACACCGGTCTTACAAGAACTTTTTAGCCGGCATATGCCAGCGCGGGTCGACATAACAATCAGCGCGGGTCGGGTCGCTGGCGTGGGTAGGCGCGCTCGAACTCCTCCTTACCGCGCAGGGCCTCGCTCAACAGTTCACGCGGCGTGTCGTCGGGAAGCGGACCACCCAGGCCGAACACGTAGCCGGGGAAGGCGCTGCCCGCGGCCATGCACACCTGCGCATTGGCGTAGGCCGTGGCCGCGCTGGCGTCCATCGCCGCGCTCACGCGCAGGTTGCCGCTGAACCCGATCCCGTGCGCCATGGCCACATGGCCGACGTAGCCCAGCGGCATGCACTCGTCGACGGCGATGCTGTCGGCCCCGCTGGCGGCCATCGAACCGATGACCCGGCGCGTGTCCCCTCAGGCCCAGAGGGCGGAGACGCGGCCGGCCGCCCGGATCAGGCGCAGGGCGGGCTGCAGGTTGGGCGTGATGTAGCGGTCGAAGTACGCCTGCTTGAGCAGCGCCGCCGGGGTGTCGTTGATGGCCACGACATCGCAGCCGATAGCCTCGACATAGATGCGCGCCGCCGCGGCGGTGACGGCGCCGGCGTGGCGGAATAAGGCCGCCGCGGCCTCTGGGTTCGTCGCGAGGTCGCCGTAGAGGGCCAGCCCGCGCAGGTGGCCGGCGATGGTACAGGGACCTGACACCATGCCGATCAGCGCCACCGGGCGACCCGCCGCCCCGGCGTCGAGCGCCGCGCGCGCCCGCCGGCCCGCCTCGACCACGACCGGCCAGCGCCCATCCTCGGGGGTGGGCGGGGCCGGGAACGGTCCCCCCGGCAGGTCGTCGCGGCCCGCCAGGGCCAGGTCCGCGGCCGGAACCTGCCCCAGCGGGTGGCTCGCCACCGACGGCGGTCCCACCTCCGACCAGTGCGCCTTGCAGCCCAGGCTGATGGCCTCCATTTGGGGGTCGGTCATCAAGGGGACGCCATCGGCCCTAAAGTCGGTGGCGAGGCGCACCGCCCCGTCGGCGAGCAGCGCGGGATCCCGCAGGTAGCGGTCGGCGCCCACGCCGAGCAGGCGCGCCGGCCACGTCCCGCTGTAGGGGACGAAGGGGACGCGCTCGGTCCACTCACCGCGCAGGGCGCGCAACAGCGCGTGGTCGGCGGGGACCATGTTAGTAGCTCAGGCTTGCGCCGCCAGTGGTCAGGAACTCGACGACCTTGGCTCCTCCGACGATGCTGGCCCCCTCGACCAGCGCGCCGTCGTCGAGCCCGCGCTTCTTGAAGCACGGCGAGCAGACCCACAGCTGACCGCCGGCCGCGGTGAAGTTGGTAAGGAGGTCGCGCATCGGTTGGAAGCCCTCTTCGTGGATGTCGTCGGCGTAGCCCTTGATCCCCAGCCGCACCCCCTCGGTGCTCAGGAAGACCACTGCCTCCTGCCCTGAAGCGGCGGCGGCGTTGGCCACGACCATGGCCACGGTGGCGCGGTCGGCGTCCTCTTTGGCGTGGGTGAGGCTAACCAGAAACTTGCCCATCGTCGATTACCCCTTTCGTAAGACAAACTCGAAGGCGCGAGCGTCAGGGCGTTCGCCCATCGACACCAGCTCGTGCCCCGTTAGACGGCACCAGGCCGGCACATCGGCCGGCGCGCCCAGATCGCGCGAGAGCACGGTCATGCGGTCTCCCGGCGCGAGGTCCTGCATGGCCCGGCGCAGGCTCATCGCCATCTCGCCGCAGCCCTGATCGCCCATATCGAAGGTGTGGTCAGCCATCGTCCGCGCTCCCCCTCTCCCCTCTCCTTTTCCCGATTACTACAACGTTAGGATCGGCCTGCTGACCCAAGTCGCATGGCACACAACGGACACTAAAGTGTCTCATCGCGCGTTGCCGTTACGACTTTAGTCGTCGTTCTTTGCCATGCGACTTGAGTCAGCAGATCCGCGCCATGTCGTCGTATTAGGCTTTGCGCACGAAGTAGCGGTTGCGCAACTCGCCCTGCTGCGCGGCGAGCAAGGTGTGGTCGGTCATACGGCTCCAGGCCGGCAGGTCCTCGCGCACGCCGAGGTCGGTCGAGCGCACCTCCATGATCTCGCCCGGCCGCAGCGTCTTGAGCGCCTGCGCCATCAGGCCCAGCAGGCCGCCACCGCAGCCCTTATCGCCGCCGTCGACGACGACGCGTACCGGCAGGGTCCTGCCGTCGTCGGTCACAAACGTTTCCGCCTCGGGCGCCGATTCCATCCTCTCACCTCCTCACCTAACCGGGCCGCCCGGTCGGACTCTCGCCTTTTCCTTGATCAACCCTCTCGCACGGAGAGGAAAGCGGTTTATCCTCAGCGGAACTGACTGGCCGCCCCGCCCGTGACGTCCTGGATCGCCACGGAGAGGGTCGCGACCTGCCGCACCGCGGCGGCCAGGGGGAAGATATCGCTCGTGACCAGCAGGTCGTCGTCGGTCGAGACGGGATGCCAGTAGACGCCGTCGCGATTGACGGTGATCTCGGGGACCAGCGCGGGCAGCGCCAGGGCGATGCCCTTGACCGAGAAGCCGCGCCGCACCAGGGGCCGCACCACGTGGTCCTCGTCCGGGATGCCCAGGGAGCGGTGCAGGGTGCAGAGGTCGGGCAACGCGTCGGCGTTCTCGGGGGTCAGTGTGGTGCCCAGGCGCACGTGGCGTCCGGCGTCCCGTAACGCCCGGATCGCCGCGATCGCCTTGTGCCAGCTGCCGGCGCCGCGATAGTTATCGTTGGTGTCGGGCGTCGCCCCGTCGAGACTGACCTGGATGGTCAGGCCCTCGCGCGGCAAGGCCAGCAGTCTGGCCAGGCGCGCGCCGCGCAGGGCCACGCCGTTGGAGAGCACGGTGACGCCCAGCCGCGGCTGGGCGTGGGCGATCAGCTCGAAGATGTGCGGTAGGATGAACGGTTCGCCGCCGGTCAGGAACAGCTCCTCGAAGCCGAGGTCCGCCGCCTCGTCGATCAGTCGATAGGCCGTCTCGGGCGGCAGGCCGCGGCGCGCGGCGCGCGGGGTCGACTCGGCCACGCAGTACGAGCACGACAGGTTGCAGTCGTAGTTCGTGTAAAGCCACAGGCGCGGCGCGACGCCAAGCGCGCTTGACGGCGCCGGCGCGTCGGAGACAAGGGCCAAGGGCATGACGATTATACCTCCGTCCCGCGCGCGACGGGCCGCGGGAGGCGAAACAGGGCGGACCTGAAGGGGCGCCGTCCGGCCGCGGACAGGGCGGCAAGCGCCAGCAGGCCGTAGAGCGGCGCGTATTCGAGCGCGCCCAGCCACCACAACGGCCCATTTAACTCGTAAAAGGCGTAGCTCCACGCCACGGTGGCGCTGAACAAGAGCGGCGCCAGGTAGAGCGCCGGCGCCAGGGCGATGCGCCCCCAGGACAATCTGACTCCGCTGGGTTGGATGTCGCGCAGGCCCAGGGCCACGAACGGGAGCACCGTTAGAAGATACCAGGGATACATGCTCGGCGAGAAGAGCAGGACGGTCAGCAGCAGCAGGAAGGCCGCCGTGGCCGTGTCCAGCCGCCCTCGCCAGCGTAGCGCGGTGAGCAGCGCAAGGGCGCATACCAGCGCGGCGATAGGCAGCAGGTGCAGCAGGTGGCGCGTCCCCACGTCCTGCGCGAGGTGCGCCGGCACATAGAGCCACTGGTTGGCCTCCTGATCGGCAGCGTAGCGGCCCAGGAAGCCGAAGGGGGTTGCGCGGGTCAGCAGGAAGGGCAGGTAGCCCGCCACCACGGTGGCCAGCGCCGCCGGTACCGCGCGGCGTAGGTCGCGCCGGTCGAGCGCGGCCAGCAGCGCCAGCGGGAACAGCTTGAACAGCGTCGCCAGCCCAATCAGCACGCCCGCGAGGCCAGGGCGTCCGCGGCGCTGGGCAAGCAGCGCCAGCACGATCATCGCCGCCGCCGTCGCGTCGACGTGCCCGTTGCCCGCGATCTCCACGACGGCCAGCGGATTCCAGGCGTAGATGAGCGCGCGCGCGGGGTCCTGGCCGCGCGTCTGTAACAGGGCCATCAACCCGGCCACGGTAACGGCCTCGAACCCGAGCATGACAATCTTGATGGCGATGACGTTGTCGGGGGCCAGCAGGCGGGTCAGCAGATAGACGTACTGCGCCGCCGGTGGGTAGAGCGTCGGCTCGAAATACCAACCCATGTGTGGGTAGATCGCCGCGTCGCGCAGCGCGGCCACGTGTGGGTCGAGCGGTGTATAAAGGTAGGGACTCAAGCCGTGCGCGAGCAAGCGGGCATCCCACACATAGCGATAGGCGTCGCCGGAGAGGGTGGGCGTTTGCGGCGCCAGCAGCAGGCGGAACGCCGCCGCGAGGGCAAGGCCAGCCAGCAGCGCCGTCCGCCCCCGCACGGCGCCGCGCAGCACCAGCGCGCAGCCCGCGATGTAGAGCGCGAAGACGGCCGCGAAGACGGCCGCGAAACCGGCCACGTCGCGGGCGCCGGCCGCCGGCAGCGTCGGGCGCAGCGCCAGGTAACCGGCCAGCGAGAGCACGCCCAACCCTAGCAGCCAGACGGTATCCCTGGACAATGGGACGGCCGATACTAGCGGCGTTGACGCACGGCGGGAGGGCGGGAGGGCTTGACGGCTCATTTTATCCGGCCTACACGCTCCACTTGCTGCCGCAGCCAGCGCACCATTGCGGCGGATGGTCGCTCTCGAACGCCGCGCGGAACGCCTGGTAGCGCGGGCCGTTCCAGACCGCCTCCAGGCCCTCGTCGAGCACGTTGCCCAGCACCGCGTTAGCCAGGGGCCGCCCGGTGAAGGGCACGAAACAGCACGAGAGCGCCGTCCCGTGCGCGGTGATGTAGGTCAGGTAGTACGGGCGGCGGCAGGCGCTCCAGGGGCGCGACGCGACGGCGGGCGCGACGCTGGTCATGGGATCGCTCGCTCCGGCGCCCTGGAAGCTCAAGCCCAGCGCGCGGCAGCGTTCCTCGCAGCGCGCGATCACCTCGCGCTCACGCTCCTGCGTGCGGCGGAAAATGGCTTGCGCGGCTGTGGCCGTCCCCGAGCCGAAGTAGACCAGGCGCTGCACGTAGATCTCGGACGCGCCCACGGCCGGCGCCATCTCCACCAACTCGGGCAGTTCCTCCAGGTTGTCGCGCATGGCCACGAACCACAGGGAGACCTTGGGCTCGACCACGCCCAGCTCCTCCTTGAGCGCGCGGAAAGCGGCCAGGTTGCGCCGGACCACGGCGAGCTTGTCGACCCCGCGGATGGCGGCGTAAGTTGCCGCGCGCGCGCCGTCCATCGAGACGCGCAGGTCCCGCAGCCCGGCGCGGATCAAGGCCTTGCCGCGACGGCGGGTCAGGCTGATGGCGTTGGTGTTAAAGGTCACGTCGACGCCGCGCGCGCGCAGGCGGGCCACCATTTCCGGGGTCTGGGGGTGCAGCAGCGGCTCGCCCAGCCCGTGCAGCACCACGCGGCGCAGGTCAGGGACCTGCGCGACGATGGCGTCGAACTCGGCCAGCGTCAGGTCGCGCGGCGCCTCGGTGTTGATGCCGAAGGTGCGCGGGCACTCCGTGCAGAGCGAGTTGCAGCGATTGGTCGGCTCGATATAGAGCGTCGTCGGCAGCGGCAACCGCTCGGCGGGGGCAGGCGCGGTATCCGTCCGTGCCACGGGCAACGTTATCATCGTGTAAGCCTTACTCCGTTCGCCTCATCACGGGCGCCGCGCCAACGGCGCGCCACACGTAGTGTACCCGTTATTGGCGCGGATCGATGACTACAGTCGATCCATCCGCGCGAGGGCATGTCATTCTCAGCCGACATGGGCCACCAACGTGGTAGGGGCGTATTGCATACGTCCTGGCTGCACCCGCACGGGCGTATGCAATACGCCCCTACCCATCCCGTCATCGACAATGAAATAGCTCTCCTATCCGCGCCACGCCTACCCCACAGTCAGCGTCTGGCGAAGGTAGGGCGCGTTCTCCAGGCAGCTCTCCATGGCCCCGAAGAAAGCGAAGCTGTAGGCGCCGGGCGCGACCCCCGACGGCACGGTGTAGTTCGCGCGATACAGGTCCCCGCCGGCGTGCTGGAGCAGTACCACGTGTCCGAAGAGGCCGTTCACGGCAAAGACCTCGCTGGAGAGCGCGCCGCCCTTGCCCGGCGTCAGGTGCAGCGAAAAGGTCGCCGTCTGGCCTGGCTTGACCGTCGTCGGCGAGATCGTGGCGCCGCTGGCGTGCGGCAGCATCGCGTCGGCAAAGGTCTGGCGGGGCATCTTGAGCGCATACTCGGTGACCTGCCCGGCCCCGATGGCGATGGGCATGCCGTGGACGTAGACGTAGCCTTCCGCGAAGCCAAAGGCGCTCACGGCCTTGACCGGCGGGACGTTGTCGATGCGGTAGTGGCCGAACGCGTCGGTCTCGCCCACGCGCGCCACCGATGTCCAGCCCAGCACCATGAAGCCATGGACGATAGGCCGCCCGCTGCTGGCGTCGGTCAGCGTCCCTTCGACCGATCCCATGGTACCGCCGTTGCCGTGCATCGTAGGCATGCCGTTCGGTCCGCCCGCCGCGCCGCCGCTCCCCGCCGCGCCGGGGGCGCTGGCCGTGGCTTGCGCGGCGCTGGACACGGTGACCGTATCCCACATCCCGCCGGCGGCGTGGCCGGGAACGCCGCAGACAAGCGCGTATTGGCCTGCTTTGGAGGCGACGAAGCTAAACGTCTGCGGCGCCTTGAGGTTGGCCACGCCGGCGGCGGCGTTGGGGCTGGCGGAGCCAGGGAAGGCCAGTGGGAAATTGCCGGTCAGGCTGTGATCGGCCAGCGGGGTGATCACGGCGCTATGCGGGATGGCGGACGGGTTGGTGTAGTGGACGACGACGTGGGCGCCGACGGGGATGGTGAAGGTGAGGCGCCCGTTGTTGTAGCCGTCGAAGTTGAAGCCGCCCGCCACGTTGGGGTCGTAGGCGGCTACCACCGTCAGAGTGGCCGTCTTGGAGCCGGCGTTCCAGGTCACGAACGAGGATGGCGCTGCATGGGAGAACGAGGATGGCGGCGCATGGGACGATATCGTCCCATGCGCCGCGACGCCAGCAAGAGCGCCGTTGGCGCGCGGCAATATGGCGGCGGCCGGCGCGGCGGCGCACAGCAGGGCGGTCGTGGTCGCGATGAGGCGGCGCATGGCGGGAGCCCTTTCGACAACAGCTAGGCGCGCATCGGTGACGGTTCACCCGACCGTCTCACCCGTGCGCTTGAGTGTCTAGCACGTACTGTAGCAGATAAATCTTACCCAAACCTTACAGTTTGACGCCTGCCTCCCGATCCCGCTCCACGGCGCCGCCAGACGTGCAGGAGATTGTGAGAGCGAACCTGCGACTGAAGTCGCATGGCAAACCACGGACACTGAAGTGTCTTATTGGTATAAAGCCGGGCCATTATTCGTGCTTAACGTGGGAGGCCCGTTGGCTTCCCGCAAGACCTCCAAGCAACTTTAGTCGCCGTCGTTTGCCATGCGACGTAGGTTAGCAGACCTGCTCTCACAATCGCGGGGTGCGTTCGGGCTCTGTCCGATGCCATGAGGCGACCGCCGATGATATGCTCACGGTAGTCCATTGGTCCCGCCTAGTACGCGTTGGCCAAAATACCTTGGCGGTGCGTGTGGGCCGCCGAGACACTTCAGTGTCCGTGGTTTGCCATGCGACTTCAGTCGCAGGCCGCCGTGAACGCACACCTATCTACGCCAAGCGGAGGCGGAGCGCGCCCCTCATAGACAACGCGGGTGAGAGAACATGACAGCAAAGGGCGGCCGATGGGCAGAGAGCACGCGCGGCGGCGTCTAATCGGCGCGGTCATGGTGGCGGTCATTGGCCTCGTCGGCGGGGACGTAGCCGTGATGGCCCATCCTGCCCCATCTCATACGTCGCCCGCAGCATGGTGGGTCGATGCGCGCGCCATTGGTCGCGGGGCGCGCGACTTTGCCACGGGCTCCTGCATCTCCTGCCATGCGCTTGCCGGGGTCTCCGACTCGACCCTGGCCATCAACCTGACGCATGAGGGGAGCCGCCGGTCCGTCCGCTGGCTGCTCCACGAACTGGCCCATCCCACCTCGCAGCGGCCGCCTATCCCGGACGGCCAATTACGCGACCTTGCCGCCTACCTCGCCAGCCGCCGCTGACGCGCGAGGTACGCCCCACGATTGTGGGCGAGCTTCCACATATCGACGGCGCGCCGCGATGGTGTACCCTGGTGGGGGACAGGCGCCGCGGCGCAACCAACTGATGCGTGATGTAGGACGCGGACAGGAGTAGATCTGATCGATGGCCGTGGCACGGACTCCGCTCCCTCTCGTCGGCGTGATGGCCAAAGCGCCGCGCGCCGGCCATGCCAAGACGCGGCTGACCCAGGCCTTCCCGCCGGAGGTCGCCGCCGATTTCTACCTGCATTTCCTGCGCGACACGGTCGACGCCGTACGCCGCGTCGACGGCACGGAGACGATTCTGGTGTGTCCCGCTGGCGATAGTTCCGACCTGCATCGGCTGGGCCTCGGCCTGCCAATCGTCGAGCAGGTCGAGCCGGGGTTAATGCAGGGACTGGCCTTCGGCATCGCCCACGGCCTGTCCGCCGGGCATCCCGCCGTGGTCCTGGTCAATGGCGACAGCCCAACGCTGCCCTCCGCATGCGTGGCGGAGGCGCTCGCGGCGCTCGACCGGCATGACGTCGTACTGGGCCCGACCGCCGACGGCGGCTACTACGCCATCGCGGCAACCGTCCCGTGCGACCGGCTGCTGTGCGACGCGCCCTACCCGGATGGGGCCACCATCTGTCGGGACACGCTCGACCGTGCGCGTCAGTTGGGCCTGCGCGGCGGCGTGGTGTCCCCCTGGTTCGACATCGACCTGCCCCTGGAGCTAGGCCAATTGGCGCTGCTCCTGGCCGACGCCCCCTCCGAGGTCGCCCGGCATACCCGCCGCGCCCTGGTCACGTACCGTGACCTGGTCGCTCCACTGATCGTCGGGCGAGGGTAGTCCCCATCGTGAGCGTGAGTGAGGCGGCCGAGCGGCAACCGGCGGACGCCCGCGCGCCGATGGAGGTGGCCGTGGTGATCCCCGTGATCGACGAGGAGCGCGCGCTGTCCCACGTGCTCCGCGCCCTGGCCGCGGCGCACCGGGGACCGGTCTACGTCGTCGACGGAGGCAGCACGGACGGCACCGTCGCCGTGGCGCGGGAGCACGGCGCGATGGTGCTGGTCGAGTCGCGCCGCGGCTACGGGCGCGCCTGCGACTCGGGCGCGCGGGCGGCCATCGCTGCGGGCGCGCGCATCCTGGTGTTCCTCGACGGCGACTTCGCGGACGACCCCGCGCGGCTGCCGCGGCTGCTGGCGCCGATCGCGGCCGATCGCGCCGACCTTGTGATCGGGGCGCGGGTGGGACGCCTCCAGCAGCGAGGCGCCATGCCGGCGCACCAGCGCGCGGGCAACGCGCTGGTTGCCTTGCTGCTGCGCTTACTCTATGACGTTCCCGTCGGCGACACGGGCTCCTTCCGCGCCATTCGCGCCGCCGTCTACCAGGACCTCGGGCTGCGGGAGATGACATACGGCTGGCCCGTCGAGATCGTGGCGCGGGCGGCGCTGCGGGGCTATCGCGTGCGCGAGGTCCCCGTCCCCTATCGGCCGCGCATCGGCGTCTCCAAAGTGTCCGGTACCGTCCGCGGCAGCGCGCGCGCTGGCTACCGCCTGCTGCGCACCGCCGTGCGCGTGCGCCTCGGGCAGCGGTGACAGGGTTTGCGCATTGTCGTTGACGCGCAAAAAGTGTGAGGCTATGCTTAAGGTGAGCGGAAAGAGCACGGAGGACGCGTGACATGGCGCCGACAGCGACGTGGGCCACGAGGTACCATGTCCCCAATACGCTGGCCAGCGATACAGAGGAGAGCGTCGTGGGGACGCAGTGGCACCAGGATGCCCGGGATCAGTTGACCGATATGCTGCGCGATGTCGCCGACCGGCGCGGCGCCTCCTGGGGGGTCTGCGAGGAGCTCACACTGATCGGCCTGCAGCACGAGGACGGGACCGACTACGACCCCAAACCCGATGTGATGGTGCTGCGGCAGCCGTTACCGCGCGGCAGCATCGCCTCGGTGCGCCTCGACCAGGTCGGGGCGCCGTTGTTCATCGCCGAGGTGGCCAGCGACTCGACGAAGGGGAACGACCAGGGCGATAAGCGGGCGGCCTATGCGGCGGTGGGCGTGCCAGAGTACATCGTCTTCGATCCCGACGGCGACCTGCTCTCGGCGCCGTTGCTGGCCTGGCGTCTGGACGGGGCGGCCTATGTACCCTGGCGGCCTGCCGCCGACGGCTGGTGGCACAGCCACGTGTTGGACGTGTCGTTCCAACCGGGACACCCGTATGTGGGCGTGCGCGACCGCGATGGCGCCGTGCTGGCGCCGTCGGGGGTCGTGCGGCGACACGTGCGCGCGCTGGAGCAACAACTCGCCGAGGAGGCGCATGTACGCGCGGACCTCGAAGAGATGGTCCGGCGGCTCAGCGCACAACGCGGCGGCCCCGATAGCGCGTCGTCATCATTGTGACCCCGCTCGTGTCTTCTTGGCGCGACACCGTGTGTTAGGGCCCTGTCTCACAATCTCAGGGCGCACATCTGTGCTGACTGCTTGCCCGGGCGAAGAGTATGATGAAGGCGCTGCTTCACCCGAGCACGCGCGGATGACCGACGACTAACGGAGGACAAATGAGACGATCAGGACGCCACCTCGCCGCCGCGGGCGTACTCGCGGCGAGCCTCGCGCTGCTGCCATCTCCTGGGCCGGCGGCGCGGGCGCCCGTCGCGATTGGCGCTTCAGACCCGTTCTCTCCGCGGCTCGTTGCCCGCTTCGCTGCGGGGACGCGCAGCGACGACGCGGCCGTGATCGAGGACGCGGGCCCGGCGGGGGCGGTAGTGCTGGCGCAGGCTAACCTGCGCCGTGCCCTGGTGCTCGACATCGCTAGCGGGCGCACGCTCGCCGTGATCTCCCTGCCCACCGGCGCGCGCCACGTGGCCGTGGACCCAACCCTGCGCCGCATTTACCTCCCCGACGAGCATAGCAACACGCTGCAAGTCGTCTTTTATGCCCGTGGCTGGAACCTCCTCGTGATGCGCGCCGTGCCGGTCGGCCGGATACCACACGCCGCCGCGGTGGACCCGCGCACGCACCGCGTCTACGTGACGGACGAGAACGACAACGCCGTCTCGGTCGTGGACGGCTCCACGTTGCGCGTGACGCAAACCGCGCCCGTGGGCCGGCTTCCCGGAGGCATTGCCCTCGACCCGCGCGTTGGGATCGTCTACGTCGCCGTGGTGCTGGAGGACCGCGTGGCGATCCTCGACGCGGCCACGGGGCGCGTGCCGCGCTCGGTGCGGGTGGGCCGCGAACCGACGCACCTGACCGCTGATCCAACCGCCGGGCGCGCCTACGTGACGAACACCACCGGCGACACTCTCTCGGCGGTGGATGGCGCGCGGGGCACGGCCGCGCCGCCCGTCGCGGTGGGCACGCAGCCCTACAACGTCGTGGCCGACGGCCCGCGTGGGCTAATCGTGGTGGCCAGCGCAAACTCCCCGTTCCTGCGGCTGTTGAACGCGCGGACCCTGCGGGTCCGGCGGGTGGTGACGCTGGACATCGTGCCGCGCGCGCTGGGCATCGACCCTGAGCGCCGCCTGCTCATCGTCGGCGGCAACGAGCCGCGCGTGGAGACCTACGCCTACTGAGTCGCGTCGGCCGGGCGGACCGCACCGTGGACCGGGAGGTCCGCGTGCAGCGCCCACTCGATCAACGAGCCGTCGAACACGCCCACGATCTCACCCGTGTAGATCTCGTGCAGAATCAATACTACCACGATCATAATGCTACAAGGTGACGTTGACCTGCTGACCCAAGTCGTGTGGCAAAGAACGACGACTAAAGTCGCTGGGACGACACGTAGTGAGATACTTCAGTGTCCGTGGTGCGCCATGCGACTTGGGTCAAAGGCTGGTCTTAACGTTGTAGTAATAAATACCACGATCAAAGCGCGGTTTTAACACGGCGAACGTTAGAATTCTGTAATGATCGTCTGATACGCTAGACTAGACGGGTGTAGGGGACCCTGCATGCCGACGGTACGTGGCGCAGGGTCCGGAACACCGTGAAAGGAGACAACAATGGCCCAGACCGACGAGGTGATGACCCTGATCCGCGCCCTGAACGACCGCGTTGTCGACTCCCTGGAGCAGTTGTCCACCTTGACCGACGCCGACCTCGACGCGCCGTGCGGCCATCCCTGCGCCACGGCTGGTACCGTGCGCAGCCTGCTAACTCATAATATCGATCACGAGCGCATGCACGTCGGCCAGGTCTACAATATCCGCTACGAGGCCAAGATGATGCAGAACGAGCAGGTTGCCCGCCTGCTGGCCGAGTGGCTGCGCGATCGCGCCGTGCTTATCTCCGCGCTCTATGGGCTGTCCGACGAGGACCTCGACCGCACCCATGCCGACGGCGAGTACAGCATCCGCGAGGCCGTCGAGCATGTGCTGTATTGGGAGAAAGACACCGTGGACGGGTTGCTGGCCGAGCGCGCCACGGCGGCCGGCGTCGCGGCGGCAGCAGCCGACGTGGCGCCCATAGCCGAGGCGGTGAGGTGAGCCTTGCCGCGACGCCGGCCGCCGCGATACCCTGCGCGGTCTGCGGCCTCGTCCATCCGGGCCTCGACGCTCCCCTGCTCTCGCGGCTCTGGGTCTACACCAACTACGACTGCAACTTGCACTGCGGCTACTGCCTGGTGTCCTCGAGCCCCACGACGCCACGGCGAGGCCTGCCGCTCGACACATTCCGCCGCCTCGTCGACGAGGCCGTCGCGCTCGGGTGCCAGGAGATATTCCTGACCGGGGGCGAGCCGGCGATCCTGCCGCACATCACTGCCATGCTCGCCTACGCCACGCCGCTCCTGCGGACCACGCTGTTGACCAACGGCATGCTCTGGCGCGGCGCGCGCCTGGCCCGTCTGCAAGAGGTCCTCCATCCCGATCTTACCCTGCAGATCAGCCTGGACAGCGGCGCGCCCGACCTCCACGACTATCATCGCGGGCCGGGAACGTGGGCCAGGACGGTAGAGGGTATCAAGACCCTGCGCGAGCGCGGCTTCCGCGTGCGCACTGGCACGACGGAAACGATGCATAGCCGGCGCCGTCTGCG
>JAABUX010002038.1_pt1 | contig 29208 bp, 22 predicted proteins | sample 5561851 | NCBI WGS metagenome assembly JAABUX01 (sample SAMN10711883, study PRJNA513361) | rock metagenome | isolation source: Antarctica rocks | place: Antarctica: Victoria Land, Richard Nunatak red sandstone | collected 2016-01-03 | reverse complement strand
GGAATCGGATGGGTAGCCTCGCGGCCACGTACCATGGTAGACCTTGCTCCGGCGCGTATGTGTGCAGGCTCTGCGCGAAGCTGCTGGTGGCCCAGAAGTGCAAGTCTCCCATCCTCATCCAGGGGGCGTCCTCCGTATCGTCTTCCAGGTCCCGCATGAAGCGGTCGTCCTCGTCCGTCACCAAAGATGGGCGCCAGGGTGTCTGTACCACGCTCGGTCCTCCCGCCAGCCGCACGACCCGCGTCATCCGCGGCGCGCATAGATTGTCGAGGATAGCGTACCATATCGTGTAGGATACGATGACGCCAGACCCCATGCGATCAGGGCTCGTGAAAAGTCGTTGGCGCGCAGAAGTCCTGGGATTGGGGGCAAGGACACGGGGAGCGCGGGCGGCCCGCCCGCATCGATCGCATCCACGACGGTGGCTACGACGCTCACGCGGCTGCCGCGGGGTCAAGCGGGCGAGCCGCCCGCGCTCCCAGTCACCCCAGACTTTCTGCGCGCTAACGAAAAGTCAGCGACGGGCGTTTCCCCTGGGCAGCGCAACGAGCCGCCACGGTCCTAGTGGGTGACCGACGTCCGCAACGGACAATTGCACAGACCCTGTGTGATTAGCAACCTCACAAGTCATTATGGGCAGCAGTGTACTACACTAAGATGTGGATGGCGTCCCGCTGCCTGTGAACAGTGTTGAGAAATAGGTGCGATGCAGCCCGGGAGTGATGTAACTTTCGCGGCAGCCCTGGTGTGGCTGTGCGCGCTAACCGTAGTCTGGCTGCGCGTGCCGCTCAGGCCAGCCGCGTGGATGCGGGCCCACCCCGTCTGGAGCATCGCCCTCGCCGCCACGGTGGCGCGCCTGGTCCCCACGCTGACGCTCGACCGTGGGCTCCCGTTCGATATTGAGGCGCACTGGACCATCGGCTCGCTGGTCCTGGACGGCCAGAACGTCTATACCGCGCCCCTGGCGGCGGGCCGCTACCCCTATCCGCCCCTCCACGGACTGATCAGCGCCGTGCTGGTGGCGCTGGCGCAGGGCAGCCGCACGCTCTTCCTGATCCTGGACAAAGCGGCGCCCGGCCTATGCGGGGTGGCCATCGCGGTCGCGGTGTGGGCGGCGGCGCGCCGCCTGGGTCGCACGCCCGGCGTGGCGCTTGCCGCCGGGCTGCTCTACGCGCTCAATCCCCTGCCCGCGCTGGTGACGGGCTATCACGGCCAGTTCGAAGAGATCCCGCTGCTCTTCATCGTGCTGGCGGTCCTGGCGCTGGTCCGCGACCCGGCGCTCCTGCCGCGCCCGACCTTGCGGGAAGGGCTGGTCGCGGCGGCCTCGGCGCTGCTGCTCGGCGTGGCCATCGCCTACAAGAGCTGGCCGGTGATCTTCCTGCCGCCGCTGGTCCTGTACACGCGAGGCTGGACGTGGTGCGTCCTCTACGCGCCGCTCTCCCTGGTCCCGCTGGGTGTCTCGCTGCTGGGCTTCCGGCTGGCCTTCGGGACCGATAGCCTGGGCAAAGTGCTGGGCAGCATCGCCGGCTACAATGGCTCCGACGGCTTCTGCTGGGGCTATGTCTCCGTGCTGCGCGAGTGCTGGGTGCACCCGTCCGATAAGCGTCCCAACGCCTGGGTCACTCACGTCAACGAGCCGCTGCTGCTGGCGGTCCTGATCGTCGTCTGCGTGCTGCTGCTGGCGCGGCGGCGGCCGCTGGAAGGGCTGGCGACCCTGCCGTTCGCGTTCTACCTGTTCGCGCCCGGCTGGGGGCCGAACTATAGCATCTGGGTGCTGCCCGGCGCGCTGCTGCTGGCGCCCCGGCTGGCCAACCGCTACACGCTCGTCGTGCTGCCCGCCGTGGCGCTGACCTACCTCGACTCCTTGTATGCCGCCTTCCCGCACGATACTGTGTCGTGGGCCGTCCTCAAGCCCGTCGAGGCCGCGCTGGGCCTCGTGGCCTGGATTGGCATCGCGGCGCTCCTGATAGGGGTCTATCTGCGGCTACGGCCGGGCGGCGCGCTCTCCTTCCTGGTCCTCGACGAGGACGCGGCGGACGCGCCAGGGGGCGTGCCCTCATCGACAGCCGGGACGACCAGGGCGGCCCGTCGGAGCGCGGCGCGCCTAGCCGGCCCCTTTGGGTTGCGCACCGCCTACGCGGGCATGGCCGTCGTCGCGGTGACGCTGCTGGCCGCGGCCGTCGACCTCTCAGGCCTGCCCGGCTTCACGCTCAACCTCGGGCAGCCCATCACACTTAACCTTGGCAACGACCTCGGCGGCGGGACGCGCCTGCTCCTGCAGGCGCACCCACTACCCACGGCGGGTGCGCCTGCCGTCTCCGCCGTCGACGATGCCGCCATGGCACGGACGCGCCGCATCCTGGAGGAGCGCATCGACGCGGCAACGGGCAGCCCCGAGCCGATCGTGGGGACGCTGACGCGGAGGCAAGACCGCTTTATTGTCGTGCAACTGGCCGGCACGGTCCCGCTGACGCTGACGACGGTGCAGACCGTGGCCTGCCCCTCCGTGGTCAGAGCCGGGGCGCATAGCCACGCCGCCTCCGCGACTCAACCACGGTCAAGCGATCCAACGCGCGGCGTCCCTGCGCCGGCGCGGCCACTGTGCCAGCGCGTCTTCAACGATCCGACGTCGATCCGGCTGCTATTACAGGAGACGGGGCACTTCACGTTGCTCGCCGTGGACGGGGCGAAGCTCGCCCGGGGAACGCGCGTGCGGCCGGGACAGTTCCCGGTGCTGGCCGATAACGACGACATCGTGCGACCTGGCATTTCGGTCGGTATCGGCCCTCAGAACCTGGACAGCAAACCGGTCGACGATATAACGGTGCGCCCGGCCGCCCTGGATCGGATCCGGGCCTATGCCGCCGCCCACGGTCGGCCCTCCTTCGTCGGCATCGCCATCGACAACATCGTCTACGACACGCGCCCCACCGCGGAGCACCTATTTCGCGGCCAGGTCCAGATCCAGCGCGTGTGGCCAGCCAGTTCCTACACTAACATCGATAACCTGGCCACCATCCTGATGTACGGCGCCCTGCCTGTCCATCTCACCTTCGCCGGCGCGACGCAGGTCGGCCCCTCGATCTCTCCGGACACGATGCGTAACGGCGCCGTGGCGGCTCTCGCCGTGCTCGCCGTCATTATCCTGGCCGCGACGGCGCTCTACCGCTTCCTGGGGCTGCTCGTGGCTGTCGCCACCGTCCTCGATCTGCTGGGCGCCGTTGCCGTCGTCAAGTTCATGGGCGTCACCCTCACCCTGGCGGGGCTTGGCGGCCTGGCTCTTGCCCTACTCGCGGCCGTGGGCGCCAATACGGTCATCGCCGCCCGCGTGCACCGCGAAGTACGCGCCGGGCAACCGCTGGAACTGGCCGTGGACGCCGGGTTCACCCGCGCCTGGCCGCCGATCCGTGCCGCTGCGGTGCTGCTGATGGCGCTCTGCGCCCTGCTGTGGTGGGTGGGAAGCAGTTGGTTGCTGGGAGTACCCGACGATCACAGCAGGCTGGTCGACTTCGCCATGGTCCTGTTCATTGGCGCGGCAGTGGCTGTGACCACGACGCTTTCGACGGGCAAGATCGTCCTGCGCATCCTGGCCGGGGCGCCGACGCGGCGTCGGTCGGTCCCCGGTCGGCCCGGCCGAACCCCGGACCTCGAGCCCGTTGGTCGGTCGTGACCCTCAGTCTCAGCACGTAAGGTGGATCGATTCGACCTCGTCCCCGCGACACCGGCGCTGGGGGCCGCGCTGGACCTGCTGGCGGGGCGCTCGTGGCCGGCGTGTCTGCTGCTCGCGGCAACGCTGATCAAGGTCTGCCCCCTGGTGTTGGTCCCCTTCTTCCTGCTATACGACTGGCGCCGCAGCGTCGCCATCTATGTGCTGGGCCTGGCAAGCGTCCTGCTGGCGTGGTACCTGGCGGCGCCCTCGTCGTTGGGACGATTTATGCAGTGGGAGACGCGGCGCGGGATCGAGATAGAGAGCGTCCAGGCGTCGGTGGTCGAGATCCTGCACCTGGCCGGCCTGCCGGTCCGTATCCTGTCCCCCGCGCAGGCATTCGGCTCCTGGGACATCTCCGCGGCGCCGCCTGCCACGCGTGCAAGGCGTCTACCCGTGGTTGTTGTGGCGCGTCTTGCTGAGCACGCCGGCCATGCTGGTCGGGCGCCACGACGTCTTGCCGCACCACGACGTGCTGATGTCGATGCCGCGCATGATGCTGATGATGTTCCCGCTGTGTACCTACCTGGCGCTCAAGTGGCTGTTCATCCCCATCGCCGTCCTCTTCGCCCTGGGTCTCGCCGTCTACACCGTCATGTTTATCACGAACATCTGGGTCTCATAAGCCGGATACGCTATGTTATGTTAATCTCTTCGTGTCTTCCACGACCTTGTCCCTTTGCGCAACGTCCGCCGCGATGAGGGCTGCATCCAGGGCAATACCGGTATCTCCTGGGTCTCCTGCTCCCGCGCACGTCGCGCAAGGTACGCGCCTGGCGCCCGGAGTAACGGGTACAACCAGAACCAGAAGACCAGGACCTCGACGCCGGCCAGGACCAGCGCGACGCCCCAGGCGGTTCCTTGCCGGGGCAGGCCGACCATGGCGATCGGCAAAGGGACGCGCGTGACGCGCAAACGCCTGGGCGTCGGGGACGCGCCAAGTTTCAGGACGATGGCCAGGATCGTCGCCTCTTGCACCGAGTTGGTCGTGATCTGGAAAGCGCCGTCCGTGACGACGCCCTCGATGAGGGGGTCCGACAGGACTTTGCCGCCGACGGCGATGGCCATGTAACCGGTCCCAATGTGAGACGACGTGTAGTTGGCGATCAGCGTCGTCGTCAGGTCGCGCACACGGACGTTCAGGGCCGGCCGCCCAAACCCGTCGACGCCGATAGAGATACTGGCGGGATCGAGATCCTTCCCGCTAGCCAGGACAGGGTAGCCCGCGATCGACGCGCCGACAGGTAGATCGCGGGAACCGGTCCCAACGATGGCGAATTGACCGCTCCTGCTTAACTCGCTGCCAACGATATTCCGGCTGCCAGGGTCGAGCCCTGTCGCCTCAACATCGATGATGCGGGCAGGGCCTGTTGCCACGCCATGCGAGAGAGGGGTCGCCTCTATCTCGTACACCGGGTTGAGGGCGATATAGACGCCGGTGTAGACCAGGAGAGCAGTGACCGCGATAACGGTCAGGGCGCTCAAGAGCAAACCGGTGCGCCACTGCATCGCAACTCTCACATCCTCACACCGGCGGCCAGGAGCGCGTTTGGCCAGCCCCATGCGCTTGTTGGTACAGAATCAGAGGATAACGTTTGATATTGTGCGTGTCCCCAACCGACCGCAGTCGGCGTGGTTTGCCATGCGACCGCAGTCGCAGGCTTGGCGATCATCAAACTCCTCTGAAACAGTCTTAGGTTTGGCGGCGCGGACGGCCGCGGACGGGCGAGGAGATGCCGCGGACGGGATTCTCACGGGCCGTGCGCAGGTCAGGTCCGGCGATAGAGACGACGATGCTCAGCTCGGGATCGGCGATGCGCGACGCCAGCCGCTCGCCGCCGTGCATCTCGCCCAGCACCTGGTTGCTGGTGATGACGGTGGGCAGCCGCATCATGGAGCGGTGGTTGAGAATCTGGAACAGCTTCTCCTCGGCCCACGGCGTGGTCGTCTGCGCGCCGAGGTCGTCCAGGATCAGCAAGGGCGCGCCGCGCACGCTCTGCCAGAGAGCGTCGAAGGCGGTCTCGCTATCGGGGGCGAAGGTGGAGCGCAGGTGGTCGAGCAGGTCGGGCACCACGATGAAAACGGCGGGGGCGGCCAGCTCCAGCCGCCGGTTACCGATGGCGGCCGCCAGGTGCGTCTTGCCCGTGCCCACGTTGCCGAGCAGCACCAGCCAGCCGTCGGGAGCCTCGGCGAAGTCGCGGGCGCGGTTGTAGGCGGACTGCTGATTCTCGCGGGGATAAAAGCTCTCGAAGGTCATACGCTGTAGCGTGCCCAGGTTGCTGCGCTCCAGCAGGACGCGGTTACGTTTCTCTTCGAGCGTGCGGGCCTTGCAGGCGCAGGGTACGCTCCGCCCGAAGCGCGGATCGTCGATGTCGACGTCAAAGCGCAGCCAGCCAGCCCCACCACAGGTCGGACAGGCGGCGGGGCCCACATAGGGTTTAGCCCTCGACGAGGTGTCCGTACTTGCCCCGCTTGTACTTCGCGGGATCGCCATCTTGCTCAGCACGTCGCGAATCGACTCCATCGCCCCTTCCTTCGGTCTGCCAGCGTTCTAGAATGCCGTGAACGTAGCGCCAGTTGCGCTTATTGTACTCGACCGCCAGGCGCATCGCGTCCTCGATCCACGCGGCGGGATACTCCAACTCGGCCTCGCGCAACTCGTCGGCCACTAGTGGGGTCAGCGAGCCGATATTCTGCTCGTAGAGGGTGAAGATGTTGGGCCGGTGGACGCGCACCAACTCGACCTTATGCACCGGTAGCATCGGCAGCACGGACAACGCCGGCCCCGCCTGCCTGCCTTGCCCTCGCCCCCCGTCCTCGTCCGGGCCGCCACGGTCCTCCACACGGCCAAGCGCCTCGCGACTGGCTGGGGTGTTGAGAAAGTACCACTGCTCCGCCGCGCCGCTCAACTCGCGCACGGTCAGCGCCAGCAGGGTGCCGCGAGCCAGGGCGCGCTCCAGGCCCTCGCGCAGGTAATCGCGCGCCAGCCGCGGCCCGCGGGCCGTCCGGAGCGAGCGCAGCAACTCGATGTCGCCCTCCAATTCGGAGCGCGCCACGGCCTTGGGCAGCCCCTGGCGCTGGAAGAGCAGCCAGAACAAGTGCAGCGTCACCTTGAGCTCGGACAGGTTGTCGATTTGCGGCAGCAACTCGGTGAAGAACAGGTCGGGGATGGGGACCAGGCGCTCGCGCCCGGTGGAGAAGCCGGCGAATCCCTTCATAGCCATGGCTAAATGCCCTCGCCCGCGCCGCCCGGCGCCAGGTCGATGAAGCGCGTCTGCGACTCGTTGAAGAACAGCTCAATCTGGCCGGTCGGGCCGTTGCGGTGCTTGGCCACGATCAGGTCGGCGATGTGCTCCTTCTCCGTGTCCGGGTTGTATATCTTGTCTCTGTAAATGAACATGACAACATCGGCGTCCTGCTCTATGCTATTGTGCGCTATCATGTCAGAGGCTACGAAATTACGCAACTCATCGACCGTGATGTCGTAGACCTGCTCCTCGCCATCCGGCTCAACGGACACGATCTCATCCCAGTACACGTCACTGGTTGAGGGGCAGGCAAGTTCGGCCGAGGCGACAACTGCCGCGAGACGCGCCGCCCTTTCCCGGCTCAGACTGCTCTTGGACAGAGTTGATCCGCAATACCGCGTGTCCAACCCAGCCTGCATGCGCCGTGTCGACATCTTGGCCGCAGCCATCGCCGGTATGACGATGCTTTTCCAGACCTCGCGCGGCAAGACATCGCGGTTCGTGTTCGCCTTGAGCGTGGCCAGATGCGCAATAATGGCCGTAGCGCAGGTCGTCCGGCGCGTTCCGACAGCACTGGCGGTTAGCAAGAAACGCTCGATGTCCCCCTTGCCCATCACCATGACGTGATACTGGTCCCTGCCCTTCCCCGACTGGGGGACGGCGCCGACCACCGCATTGACGCCCAGACGAAGCAGTAGTGACTGCACGTTGCCACACAGGCTCTTGCTGCTCGACGCATAGTACACCGACGGATAGTGCTTCTTGATCCCGTTCGTCTCGCGATCAGACAGATGCAGGCAACCATCCGTCGCCCAGAGGTGGCGCAGGAAAAGCGCGATGGCGCCGGATGGTTGAGTAAACACCTTCTCGGGAATGCGCTTCTCGTGGGAGCGCAAGCCGAAGACTCCCAACTCATGCAGCCACGTTGTGATCGGGTTGCGCTTGCCGTGCGTCAGCCCCTCGGATGCGACGAGGTAGACCTGGTACCACTGCCGCTCCTGGCTGATCCTGGGCCTCACGGCGTCGCCGAACACCTTTGTCGCCAGCCCCGCGACCAGTTCGGCCAACTCGAGCTCGCGCGTGGTGTACTGGATGGTGTGACGCGGCAGCGTACAACCGTCGCCGATGAGGTGTCCCAACAAGGCCAACTCGGCGTCGCCCATGGTCTGCTCGGTTGGCCCCGGCAAAACGCGCGGCACGACCACTCGCCCGCCCATCGTCAGTTCGTCCAGCCGCTTCCAGCCATCAATGGTCAGGAACTTATGGTTGGCCGTGGCGCGGATAGAGCGCCCCAGGAGCGTGACCAGCTTGAAAACCGGCTTCACTCCGGTGGCGAAGGCGTTGGTGACCACAGCCGGCTCGAGCTGCCAGGTCCGCGTGTTGACGCCAAGCACGTGGAGGCCGCGCTGCCCCACCAGTTCGCTGATGGGACGGTACACGCCCTGGTCGGGCAGGTAGACGGGCGTATCGCCGGCGAGGCAACCGGACTCGCGTAGGTCCGACAGCAAGGGCTTGTGATCGGCGCGCGAATCGACGGCGCGCGAGACCTGTGAGAGGGAGAGCACGGGTACCTGCAGTTCGCGGGCCAGACCCTTGAGGTCGCGCGAGATCTTGGAGATCTCCTGCACGCGGTTCTCGTTGGCCGTCACGCCGCCCTGCATCAACTGCAGATAGTCCACAATGACCAGATCCAGCGGGCGCTCGGAGTGCAGGCGGCGCGCCTTGCTACGCATCTCCAGGGTAGAGATGCTGGCCGTGTCGTCGATGTAAATGTCGGTCTCGGCCAGCGCCGCGGCGGCCTGCATCAGCCGGCGCCACTCCTCCTCAGTGATATGGCCGGTGCGCAGGCGCGCCGAGTCGAGCCCGCCCTCCATGCACAGCAGACGCTGCACCAGTTGCTCGGCGCTCATCTCCAGGCTGAAGATGGCCACGCGGCTCTTGTAGCGCACGGCGGTGTTGTGGCAGAGGCTCAGCGCCAGAGCCGTATTGTGGACAAAGAGGTCGTTGGCCACGAAGTTGGCCCCGTCGGGGACGGTCAGGTCGTACACCTGCTGCTCGCCCACGGACTCGATCTCGACGATCTCGTCCCATAGCAGGGTGGGGTTGCACAGCACCTCCAGCCGCGGCAGGTTCAGGACGCGCGCGTACTCCCGCGCCCTCTTCACGGTCAGGCCGCGCTGCGTATGCGAGTTATAGCCCCCGTACTTTCCCGCTCTGGCTGTCTCTCCCGCGCGCTGCGCGACCTCGACCATCGACAGGCCGGCCTCCCGTGCAGCGACCCGTACCATGGGCCACGCTGCCCGCGGCAGATGCCCCACGTTGCCCACCCTATCAGTGGGGTAGATGTGCCCGGCAAAGCGAGTCGCCTTCTCGCCGAGCCAGCCGATCTCGCGCTGGTACCGCTCGACGGAGGCACGGCCGGTTATGCACACGACCCAGCAGCGCGGGTTTTTCTGGCGCAACGTCGACACGACACCGAAGCGCACCAGGGCATGGTAGACGTCCCCCGCGAGGCGCTGCGAGGCGACGCCAAACTCGATGCGCGGGTTCCCGCCTATGCCGTGGGCGAAGATGCTACCGTCGCAACTCATGAGGCAGCGCAAGAACAGGGCAAGCCGGTCCTTGGGCCAGCGCCACACACAGTCGGGAAAGTACTTCTTGTCGGAGGTTAACCCGTACGCGCCGACATCGTCCAGCCACTTCCGCACGGGATTGGGCAGCATCAGCATGGCGCCGCCACGCGCTCGCGGGCGAGCCACCCAGTAGGTGATTCCCTCCTGCCGCACCGCGCACTCCGGGAACTCGCGCGCGATGATGCCCTTGAAATCGTCGACGATGATTGGGTCTGTGTTGGTGAACCCCACTTTTCGCGCCGATAACGAGCCCTCGGCGATAAAGTAGGCGAGCAGGCGGATGCGGCCCTCGCTCATGCTGTCGTCGGAGCCGAAGACTGGAAGCTCCGCTGGCGCTGCTATGGCATCGCCAACCGTGAGGTCGTGCAACGGCTTCCAACCGTCAACCGTGAAGAATGGGTGGTGGCCCGTTACCGTGACCTCGCGCCCCGTCCGCGTGCGAACCCGAAAGCAGGGCTTGACGCCGCTGTCAATCCAATCGCCGATCCGCTTCGTCTCTACTCCCCCTAAAGCGGACATGCCGGAGACAAGCGAACGGCGCTCGGCCACGAACCGCTCGATCGTGACCCGCTCACCCGTTTCCGGGTCCACGACGAGGGTATCCCAGGCCACGCACTTGCCGACAGCAGGCCGCGCGGCCAGGATAATCAGGTCGGAGCGCTGGAAGCCGCCGGTTAGCTTGTCCAGCTGCACGAAGCCGGTGGGCACGCCGGCAACCGCGTCGCGGTTCTCGTGGACGTAGTCGAGGCGCTCCAGGATCGAGGTCAGCACCTCGCGGATCGAGGCGAAGCCGTGCGTGTTGCGTCGCTGGGCAACGGCGAAGAGCTCTTTCTCGGCCGAATCGACCGCATCCTCCGCCGATCTGGCCTCGTCGTAGCCGATGCCGACGATGCGCTGACCCGCGTCGATCAGGCGGCGCAGCGTCGCCAGACGCGCCACGATCTCGGCGTAGTAGAGGGCGTGGGCCGCGATGGGCACGTCGGCGGCCAGCGCCGGCAGGTAGCCGCGGCCGCCGACGCGGCTGAGCAGGTCACGGCGCTCCAGTTCGTCGGTCAGCGTCACGTAGTCGGCTGGCTGGCGGCGCTCATAGAGGTCGGCGATCACGCCGTAGATGATGCGGTGCGCGTCGGCGTAGAAGTCATCGGGCTGCAGGATCTGGCTGACGCCGATGATGGCGTCGCGGTCAAGCAGCAGCGATCCAATCACGGACTGCTCCGCCTGCAGATTATGGGGCGGCAAAGGCTGGCCCGACGCTGTCATCTCAATTCGCGGGATCACCGGCGCATCTCTCCTACGTTAGCCTGACGTTGTTGTGATCGCGCGGTGGTCCCGGCCGCCGGCGCCGACGGGCGGATATAGGGAGGGACAGGCGGATGTCCGCCGCCCCTCCACCATCACGAACGAAGGCTACTCCGCCGGCAGCGTCGTGGCGGATGCCGCCTCGGTCGCCGCCGGTACGTCGCCGACGGTCTCAAGCGACGCGGCATCCATCTCGGCGGCGCCAACGGCCTCCACCCCTTGTGGAACACCGGCAACGGTCTCAGCCGCGCCGGCCGTCTCCACCGCTTGCGGAGCGTCAACAGCAGTCTCGGCTGCGCTGGCAGCCTCCACCCCTTGCGGAGTGATGGCCTCAGTCTCGGCCGCGCCGACCGTCTCCATCCTCTCCGGGGCGTCGACAGCGACAGCATTAGCTTGCGCCTCGGCCTCGGCCCGTACCTGAGCCTCGGCCCGTACCTGAGCCTCGGCCCGTACCTGAGCCTCGGCCCGTACCTGAGCCTCGGCTGCAGCCAGCGCCTGCGCGGCCTCGGCGCGGACAACGGCCTGATCCCGCAACGTGACCTTGACGTGCGCCGTCACCGTGTGGGCGACGCGGATCGGGACATCGAACTCGCCGAGCGAGCGCAACGCCTCCTTGATCTCAATGCCGCGACGGTCGATCTCGATGCCTCCGTCGTCCTTGAGCCGCTGTGCGATATCCTGAGCCGTGACCGAGCCGTAGAGACGCCCCTGTTCGCCCACGCGCACCTCGAACGCCAGCGGCAGCGCGCCGATGCGGTCGGCCAGTTTCTGGGCCTCCACGCGATTCTGATCCTGCCGCTGCTCGATGCGCGAACGCTGCTGCTCCAGCACCGCCATATTGCCCTTTGTCGCGGGCAAGACCAGCTTGCGCGGGAGCAGGTAGTTGCGCGCGTAGCCGCCCGCCACGTCCTTCACCTCGCCGACCTCGCCCAGCCCGGCCACATCGGCCTGTAGAATGACCTTTATTTTCATGGGTCCCTGACCTCCACCGTTGAATGTATGATGTCCCGTCCCGGTCGACGGGTCAAGCGATTATCCCCATCCTCTATGTCCCGTCTCTCCACCAACACCGCGGTCAGCGTCGAGGTCTGGCGGGAACTGAATCGACACGGGCCCGATTATCCGAGCACGCGCAAAAGCGCGGCCCGGCGCCGCTCCACCTACCCTCTGGCCGATGGCGTTATCGCCCGCGCCGCGCGCCCTTGCAGGCGCGGCGCCGACCCACGAGACGGGGATCGTGCCGTCCGCACTCTTATTGTGAAAGTATATCAAATCTCGGCCTCCACTCTCTCTCCCGGCCCTGGGCCGGCCCGCGGACAGTGTGGTCGAGAGCCGCGGCCTGCTGCCCGCTAGTCTCGTCCGGCCAGGACAACCGCCCCACCAGCCGTGGCGAAAATGGGCAAGAATGCCACCAGCCAGAGACCGCCGCCGTTAGCCGCCAGCAAAATAGCGGCGATGGCGACGATGGTGAGCGCCCCCAGCCCGGCCGCGATTAGTTCCCAGCTCATCGTCCTCCCCACCATAGACATGCGCTACGACGCGCTCTAACACGTGCCGCGTCTGGCAACGTCAACCAGTAGGTAGTATACGCGACGGTCCCATCATAGACCTATCCCCGGTCAGCAGAGGGTGCGCCCTACGATTGTGGCCGTGGATGCGCTGGGGCCTGCGATTGAAATCGCATGGCAAGTCGTACCAGCGAATCGACGCCTCGACAGTAAGGCCTTCAGGCGCGCCGCCGGAGTCAAGAATCTGCGCATGGTGTCAACCGACGAACTCGTCGCGCTGACCGGCCTTAAGCCCGACGCCGTCCCGCCGTTCGGCGCGCTGATGGCCCTGCCGCGCCATCGCCTTCAACGCCGGCAGCCGCGACACCTCCGTCATCCTGGCCACGCCGGACGACGTCCGCCTGGCCGCGCCCATGCCCGGCCGTTTTGCCGCCGATTGATCGCTCGGGCCGGCACAGGTTGAGCAGTATGTCGTTGTGCCCATCAAGAATAGGAGAGCCGGATACCGCGACGGCTAGCCAGCCAGAAAGCCGCCGTCGACCGGGAGCATGACGCCGTGGACCATGGCAGCCCCATCGCTGAGCAGATAGGCCACGGCGTGCGCCACGTCGCGCGGTCGGGCAAAGCGGCCCAGCGGGATGCGCGCCCTCATGGGCTCGCTTTTGGCCGGGTCGCTCCAGGCCATCTCGCCCATCGGCGTGAGCGTCACCGTCGGATTGACCGCGTTGACGCGGATGCCGTGCGGCCCCAGCTCGACCGCCATCACGCGCGTCAACTGGTCCAGTGCGCCCTTGGACGCGCAGTAGGCGGCGTGGTCCACCAGCCCCCGCATCGAGGACTGCGACGAGACGTTGACGATGGCGCCGCCCTGGCCGCGGTGGATCATGCCCGCCGCGACGACCTGCGAGATGACCAGCGCGGCGCGCACGTTGACGGCCATGGTGGCGTCGAAGGCGTCGACGGTGGTGTCGAAGAAAGATTGCGGGACCGAGATGCCGGCGTTGTTGACCAGCAGGTCGACCTCGCCCGCCCGCTCGGCCACCTCGCGCGCCGCGCCGGCGTCCGTGAGGTCAGCCACGATGGTCTCGACGCCTACCTCGCGCCGCAGCGATTCCAGGTCGTCGGCGGAGCGGCTAACCGCGACAACGGTCGCGCCGCACTCGGCCAACAGCGCGGCGATGTCGCGGCCGATGCCCTTCCCGGCGCCCGTCACCAGGGCTCGCTTACCATCAAATCGACTATCCATGCGACGATCCTTCGTTACTCGAAGGCGACTCTGACGGGGCAGCTGAAACCGGGCAGCACATCCTCCCCATCGAGTTCATCGTTCAGGCCCAACGTCGTTGGAGCATCATAGCCGGGATGCCACGCGTCGATAGTGCGGCGGGTGGGCCACTGAATCCAGCACAGGCGTACGCCCCGGCCCGTCCAGAGCCGTGCCTTATCCGCCATCTGCTCGCGGGTCTGATCGCCTGATGCGATCTCGTAAACAAAATCCGGCGCAACTCGCTTGAACGCGGGCTTGCGACCCGACGCGGGGACACGGTCTGCCCGGATGAACGCGAGGTCGGGGCCGAGCACGGTCTGCCCGACATCACCGGAGCGCGTGATGTCGAATCCGGTCTCGGCAATATAGGTGCGTCCGAGTTTGTTATCGTGCACGTGGTTCATGACCAGACGCGTCAGGTTTGAGCCAAGCGATCCGTGGTCGGTTGAAGCGGGAGCCACGGGGACTAATCTCCCCAACACCAGTTCATAGCGGGCATGCGCGGGCATGGCGGCCAACTCGTCGGCCGTGATAAGTCGGTCCGTGTAGACGGTCGGGTGTGTCGGGACCTGCGCCACCATCGCGGGCGCTCCTTTCGGATCATGGGTCGTTCAGCCTTCGCACGGTGCGATCCCCTTACCCACAGTATGCATCACGAGAGCCGTGGATTGTGAGCACAGGAAGGTAGCGTATCATGTGATGGTTGGGGTTGATGGAAGGAAAGACCGTGGACGACCAGACGGGCCAACGCGATGTACCGCAGCTGGAAATAGTCGGAGCACACTCGGCCCAAACGCTGGGCAAGGTCGCGTTGCGCTTTATCGCCGCTCCGCGCTGGGGGTACGCGCGCTGGGAGCACACGGAGTTGCTCCCCGGACGACTGCCGCCCGGCTCGCCCCCGATTCCCCTGCCCGAGGGCGCGACGCTGTTTGGTAGTTGCGTCCGTGAGTCCGGCATGGTGACAGACATCTACATCGATGCGGGGCTGCCGCCGGCGGACATCTACAAGCTCTACCATGACCGCCTGCTCGCCGTGGGCTGGCAGCACGACGCGGATCAACAAGGCGCTCTGGCCCGGAGCACGTGGACGGCGTTCCGGGACGAAGATTTCTCTTGTCAGGTGTTGTTCGCGGCGCTCGAGTTCCCATGGGCCGATCGGCAGTATCGCGTCAGCCTCACGGTCGCGGTTGTCGAAGCCGGGGCCGAGCCGCATTGGATGCTACAACCGGCGCAAAGGGCAAGCTTGTGTCCCTCTACATCGCTGCCGGTGAGTGCGACGACGGATCGACGGACCCGCACCTCTCGCTCGGCGCCGTCGAGCGTACCGACCTGACGGAGCCCAACGCGTCCAGTTCGGCGGTGTCGGCCGAAGGTGTAAAGGGCCTGTTTCCCACCCTCGCGGCCCCGGCGCGCGGACTCCTGGATAGAGGCTATGCGCGCTCTACCGAGGACATTGCGCACGCGGACGTCAGGCTATCCACGGACGACAGCCTCCCCGAGATCGTCGTGTACTACGCGGATCAACTGCGCCAATGCGGGTGGCGCCGGCATGCTGCAGGCAATGATGGCACGCTTGCCTGGAGTACCTGGATCGTGCCCTCGGCATCCGCGTCGCCGGCCCTGGGCTGGTTCCTGATCCTGCGCGACCCGTTCATCGCGGGGCACTACCATCTAACTGTACAGGTGCAACCAGGAGAGGTGTCGAGCGACAAAGGCTACCAGGTGGATACGCCCGCGCCACGCCAGCGCATCGTGGATGTCTATCGCGATCTGGATGGCTATTCATTGCGCTAACTGCAGGAGTCAGTGTCTCCCCTAGATAAGGATGAGGATTTAACCGGCGATATCCGACGCGTCCTCGGCCGGAGTTGTTGGCGCCGTTGCGCCGGCCTTGCTTGCCCGGCGGAAGAGCGGGGCCAGGGCGGCGTAGGTGTCCTTGTAGAGGGCGTAGCCCTCGTCGTAGGCGGCGCGCGCGCCCGCGCTGGGCTCCACGGTCGCGCCGAGGCGCACCATGGCCCGCCCGGCGGCGCGCAGATCGGGGTAGGCGCCCGCGCCGACCGCCGCACAGATGGCGCTGCCCAGCGCCACGGCGTCGGACACCTGGGGCACGGTGATCGGCGTCCCCGCCACGTCGGCCAGGATCTGGAGCCACAACTCACTGCGCGTACCGCCGCCGCAGGCCACGATGCGCTCGGTGGGCACGCCCATGCCCCGCAGCATGTCCAGGATACGGCGGTTGCCGTAGGCGGTGCCCTCGTAGACGGCGCGCAGCAGATGGCCGGGACCATGCCCCGTGGTCAGGCCCCAGATCGTGCCGCGCGCCGCCGGGTCCTTGACAGGGGTGCGGCTGCCCTGCCAGTAGTCAAGCACCATGAGCCCCTCCGCGCCCGGTGGCACGGCCGCGGCGGCGGCATCGGCCGCAGCGTAGCGCCCGACCCCGTCCGGCAGCGATCCGCCCAGGGTGTCCAGCAGCCAGCGCACCGTCCCGCCGGTGCTGGCCTGTCCCGCCTCCAGCGTCCACTCTCCGCCAATGACGGCGTCCTGGAACGGTCCCCACAGGCCAGGATCGAACCTGGCGTCGGGCGACTGCGCCATCTGACAGGTTGAGGTGCCCGTGATCAGGGCCAGCGTCCCCGGCGCGAGCACGTCCATGCCCACCATGCCGATGTGCGCGTCGATGCCGGTCATGGACACGGCGATGCCCGGCCGCAACCCCAGTTCCTCCGCGGCGGCCGCCGTCAACTCGCCTGCCTTGCCGCCCATCGGCACGACCGCGCCGGGGACCTTAGCGGGCAGGTCCTCCAGTCCGACCCGACGTAACAGGGTCACCGGCCAGCCAGCCGGGGTCTCGCCGTCGGCGGACGCGCGGTACTGCCACTTGGCCGCCGCGCTGTTGAGCGGGACCGCCCATGTATCGGTGAGGCGCCAGGTCAGCCAACCCATCTGTTCCACCAGATAGGCAGCCCGCTGCCATTGCTCGGCGGCGCGCTCCTTCAGCCACAGGGCCTTGGGCAGCGGCCACTCCGCGGGCACGTCGCCGCCGCAGTAGCGCAGCACGGGGTCGCGCGTCTCGGTCAGGCGGCGCGCCTGTTCCGCCCCGCGCAGGTCCATCCACATCAGAGCATCGGTCAGCGGCGTCCCATCGTGGTCGGCCAGCAGGATGTCGCAAGGCGCATCGACGGCGGCGCCGATGACGCGCCGCCCATCGACCCCGCTCGCCGCTATGCAGCCCTTGACGGCCACGACCAGCGCGTCCCACCACTCCGCCGGGCGCTGCTCGGCCCAGCCAGGACGCGGATAGCGCGTGGGATAGGCCTGGTCGTGGAAGCCCAGCGGCCGGCCCGCGAGGTCGAACAGCCCGGCGCGCACGCCGCCCGTCCCCGCGTCAACGCCCAGCACCAGATCGCCATCGGTCATGGATGAGACTCCTTCATAGCCATTAGCCATTAGCCATTAGCCATTAGCCGTTAGCCGTTAGCCGTTAGCCGTTAGCCGTTAGCCGTTAGCCGTTAGCCGTTAGCCATTGGCATCCCTTCACCAAGCTATAATTACTGTTCGGCTAACGGCTAATTACTAATGGCTACGGAATCAGCAACGTCTTGAGGTTGTCGCCGCCGTGCGCGGCTTCCATGGCGGCGGAGAACTCGGACAGCGGGAACTCGGCGGTGATCAGGCTCTTGACGTCAATGCTGCCATCGGCGATGGCCGCGATGGCGCGCGGATAGCAGTACGGTCCTAGATGGCTGCCGTGGATGTTGAGCTCGCGTTGGTCGCCCACCATGTTCCAGTCGATGGTGGCCGGCTCGTTGAGCACGCTGAAGGCCACCAGCGTGCCCAGGCGGCGGATCATATCCAGCCCCTGTTGCGGGGCCTTGGCGCTGCCCGACACCTCGATGTAGACGTCGCAGCCGTAGCCCTCGGTCAGGGACAGCACGCGCGCGGGCGCGTCCTCCTCCAGCGGGTTGATGCCCACGTCCGCGCCCAATGTCCTGGCCAGATCGAGGCGGTAGTTCTTGGTGTCGAGCGCGATCAGCTGGCCGGGATTGAACTTCTTGGCCGCCTGTAGCATGCATAGACCGATGTTGCCCACGCCGGCGATGACCACCGTGTCGCCGGGCCGGATATCGCCACGGTCGACGGCGTGGATGGCGCAGGCCAGGGGCTCGATATAGACGGCCTCCTGCTTGGAGACGCGCGGGTCGATCTGGTGGATCAGCGACCGCAGGGGGTAGATCATATACTCGGCCATGCCGCCCTCGGCGCGGTGGCGCTTGAAGCCGAAGATGTCGTGCACCTGGCACATCCAGTACTGGCCGCCCTTGCAGAAGCGGCAGCGCCCGCAGGGGATAATCTGCTCGGCCACCACGTGGTCACCGATGGCCACGCCGTGCAGCTCGCCCGCGCCCTCACCCAGCGCCGCGACCGTGCCGGCGAACTCGTGGCCGGGCACCACGGGGGCCTCGCAGTAGCCGCCGGAGCCGTTTTCGCCCCAGAAGAGCGAGCCACCAGTGTAGCACTTGATGTCGCTGGCGCAGATGCCGGCCGCGCCCACTCGGACCAGCACCTCGCCCGGACCCGGCTCGGGGCGCGCGATCCTCTCCACGCGATAGTCGTACGGCGCGTGGCACACCACGGCCTGCATCGTCTCTGTCACCATCGTCTATCGATCCTTTTTCTACCGCGCGAGCCTGATCTCGGTCGCATGGTAAACCACGCCGGCCGCGGTCGGCTGCGCAACGCTACAACAGGTCTCCCGTCATCGGGCGGCCTGTTATCATTGGCCAGCGCCTACTACCCTGCATAGTACTCTACTTCAACCGGCCGCGCCCCGCGATGGTGATTACGCCTGGCCCTGAAGGACTATGGCAGGGATTATGGCAGGGACAGACCCCGAAGAGTCGGCGCGGCGACGCTTCCTCCACGGACCTTTTAAGGTCTCGTTCCTGCCATGACCTGAAGGGTCATGGCGGCGCGTGGAGGTGGAGAAAACAATCCACAAACCGTCCCCCTATTCGCCGGCGAGCGCGCCCATCGACAGGCCGGAGACGATGTACTTCTGGGCCAGGAACGTGATGACGATGGCTGGCAGGATCTGCACCATGGCCACCGCCGCCATCTGCTGGAACGCGGTCTGCGTGTTGCTGGCAAATCGGGAAAGGAACACCGGCAGGGTCTCCGTGGCCCCGGTGGTCAGCACCAGCGAATTCAGCAGCTCGTTCCACGAGAAAATCCAGGTGAAGATCGCCACCACGAAGATGCTGGAACGCGCCAATGGGATGCTGATGTGCCACAAGACCCCGTAGCGCGTCAGGCCGTCGAGGTGCGCGGCCTGCTCCACGTCGAGCGGCACCCCCTGGAAGAAGATCGTCAGCAGCCACACCGCGAAGCTCAGGTTGACGCCGACGTAGACCACGATCAGCCCCGGAAGGGTGTCATACAGACCCACGAACCGCAGCAGCGCGCTGAGCGGGATCACGGCGGCGATCAACGGCATCATGCGCGAACTGATGATCCAGAACTGGATGTCCTGCTTGCGCCGGATGCGGTAGCGCGCCAGGCTGTAGGCCGCCGGGACGGATACGACGATGGTCACCACCATGGTGGCCGAGGCCACGATCAGCGAGCGGATCAGCGGGCCGAGGGCCGAGGAGTCGCCCGTGAACTGCGACACATAGTTGTCCCAGTTGCTGAAGCTGGGCCACACCGGCGGCACCTGCTGCGTTTCGATGAACGTCTTGAACGACGTGACCAGGATCCACAGGATCGGCAGAATGCTGAGCAGGGCCAGCAACAATGAAAAGGCCCAGGCCAGCCAGCGGCCAACCGTCGCGCCGGTCATGCCGCTCTCCTGACGTCCCACTTTGACCCGTGCCCTACGGCCCGCTCCCCGGTCGACTTTCGCGATCATGTCACCTTCTCCTCTCGTAGGACGCGGACGAACAGCTGCGCGATCACGATCGTCACCACCAGGATGACCAACGACGCTGCCGCGGCATAACTTGTGTTGGACGTCAGGAACCCGATCTTGTAAATCTCCGTCGCGTTGGTCAGCGTCGCCGTGCCCGGACCACCCTGGGTCGAGCCATAGACAAGGTCGAATAGGCGGACCACCTCGACCACGGCCAGGATCGCGGCGATGGCGCCGACGCGCAACAGCAGCGGCACGTCGATGCGGACAACGCGGTGGTACCAGCGCGCGCCGTCGACCGCGGCCGCCTCGTAGATGTTCTGCGGGATGCTGAGCAGGCCCGACAGCAGCAGGATGGTGGTGAACGGGACCCATTGCCACAAGTACACGCCGATCAGCGTGAAGAGCGCCATGTCGGGCGAGGCGAACCAGGTCGGCTGGATGTTGAACGGGCTCAGCAGAGAGTTAGCGACGCCGACCAACGGGTCCAGGATATAGCTCCAGAACAGCCCGACGGCCAGACCGGTCATCATCGTCGGGATGATGTAGATCGTGCGCAGGATGCGCGCGCCTGGCAGGCCGTGCGCCGCGCGCAGGATACGGGCGAAGATATAGCCCAGGATGAGCTGCAAGGGGATGGCCAGAGCCAGCAGCTCGGCGGTGGTCAACAGCGATCCGGTAAAGATCGAGTCGGTCACCAGGTGGGCGAAGTTGGTCAGGCCCACGAAGTTGACGGGCGCCACCTGGCCCAGGTGATAGTCGGTCAGGCTGATGCCGACGGAGTACAGCAACGGCCAGATGGTGAGCAGGAACAGGATGATGACGGCCGGCGCGAGCAACAGGTATCCGCCCAACTCGCCGTCCATGATCCGTGTCCGTAGCGAAGGTCGTGGCCGCGCCGCCGGTGGCGCGGCGCTCCTGGATAGGACATCCGGTGTCGTTCTCATCAATCACCATCACCTGGTTGCGTCGTCGACAATAGAGTGCTCGCTCCATGCTAACAGACAACCGCCGGCCCGGAGCGGCGTGTCCACCCCGGGCCGGCGGCCGCCCCGTGCGGTTAGTCGGTTAGCGAACGCACCTTGAAGCCGGCGTTCTTGAGCGAGGTCCCGATGTCATGGTCGGCGTCCAGCATGGCCTGCTGGGGCGTGAGCGAGCCCGCGAGCGCCTTGGAGATGTAGGTGCCCAGGGTGTTGATGATGTCGAAGCTCTGGGCGATGCGCGGGCGGCAGTCGGCGAACGCCGTGGGCGCCACCTGGCGCAGCGTGGCGTACCAGGGGTACTTGGCGGTCAACTGCGGGTTGGTCAGCGACCCGGTGCGCGGCGGGAACCCGCCGGCGAGGGCAAACTGCACCGAGGTCTCGGGGCTGGTGAACCACTTGATGAAGTCCCAGGCCAGGCCCTTCTGGCTGCCGTACTTGTTGATGCCCATGGTCCAGCCGCCGACCTGCGTGACCAACTTGTCGTTGTGCGGGAACGGGGCGGTGGCGTAGGAGTTACCCACCGTCGATTGCGTGGGGTCCGAGGCGGACGGCGTGGTGACGTCCCACTGGTTGACCGCGGCCACGCGGCCGGTGTTGAAGTAGGACTGGCGGTTGGTCCAGGCGATGTTGAGCGCGCCGGGCGGCTCGCTGGGCAGCAAGGTCTTGAGCATGTTGACGACCTGCAGGCCCTGCTTGCTGGCGAACAGGGGCGTCATGTCGGAATAGGGGTTAGCCGAGCCAGGATACATGCTGGCGAACGGCTTGCCGCCGGCGAAGTTGTAGATGTACTCGAAGAAGGCCTGCCCCACGGCGCTGCCGGCCTGGTTATTCATGGCCGTGCCGTAGACGCCGGGGAACTTGGAGCTCTTGGTGGCGACCTGCGCGTTGTGCACAAAATCGGTGATGGTCGTGGCCGGCTTGAGGCCGAGCGTCTGGTAGACCTTCGTGTTGTAGTGCTGGAGCACGAAGTAGGGGGCGAAGGGGAAGCCGACGACGTGGCCCTGCCACGACGACGCCTGGCGCATTACCGGGAAGAAGTCGTTGTACTCGAGCAGTTGCGGGTTTTCCTTGGCGATGTAGGGGTCCAGCGCGTCGACGTAGGGGACGAACTTCTGCGTCCACGGGATGTCGAACACGGTGATGTCGTAGGTGCCGGACTTCTGGTCGCCGGCCAGGACCTCCTTCTGGTAGGTCGCGTCATAGCCGTACGAGTCGATGCTGATCTTGGCGCCGGTGAGGTTGGTAAAGGTCTTGCTCACCTGCTGGTAGGCCCCCAGAAAGGGGTCGTTGATCATGATGATGTGCAGCGTCTTGCCGGCGTATTTCCCCTTGAGCTGCCCCAGGAACTGGGACCATAGCTGGGGGTGCTGGTCCGCGACGCGCGCGGGCGTCCGCGCGGCCTGGACAGGGGCACCCGCGCCGCTCGGCGCGATGGCCGCGGCGCCGACGGCGAGACAAATCGCGGCGGACAGGGCAAACGTTCGCCCCGGACTAAAAGCTTTCATTGCTTCTCCTCGTAACGAAGAACCTTCATGCGCGTCAGTGAGCGCACTGCTCGAGCATCGTCGAGATCGCACCCCATAGGGCCGCCCCGGATCTGGCGTCCGGCACGCGGGTCGTGCGTCACACACGGCGAGTCGTGCGTCACACACGTTCGCGGACCGGCAAGGTCGCAAGCGGGTGTGGTCCTCCTTTCGACTCTCCCTGATGGACGGCCACGCCAGCGCCAACGTCGTAGCGAGGCGTGCGCCGCAGCAATGTAATGCTTTACCTCGTGCGGCCAGTCGCATTGCTTAGGTCTAATGTAAAGGTTTACCCAGCGATTGTCAAGCCCTGTCGGCAACACCATGACCAGCCTGGGCGCGCGTGGCTGCTCAGGCGCGCCTTTCCCCGCCGCCGCGCGCCCGTAGCGGTGGCGCCGGGCCCACCACCCGCGGGTGCAGCGTCGAGGCCCGCTCGATCAAGCGGGGCCGTAGCACCACGCGCCGGGGCGCCCCGGCGAAGCCATCGTTGACGCGATCCAGGAGCAGCCGCGCCGCAGCCGTCCCCAACTCGTCCGTCGGCTGTGCGATGGTGGTCAGCGGCGGATCGAGCAGGGCGGACCAGGGGGCGTCGTCGAATCCGATGACGCTGATGTCCCGCGGGACCCGCAGGCCGCGCTCCTTGAGGGCGGCGATGGCGCCGAGCGACATGGGATTATTGATGGCGAAGATCGCACTGGGCGGCTCGGCCAGGTCCAGGAGCGCCAGCGTTTCCCGATGGCCGCTCTCTTGCATCGAGTCGCCTTGCCGCGTCAGAGCGGGGTCCTCGGCCAGCCCATGCGCCGCCAGCCCCCGGCGATAGCCCTCCAGACGCTCCAGGCCCGGCGTCACCAGGCGCCCCCCGATGTAGCCGATACGGCGATGCCCCAGCGCGACCAGGTGCGCCACCGCCATCATGGCCCCCTCCACGTTGTCGACCAGGACCGAATCGATCTCGACGTCCTCGACACGCCGGTCAAGGCACACCACGGGCACCTGATGCCGTAGCAGGGGCAACAAGACGGCTCCGCTCGTCGTCACAGGCAAGATGATGATGCCGTCGATGCGCTGGGCCTGCATGGCCTCCAAATAGAATCGCTCGCGCGCGGGGTCCTCATCCGAGTTGCACAGGAACAGGCTGTGGTTGCTTTGGTACGCCACGGCCTCGATGGAGTGGATCACCTGCATGAAGAAAGGGTTGCCCACCTCGGCCACGATCAACCCCAGCGTGCCCGACTTGCGCCGGCGCAGGCCGCGCGCGCGCTGGTCGATGCTGTAGTTCAGGTCGCGCACCGCGGCGAGGACGCGGTCACGGGTATGGCCGGTCACCGGCTTGCTCTCGTTGAGCACGCGCGACACGCTGGCCACCGAAACACCCGCGCGTGCCGCCACATCTTTGATGTCTGCCATACACCCTACCCGCACGCCTACCCGCGGCTCACTACACCGTTCAGGACTCCACGATCTCTACCGCGGCGGTCCCGATCATTCGGTCATATCGCCAGCTTATCAGAGGCGAGATAGCCGATTGCCAGTTGCCAGTTGCCAGTTGCCAGTTGCCAGTTGTTAGCGGACGACGTGCCTACTGGGACCGCCGCAGTCCCTGCGGCAAGCCGTCGCGGGGCGCGGTGTGCCGGACCCGGACCGGTGTCTCGCGAACATGGCCGCAGGGACTGCGGCGGCTCGCTCCACTGCCCAGTGGAAACGCCCGTCAACGACTTTTCACGAGCCCTGGCACGGGACGCAATGCGGAGCCTGCCGGGGGTGTCACAGCGTGAGCCTGGCCTCCAGGCCATGCCGCGCCGCGCCAAGTAAGGCGGCTTTGGGGTTGAGGATGACGTGGACGGGCACCGCGCCCAGCAGCTCGGCAAAGCGGCCCTTGTGCCGGAAGATGGGCATAAAGCGGCCGCTCTGGAGCAACGGAAGGATACGCGGCGGAATACCGCCTCCCAGGTACATGCCGCCCGTGGCCAGCAATGTCAGCGCGAGGTTGCCCGCTTGCGCCGCCAGGATGTCCACGAACAACTCCATGGTGCGCGCGCAGAGCGCACAGGTCCGGTCCAGCTTGGACTCGCCCGCCAGACCGGCGAGGGCCGCTTTGACGATGACCGGCGTGGGGTCGTGCGCCGCGGCAAGCTCGGCGGCCAGCCAGTCGGGCTCGGTGGCGGCGCCGCTGTCCTTGAGGAAGGCGTAGAGGTTGGGGATGCCGATCCCCGCGCACACGCGCTCATAGCTGACGTGGTTGAAGCGTCCGAGCAGATAACGCAGCAGGTCCAACTCGAGCGGCGACGTGGGAGCAAAATCGGCATGGCCGCCCTCCGAGGCATAGCCGCGGTAGTGTGTACCGTCCCAGGTCAGGTAGGCCTCGCCGAGCCCGGTACCGGGGGCTAGCACGGCGATGGTCCCGGTTTCGACGCGGCGGCCGGCGTTGATCGTCTCGATATCGGACGGCTCCAGGATCGGAACCGCGTGGGCTACGGACTCCAGGTCGTTGAGCAACGTCACCGCGCGCAAATCCAGGTCGCGGCACAGGTCCGCCTCATCCATGCGCCACGGCAGGTTGGTGATGGTGGCGGTCCCATCGACGACCGGTCCGGCCACGCCGAAGGTGGCCGAGGCGACGGTCACACCGGTGCGCGCGAGGAAATCGCGCACCAGCGCGTCGAGACTGGGATACCGGGCGGAGGGTAGCGTCATCTCGACCAAGGGCCGGTGCGGCCCCGCGTCCGGCGCGTAGATAGCGAGATTCGTCTTCGTCCCTCCGAGGTCGCCGGCGAGTAGCAAACTGTCCCCGCCCGTCCCCATGCCCGTCATGACCACCGTCTCCTTCTTGCCCTGGCCTCTTGCCCCGGCGCTCTTGCCCGTGCCGTTCGTCGCGTCCTGTTACCGCGTGTCTGCTGTTCATTCTAGCGGCTTCGACGGAGGGGTGCACGGCCATCATATGTTCATAGCGTCTGGCCCATCACACCCTGATCCCGCTCCTGGACGGCGTCTACCTGTATGGCCACGTCGTGGGCGCCCTCGCGTTCCTGATCTGGCTCGCGCTCCGCCGTCCCCTCCACATCGCGATCGCGTGCGTCCGCGACACCTTCTGCGTGGCCACGAGCCTGACTGCGTGGCCACGAGCCTGACCCTGCTCATCTACCTCGTCTTCCTCATGACGCCGCCGCGCTTGATAGGCGCGCGGATGGGCCTGCCGCGCGCCTACCAGCTACGCGACTCGGTGGCGCCCCTGCTCGACAGCGCCGCCCACCACGCCCAGATCGGCTACAACCCCGACGCGGCGATGCCGAGCCTGCGCATCGTATGGGCGCTCATCGTCGGGCGCCACGCTGGTCGTGGCCGATCGATGCCGTACGCTCTAACTGTTCGGCGTCCTCTATCCTGCCCTCATGTTGGTCACGGTCGTGGTGACGGGCAACCACCTGCTGCTGGACGCGGTCGGTGGGGCGCTCCTCGTCGTGGCCGCGGCCGGTGCCGTTCGGCTCCTGTGCGCCTGCCGGGATCACGGGTTAATAGGTGACACCGCCGACGATGATCACGTTTGCATAGGGCGTGCATTCGCCCGTGCGCACCACGGCTCGCGCGCGCGCGGATAGGCTCTTGAATTGGTCATGGCTCATACTCTCTAGCCGTGCGCGCGGGAAGCAAGCCTGGATCTTGGCCGGCAGCTCCGTGTCTCCCGCCTCCAGTTCGGTGGCGATGATCAACCCCTCCGCTTCCAGTTCGCTCGCCACCGCTTGGACAACCTGCAGGAAGGGCGGCAAGCCGGCCGTCACGGCAAGGTCGATGCGCGGCACTCCTGGCGGAATGGGAAAGCCCGCGTCGCTGATGACGAGCATGTCCGTATGTCCCATCGCGGCGATCACCTGTGAGACGTGGCTGTTGAGGAGCGTGGTCTTTTTCATATATCTCCCTCGATAGGTTTACCCGACTATCCGTACATACTGTATCGGATTGTCCCCCCAAGGCCACGCAAACAGACAGATCGTCAAGGAGGAGTGATCGTACCGGACAGGTCCCACAAGTCCTCCCAACGCTGATGATCCTTCCATAAGAACACATGTCCCTTGATCAGCCGGCAATTGCGGTCGATCCCCGTGATCTCCGCCATTTCCGCGTCCGTGAGGGGGTCGGACACGACAGCGCGCAGGTTGCCGAGATACTTCTCACGGTGGATCGAGAAGGGGATAGGAATGTGACCCCGTTGCACCGCCCATTTCACGCATACCACGGCCGGGTGGACGCGCAGCCGCCGGGCAATGCGCACGATGACGGGGTCCTCGATATCCACCGTGTCCGTGTCCGTGCGGTCACGGTCGGGGCGGCTGGGTGAGCCGATGGGACTGAAGCCGATCGGGACGATGCCGTGGTCCCTCACGAACCTGAACAGCTCGGGCTGTTGAAGATGAGGATGTAGCTCCATCTCGTTGCACATCGGGGCGATGCGGGCGTCCCGCAACAGCAGGTCGAGCTTGGGGATAGTCATGTTGGAGGTCCCGATATGCCGCGCCAACCCCGACTCGACCAGCTTTTCCATCTGGCGCCAGGTCTTCATGAACTCCTCGTGGATGTAGGGGCGAGCATGGGGATCGCGTGAGTTCACATCGACGCCAGGCGCATGGGCGTTCGGGAACGGCCAATGCACAAGGTACAGGTCCAGGTACTCCAGCTGCAGATCTCGCAGCGACTGCTCGCAGGCGGGGATGACGGTGTCCTGGCCATGCCTGTCGTTCCATAACTTCGATGTGATCCATAGCTCGTCGCGCTTGAGTCCCCTCTGTCTCACACCGCGTAAGGCCTGACCGATCAACTGCTCGTTGCCGTAGACGGACGCGCCGTCGATATGCCGATAGCCAACCTCGATCGCGCCTGTGACGGCCTCGGCGATGGCTTCTCCCATGTGCCGATCAGAGCTAAACGTCCCCAGCCCGATCGCGGGGATGGCCGCGCCCGTAGGCAGGATTTTGCCGGGTACAATCGCCGGATCAACGCCGTCGGGAGCACCGACGAACACCTGCTGCTTTTGTTCCTCGATCATCGATCTCTCCTTGTAACCATGGTCGGCTCTGTTCCTGATTCGGCCGGCTGACAAGGACCGCTAGCCCGACTGGGCGGGCGTGATGCGAAATGCAAAGGCGTGGTCGCCTGGCTTGTCCGACGGCAGCTCGATGATCAAACCGCCGGCGTCGCGGGTCCAGCGTAGCGGCTCGTCGCAGCCCAACAGCTCGACCTTGTCAACGTCCGGTCGGAACAGGCTCGCCTCGGTGGCCAGCGCCTTGACGATCACCCGTCCGTTGTCCGGCCAGGCCAGTGCGATAGCATACAGCGTGTCGCCCCGCGTTGTAAAACGCAGATCCTGACCGCCGAAGGGCGTGCGCTTGGTGTCGTTGAAGCTACCGCCCACGATCTGCGTGGGTCCCTCGCCGAAGACTTTCCACGGCCGCGTGCCGTAGATCGCCTCGCCGTTGACGGTCAGCCAGCGCCCCACGCCGCGCAGCAGGTCCTCTTCCGGCTCGGGGATGGTCCCGTCCGGACGCGGGCCAATGTTCAGCAGCAGCGCGCCATTCTTACTGACGATATCCACGAGGTCGTCCACGATGGAGTCGACGGTCTTGTAGTCCTGGTTTTCCACGTAGCCCCAGGAGTTCTTGGCCACGGCCGTGTCCGTCTGCCAGAAGAGGGGACGCAGATCGTCGAGTTGCCCGCGTTCGATGTCATAGACGGCGGTCCCCTCGGGGAGCGCCTGATGCTTGTAGTTGATGGCGACGCCGCGCCCCCACTGGACACCCCGGTTGTAGTAGTAGGCGGCGAAGCGCTGCAGGTAGGGGGCGAAGGCCGGCTCCTCGATCCACCAGTCGAACCACACCACTTGTGGCCGATACTTATCGACCACCTCGCAGGTGCGCGCCAGCCAGTCGTCGAGGTGCTCCTCGTTCGGCTGTAGCGTCTTGGGTTGGGCGGGACCGTAGAGCCCGGCGTAGCGGGGGTCCCGCACGTCGGAGTCGAAGGCCATGCCGCCATCGAAGAACCACCAGTGCTCGGCGCGGTGGCTGGAGAGGCCAAAGACCAACCATTGTTTGCGCACGGCGGCAGCGAGCTCCCCGATGAGGTCGCGCTTGGGTCCCATCTTGGCGGCGGTCCAGTCGGAGAGCGCCGAGTCGTACATGGCGAACCCATCGTGATGCTCGGCGACGGGGACCACGAACTGCGCGCCCGCCTGTCGGAAAAGGCCGGCCCAGTGATCGGGGTCGAACCGCTCCGCCGTGAACTGCGGGATGAAGTCTTTATAGCCGAATTGGCTTTGCAGGCCGTAGGTCTTGCGGTGGTGCGCAAACTCGGGAGAGCCCTGGAGATACATATTGCGCGGGTACCACTCATTGCCGAAGCCCGGCACGGAGTACACGCCCCAATGGATGAAGACACCGAACTTGGCGTCCTCGTACCACGACGGGACACGATAGGCGTGGAGGGAGTCCCAGTGGGCGGCGAACGGACCGGCCGCAATGACCCGGTTTATCTCGTGCTTCGCGTCGGCGATCGTCATGATTCTTTCCTCCCGGCGTCTTGCCGCTATGGACAGCGCGGTGTCTCGTACCCTACCGTTGGCGCCATCATCTTATGTCCATCAGTAAAGGCTTACACGGAGGTACTGGTCTGGAGGATAGTACGTCATGGGACCGTGTGTCAAGCGCGGCCAGCAGGTTCCCCTTGGCGCGTGTTCCTCCGTAGCTGTTCAAGGCGCACCCAGTCGTGAGGGATGCACCTCAAAATAGTGGAATGCGGCTGGAACAGGGCCTGCGACTGCGGTTGCACGGCAGACCAGGGACACTGCGGTGTCGGAACCTCAACTCTCCTAAACACCTACATCTCAGCACAACCCAAGTTGCACGGCAGACCAGGGACACTGCGGTGTCGGAACGGGGCCAGGAGCAGCGCGGCGGCGGGCCACACCCGACCGCAGTCGGCCCGTCATTTGCCATGCGACCGCAGTCGCAGGTCGGATTCCACAAGTGTAAGGCGCACCCCTTTGGAGGGGGGTGCGCGCCACTTTTTCGCGTGGGCTGCATCGTCTCCCCTGGAACTGCCGCGGTCCCCACGGCACGCGCTCGCGGTCGCTCCGCGGATGGTTGGCG
>JAABUX010002037.1_pt1 | contig 29232 bp, 17 predicted proteins | sample 5561851 | NCBI WGS metagenome assembly JAABUX01 (sample SAMN10711883, study PRJNA513361) | rock metagenome | isolation source: Antarctica rocks | place: Antarctica: Victoria Land, Richard Nunatak red sandstone | collected 2016-01-03 | reverse complement strand
CCGTCAGTTCGAATCTGACCCGCTCCTTGAGGCTTCCTTATCGACAGTATGCTGCAACGCGATCGCCCCTGCAGTGATCAACGCGTCAGATGCTTAGCGGTTTGGTTCCGTAGTCCGGTGACGTGGGTCGATATAGTAGGCCAGCGGAAACTGTAGGATCTCGGCCAACATGGCCAGAGGAGATCTACCGATGAAGCGTTTGGATCATAGACTCATCATTTCATGATTTAGAGTCCCCAGGGAATTTTGGGGCCGGCATAGCCGGTCGAACCGACGGTGAAAGGCGATGGCATCTCGCGCCGCACGGGCGCGTGCTACACTTGCGGAAACCTCGCTTCCAAAATCCCGGCGTCCCACTCCTCCTGGCGCTTCTGTTCGTCGAATGCCAGCTTTCCAAAATTACCGTACTCGGCGCTAGCCCACGCCGCAAGCCGGGGATGCCGGTGATGCCGATAGCGCTCGACAAAGCGCTGTCGCTGTCGGAAGAGCGGCTCCGCTGATCCCGTCCACGAGAAGCTGTGCAGGTTGGCAGACAGAGTAGAAAGGAAATCTTGGCGGTTTCCAAACTGTTCGATAAGCGGGTCCAATAGCGCGTTGACGACAAGCTGACCGTCGTCAGCAACTCGGAAAAGCGGCAGCTCTTTAAGGACGACGAATAGCGCGACGGGCGGGCTCGCGCCTACCCACGACAGTACCTCATCAGTGGATAGCAGGTTAAAGGCAGAGTGCTTTTCTTGCATCACCGGCGAGTCGGTAAGCAAATGCGCCCAGTGAAACGCGCTTAGATGGTCCGCTCCTGCAATCGCTTCGCGGATTGTTGGCCACACCAGTGCAGCGTGCTTGCTAAGGAGTTCAAATACTAGCGGCCGGAGCATGTCATGCGCACTGAAATTCAATTCCCGCTGCTGGCATAATGCGACAGCGTGCGCTGCGAGGGCGGTAAGCGGCTCGGGGTCGGTTGGCTCTTCTGTCATGAAGCGCTTTGCGACCTTGTCGTATGCGTATCGGTCCATCGTCGAAGCGGTGTTGCTAAGCGCGACGGCCCGCGATCGGATTACGGAAGCGAGACAATTCCGGTATGGCAACCACGCTCCGTCATCATTAATGTACATCGAGAGCACGCTAAGAGTCGTCCATCCACCAGTTTCTCCGTGTCGTGACACTTCAGTAAAGACCTTTGCCACCAGTTCGGACGGCACGCTTTCAAGGACGCGACCATATGTGAAAACGCGAAAGTCGTCCGGTGCCACTTCGTTGCGAGTGAGCATGCTGTGCAAGCGCTCCAGATCACCATCGACCAGGCCCGCTACGGCGTTGATCCAAACGAAATGCGGTCGGACGCTATCGACGTCGGCGCACCGTTTCATAAAGGCGCGGTACCGGTCGATAGACAGCAGTCGGCGCGCGTGCAAAAGCCCAGCCAGGAAGCTTGGCTCAAAGGTTCCTGTGCGAATCACCTGGGCTCGTGCAATCACGAGATCGAGCAGGCCATCGTCTTCTACAAGTCTCCCTACCTCTCTGCCGAAGTCAAAGGTGCGACGTTGTTCGCCTTCTACCAATAGCGGTGCCAAACGTGGCCATTCCGCACGTGCCGCGGCAAAATCGGCAACCAGCGTATCGAACGCGGCTGACCGGCGATCTAAGTCACTAAATTCTATTTCTGGAAGGCCCCACCCAAAAGGCGCTTTGCTGACGTGCACCAGGAGCCGGTCAGCAAGGCTCGTCGGTAGGAGCAACGCTTCCCAATCGATGACGGCCTGCCGGTTCTTGGGATCTAGATGTCGTCCCTCATAGCGGAGAGCCTCTTGAGCTTGGGTAAGCGCCTCCGACCACAGTCCCGCGTACGATCCGCGCACGTTACGAAGAGCCTCGTCAATACCTCGTAGGTTCCCAGAGTATACCTGCGTTCGTATGGCTGCCGCGAGCTGATGGCGCGCGAGATCTCCGAGGCGCGTCTCAACCGGGGCTACTGCAGCGAGTCGGCGCAGGGCTTCATTGAAATAAGCGCACTGCTCGGCCAAAGTCCTGGGCGCCCAGTCGCGGTACGTCCGGAATCCTTGCTCTTCCGCTCCGCCCGTACGCGTGTAGTAACGCGTTGCGACTGCCGCTCCCAGCGCTGTTATTGCAAGCGCTTCTTGGCGCTCGTCGCCGCTGGAAAGTAGTTCGTCGACTAATGAAAGCCGGAGTTGCGGTTCCGCTTCGGTCCCGGAAAGCTGCAAGTGAAAGAGCTGGACGAACTGGTTAGAGGCGTTATTCGACCAAGTCTCATTTTCCGCGATGGCAAGTGCAGCCAATAGCCGGCCGGCTCGAAGGAAGCGGGTCCGGTCGTAAATGAGTCGTTCCAAGGCCCAGACGAATTCCCGGCGTCCTTCAGTCGCCGCAAGCAGCTCTTCTCGCGTCGCAGGCCCGAGCACCCGGACCATCATGTCAAGACATGAATCTGGTTCAACACTCACGAGCGCCCGCAAGAGCCGGCTGGTTCGCTTATTATTCAGGGACCCGAGATTCACGAAAGGGCCGCTGATGCCCATCATCCTCCGCACCATCTCAGCCGCGCGTTCCGTCGGACTGAGTGATGAGAAGCGCTGCGCGAGAGCCTCGGCAAGCCCCGCAGGCATCTCCTCGTCCCTGAGGACCGCTTCCTGAGTCGAGGGAAGTGTGTTGACGAACCAGGACTCCGCGAGCGTGATTGCTAGCGGCAACGGCGTTACGCGAACGAAATCTCCGATACCATCGATGAGTCCCCTACGGCGGAAGTATTGTACGGTGCTGAAAAAGTCTTGGGGACTCTGATGGCAAACGCACTGCGCCACATAGTTCAAGTGTGATTCCACCGGACCCGCGATGCCAACGTGATGAAATAGCGCGCAAGCTTCGATTGTCCGCCGCTTTGCGTCATCGGGCGCATCTCGTCCCCAAAGGAGACGCTCAGTGAAGTCCTCGCCGGTAAGCGGAAGCCGGTTCAAATCCTCCTGGACGCCGGACTCGATTAACTGAACCGCAAGTCTCGGAAAACCGTCCACGAAAACGACCATGCGCTCGAGTTGACCTGCCGGTGCTGCAGGTAACGCCGAGCGCAGAATGTCGTGGATGACAGCGCGTGAAGACTGCCCGATTTCGAGGAGGCCTGCCGGATTCGCGTCTTTTGCGAGGTCGAGATCAATTGTCAGTAGGCTTAACAGGCTATTGGGTTGATCGATAACATCGCGCAGCTTCTGATGTAAGGTTAAACTGCAGTTGTCGACAACGACGATTCCCGTGCGCGAACGATGAACCAAGCCGTGTATATGGGCGAGGACCGCTGCGTCTTCAGGATCGTCGACGTAGATAACGCTATTCGCGACGTTAGCGAGCGTGGAACCTGGCAGCGACGGGCGGAACGTTTCGAGCGCAAGGCGGGTCTTGCCGAGCCCTGACAGCCCGATCATGCGGAGCACCGACCGCGGCTGGAGAAGCTCCGAGCGCAGGGACCTCATCTGATCGTCTATCCCCGCGTCGCGTTGGTACTGTGTTCGGTTGTGACGCGCCAATTGCGACCACGATTCCCAGGGCAAGAAGTTGTCCGGGATCAGAACGCCCAGTAATCGGTGCGCCAGAAGCGCCACGCCGTAATGCTCGTTCACCCAACTCGCAATGACGTCGCCCGAGAATATTTCGATCCTCGCCGCATTTCCAACGTCGGCGCCGAGCTCTTGCGCGATGACTTTGCGAATTTCCGCTTTTCGGGCCTCTTTCATCTTGCCGGTACAGGGCTGCGCCAGGAAGAGCACATAGGCTCCGCCCGCGCTTAAATTGTCGGCGACGCGCGGTTTCAGCGCGCCGTCTTTTAGAAGCTCTCGCCGGCAATCAGCGGGTTGAAGTTTTCCCGCCTTGACCTGGAATTGCGTTCGTCGCTGCTTGATGTAGCCCGCTTCGCTCGGACCTTCGGACCAAGAGACGATACCGTCTTCTCCGTCATCGGACATATCGAGTGTGCGCGGAATCTGTGCCGCCTCAATGCCGATACGCGCCCGTATTAGGGTGGCATCGACGACGGCTTTTAAGACCTCGGTGAGTTGCCGAGCATCAAGATGCTCGATCTGTTTCTCGGTGACTTCAGCTGGTGTCGCCACGGCACACTCCTATAAAGGCATCGCGCGTCGGCGACATCGATGCAGCACCAGATTCATGCCCGCGGAAGCGAAAAAGGCTCTTCGCAACGATACTGCCCAGGTCGGCTCTGCTTGTCGCACGCTGCCAACACCTGTGGCAAGAGCGGTAGCGGCTGACGGTGTCGTCACACACTGCTTAACTCAACTAGGAAGATCGTTGGCACAAATAGGCTACTTCGCCGTAAGGATGGTTTCTACAGCATCGACGACGCTGATATCCGTAAGGTCGGTTTGATCGCTGTCCGGCACTCTCGTTCGTGCATCCAGGCTACGCGACCAGATCACGCGGTAGTCCTCCGCCTCTGCGATCTCTTTCACAAAAAGTTTGCCGCGAATATCGTGCTGGTTGCGAATCAATGCCCGCAAAAGCTTCTCATCGACCGGACCGGCGGCAAAGAGGCCCGTGCCTTCTGACAGGATCGAGCGCCAAAGTTCGATTGCCGCTTCACGACGCGAGCGGGGTGAAATGCGCTCGCCGAACACGGCCTCGATCATTTGCGCGGTCGTCATCATCGACAGGGCGTGCCGCGACGACTCGGGAGCGGCTTCACCGGGCGCGATCGCGCGCGGCATGGTTCCCGTTTCCCATTCAAGTTCGTAGTCTGGATGTTCGCGTGAACCGAGGTCGATAAGGCGGAGGTCACCTTCTTCTGCGCCCCAGATAGTCACCGTATCCCAGTCGTCTCCGGATCGGAGATGATCCATGAGCGAGTTTCTTGACCGCGCGACGTCAACGATCGTGCTAAACGCGCGTCGCGCTGCTGCATAGTTCATCGAACCTCCAAATCTCTTACGGCGGTGGACCGCAGTGGATCAGCGAATCACGTACGACACTTTGTGCGGTACGCCGCGTTTTCTTCGTTTCTTCGCGGCGCGCCGGGCAGATCGTGACGCATCGCCATGAGCAGCGCGGTAAGCCGCTCCATCAAGAGCCGCACCTTCTTTCCCCCAGCGGTGCCGCGGCTGCAGCTGTAGCGCCCGCAAGAACCTGCGCACCAGCGGGTGGTCCGTTGCGAGCGGTAAGCGAAAAGGGACCGGCCTCGGTAATCGAAACGCCCCCACCTAGGGCAGCGCTTCTTTTTTGGAATTCAGACGACCTGGATATCGTCTGGGTCCCGAGAGTCGCTTTGTACGGCCTAATTTGCCGCCGTTTTTGGCCGCGTTTTGGCGGTTTGGGTCGCGGAGGGGCTTTGTAGTGTCGGTGGCCGCCGGTCGCGGGTGCGGTAGCTTTCGCCGGCGATTGGAATGACGCGGGCGTGATGGACGAGTCGGTCAAGAATCGCGGTGGCGAGGATCGGATCGGCGAACATCTCACCCCAGAGCTCAAATGGTTTGTTGCTCGTGATGATGATCGAGCCGCGTTCGTACCGCTCTGAGACGATGCGGAAGACGTGATCGGCGACGACTTTGTTAAGCGGGGTCCTCAGACATTTTGCCACTTAGCCTTCTCGACATTCTCTTGACGAAGAAGCAGCGAAAGTGCGACATGTCACCCGCAGTGGTGATGACATTCGCTATTAAGAGGCCACACCTTTACAAGTCTATTGGCGCTGGTAGTCGTAGCGTGGCTCAGCATGGTGTCTTGATCTCCGGTCGAGTGCATCACAAGATGGACGAATACGTTTCATGTCTTCCAAACTTCCGTTGTTGCTTGCGACGCGATTACACCTTCGTCAGGTGCCCGAAGGTCACATCGGTTTTCGCCGTTAGGATTCGTATCTCGTAATTACGCTCTTGAGGCCAGCCGTGGAAAGATAATATCCTTCATCCGTCCAGTCTTTATTCTTGCCGTGCGTGTTGTACCTTGGGACGCATCCGTAAACGTCCTTGAACGACAGCAGCAGCCCTTGCTCCAGCTTCTTCCACATCGCTACGTGTTTTCGCCGCCTTGCCGTATAGACATAAACGTCGATGCGCCTCGTTCCATGGTCGGCCAGCGCTTGCCGGGCCTTTGCGGCAACGCTGCCGAGAACTCGATCAACGCCTTTGCGCGTCGTGCCAATATAAACGATGCGAGAACGGCGCTTGCCATACTTCTTGGGCTTGTTGCTGACGATGACATAAACGAGCTTCTCGGCATGGACAGCGAGGCGGGTCAGTGTCAGTGCCGCGTCTTTGGCACCTCCGGAGATCTTTGAGCGGCGCGTTCCCTTAGAACTTGCCGACCGTCGCATAAGGGGCCGGTTCGTGGAACCGTGATGCATAGCTATTGGGTGCCGGCCACGTCCAGATGCCTGCCAACATGCCCGATCAGCAATTCGCCGTCCTTATCGCCAAAGAATATCCGGGCAGAGTCGTCCTTGCCGCCTCCTCCGAACTTCACGTGCTTTTGGAGCGCGGTGTTCACCCCGTCGATGCGAACGGCGCGCTGGCGGCCGAACTTCCTCATGGTTGTGTCCGATTCGAACATCGAACACGGGAAGCGGACGCTTTCGGTTGCCGCAATGTCTAGACGCTGACCAGAAGATCGGATGTCGGTCCAGAGGAATCCAAGGCGGATCAACGCCGCCTGAATGTCGGCGGGGCGCTTGAAGTGCAACGCTTCCATCGCTCCCTCCTTCGCCTCGTCGCTCACTCGAACGCGCGCTCCATAGAGGACGAAGAGTCGCTCGGCCTGCTCGACTGCGTCGAAGATGGTGCCCGGCAAGGGTTGGCCGGCTACCAGCCTCTCGACGCTCTCGACGTCCCGCACGATCGGATCTGCACCGGTCTTAGCGCTCAATGCATGCTGGAGAGCGACCTTGTCAGCCTGCAGCTGGCCGTTTCGCTTGAATTCCTGACGCGTGTACTCTTCCGCGACGGATTTCTGATTGAGATACGACTGAGCGCGCTCCGTCAATTCTGCGATCTGCTTTTGCAGATCGGCGATTTCATCGTCAGCAAGTTGGAGAAGTTCCGAATCCACCGTTTGCGTTCCCGCAGGTGCGGCGCTCCTCTGCGCCTGGATGACCTTCGTGCGTATCTCTTCGTAGGATCGGTGCGCCTTGTCATTGACGACACGAGTGACGGTTGCACTGCCGATCTCGTTGCGCAACCACTTGGAGAAAGCTGCTGGCCCTTCGAGATTCGCGAAACGCCAGGCGATGATGGTCTCGAAGCGCGAGGCGGGCGCTGCCAACGCTTCGCCGGCAACCCGCGGATAGAAGGTTTGAAGGGAACCGCGTGCGAGCTGGAATCCTTCGCCAAGGACTGCGTTGAGCCTGAAGCGCGCGTTGCGCGTTAACTTGACGACATGCGCGAGGCCGACGAAATCGGCCGACACGCGTCCGTGGTCCATCGGACATCCATCCGCGAGGACGATGACCGGAAGGTCGCGTGCCGCTTCGCTGATGAGGTCGGCCACATCGTCAGCTTCAGGACCGTATTCGGCGGTGCGGCAACCCCGCTCGAATATCTCGATGTCTGAGAGCGCCTCGCGCGCCCACAAATCTTTGATGAAGCGCGGCGGCTTGCACTCGCGGAAATCGCCAGCGACGCCGGCAAACCATTGACGGGTGGCAATCTGCGCGTGGCCCTCTTCGCGTTCGATCGTCACTTCCGTGCGCCAGTCGCGAAGTCGGTCCAGCTTTCCGGGTCTCCGGGTCGGTCTCGCGGTGCTGCAGCCTGACGACCGTGATGCTGCCGTCCGGCGATCGTGCCGCTTGAGCGACCAATCCGGTCTGCAGCGAATGATTCAAGTCGAAGTCGTGTCCGGCAAGGGCGGTCTCGTGGTCCTTCAGCGTCGGGTGTTTCCGAATCCAGCCCAGCACCACGTCGCACGCTTCGTCGTAGCCGTTTGGGTCAAGGTCAAAAACCGCCGCGTAAATCGGCCGGATCGTGCTTCGCATCGGTAGGCGGTTGAGGGCGAGGCTACGGCGAGGAAACGATGGGCGGGGCGCGCGGCCTTCAAACATCCGATTCTCCGAGAAAATACAGCTCAGCGCCTCGACGAAGCACGCCTAGTCGTAGTTTGTGTCGGCTCGATCTCAAGTCCGTCTCGGGAACCTGACGCTCCTCTGGAAATCGATCGAGACGCATCGCCGCTGTCCGTGCGGCGCGGACCTGTGAGCCGCTCTACGCGCCGCTAACGATCGGAATACGATGTTAGGTCCCCCGGTGGCTGAAAGCGGCGGTGCGATCCTATCTCGTTTTGATGATCGGCTATCGAAATAACGTCACGCTCACGCCTTCATCGAATTCAAGAATGCGTGGCTCGGTACCATTATACTTCTCCATCTCCCGTATCATGGTTGGAACACCCAGTGACATGCGCTCGGAGTATCCGTAATCGGCCAACGTGCTCTCCAGAACCTCATTCCGTTTGCCGCGAGCGCCGACTTTCATGCCTTCGACAGTAATACCATTCGGTAATCGGCCCGGGCTTATGACCTCGATTCGGTCTTGGAAAACGCGAAACTGCGTTGGCCTTGTCGTCATCCGATAATCGCGATGAGCTACGGCGTTGACCACTGCTTCGCGCAACGCGATGTGAGGAAAGCGTGGGCCGATTTCACGCGTCGCGCCGACGACTGAATTTAGCCGCTCGGCATGGCGATAGAAAAAGTCGAGCGCCGTCTCAACGACGCCACCCTCGCGCGCGTCATCAGAGGAGCCCAGCATGACCATTGGGCCGATGATATCGAGTCGTTCGTCAACCGGCAAACGAGCCTCAACGGTTGGAAACGCTACCGCTTCGATGATAGCGCCCGTAAGAAATCGATTGGGGCGCGATCCGAAACATAACAACCCTGCGATGGTCGGGACGACGGCCTCCGTACCCTCGGCGGCGACGGCGAACTCCAATAGAGTCAGCAAGTGGTTCCGTCGCAACGCATCGTTCGGAAAATTTTGGCCCCGAACACGTTCAATGTAGTCACGTAGTCGGCGTTCGTCTAACTCCTCCATCGTAGCCGCAACAACGGGCGATAATTCCGCTCGGATCGCAAGACGTTGTTGAAAGAGCCTGGCAAGCTCGTCGTTGCTTGCCACACGCGTTATGGAACCGACGCGTATGTAATAAGTGCGCTCCCCCTCCCTTCCTCTGTCTTTGAAAGCATGCACCTCAGGCCCAGGTGAGATTCGAACGACTGCGACTGTAGCGCCTCCTTCATAGTCTCGCACCAGTTCGAACGACGGAATCAGCGGCGGTTCAACCTTATCGCGGGCGCATTGCATGACCCATTCCTCCAGTTTAGGCCGCGTTATGCCTGCGACCGAGCCGTCGTCGCGAACACCAAGCAAGATAATGCCGCCCCGGAAGTTAGCGAATGCGACAAACTCGCGCGCCAGTTGCTCCGGCTTTACGGCGTCTTCCTTAAATTCGACGAACGAGTTTTCGCCATCATATATCCACTGCGAGAGCTGGTCGCGCGTGGCCATATCCTAGAAGCCGTACTTCGCACGGCGGCTTAAGAAAGCGGCTTTGCCACCTTCCAAGATTTCCTCAACGAAAGCGGCGACGGTTGGCGTGTCGATTGAGCCGACGAGGTCGTCATCGACGATCGAATTTCCATCCCCGGCACCCCCTCCGGCTGCCTGCATCCCGACGATCAGTTCAGCGTCTCCGAGCACCGGAATATTCGCATTGTGCGTTGCGAAAATGAACTGGCGATTATCCTTGGCCTCACGGAGTTTCTGCACGACGCCGTCCATGAGGAAGCGGTTATCTAGGTCATCTTCGGGCTGGTCGATGAGGAGCGGTGCTGCTGCGTCGATCAGCAACAGCATGAGCACGGCAGTCGCCTTCTGCCCGGCGCTAAGCGACTCCAGCGCTCTCCATTGAGGCGCCTGCGCAGTCCCGACGTTGAGGTGAACGCTCGTCACATGACCGAGGTCGAGCGCTTGCAGTTCCAGCTTCCATTCGAGGGGAGCGCTGAGCAGCTTTTCGACTTGAGTTGATGTAAGTTCGTACCGGGAGGCTAGGGCGACGGCATCGCTCGCGAACACTTCGTCAGCGAAGACGGAGATAGCAAATTCTGATCCATCGCGCCTTTTAGGGACTTCGGTAATGCGCGCCGCTAACGCCTTAAAATGCTGGATCAGGGCGGAGGGTTCGGCATCCATCGCTACCTTGACGTCGACTCGGCCGTCCGTCCTCCTCACGACGCGCTTTGCCGCAGTCGCTAGGCGCTGGAATACCTTGCGGCGATGCTCAATCCACGTTCGCAAAAGCTCGGCGCGATCCGTGAAGGCCTTGTCGTATTGCGTTGAGAGTCGCTGCAACTCGAGCGCAATAGGGCCCAGTTCTTGAACACGTCTTTCCAGCCGGAGATATTCCTGACCATCGATACGCTGCTTTTGAAGCTGGCGAAGAATGCGCTCGTATTCGGTATTGACGAGCGCCTCGCGGCCTTTCCACTCGTCCATTACGCGCTGCCGACTTGCGCGCGCCGCCGCGAGCGCTGTCCGGGCACCCGTTATTTGCGTCTGCAAGCTTGATGACAGCGCAGCCAATGCGTCCCTCAATGGCGCGAGAATAGCGGCGCCAGGTAAGTCCCCGAGCACTGCCTGTGAAACGAAGGCCTCGTCGAGCGGAATCATGTCGCCAAGGGATTCCACCGCATAATCGACATCGGCCAGGCGCTCGTCGAAGGTTTGAACGACGCGCTGCTCCCGCATTAGGGCAGTTTGATTCTTTAGCTGCTGTTCGAGCCCGGCAGATCGGTATTGGGTGAGCGTTTCGCGAAGACCGGGCAACGACGCGGTCCGGTCTTCCGCCGCACGTCGATCAGCAGCGATGCGTACGAGCAGCTCCTGTGAGCGCGTAAGGCGCGATGCGAGGTCATTCCCCACCTCGATCAGATCATGATCCGGAGGCGCCAATCGCGAAAGTAGTCCCGTCAGCGCGTGGGAATCTTGCGCGATCTGCGCGATCTCATGCTGTCCAAATATCTCGAGACCGGGCAATACCTCGCGGGGGTTTAACGGAAGCGCGGTTCCATTCTCATCGCGAACGATCGCCGCGTTGGGAACGGTACGCTCCACAGTCAGCGTGCGCGGTGTAGGGCGCAGGACATTGACTACAGCGGCAATCTTCGTACCGCTCTTTAGGACGGTTCGTACGATCCGCTCATGTGTCCGCTGCGACTCCTGATCTAATGGGCTCAAGCCGAATAGGTAGCGTAACGATTCCAAAACCGTCGATTTACCAGTTCCGCGGCCGCCGACGAGAACGTTTAGTCGTTCGTTGAAATGCAGCTCGACGCCATCAAGAAAGCCACCCTCACAAACGAACGCCGTAATCCTCGAGTGCGGCTCGTCCGACGACTCAAAGTTCGAGCGCACGCGGCTACCCGGGTCGAGAAACGCCTGGCGCAAGCCCTCGATCGATGGGGTCGCCATCTTGATGCGCGTCGAGACGCTGCGTTTGCTAAGCTGCGAGGGTGCCACGACGTCTCTCGCGTTGAGAATAGCAAGGGGCCGCTCGCGGCGGTAGTTCGGGTCCTTGTTATCGATGATTTGGCGATATTCCAGCGGCACATCATCGAGCGGCCCCGGAATGGCGACCGCGAATAGAGCCTCTGATTTCCAGGCAGCTTCTCGCGACTTTCCGCTCAAAGCAGACAGCAAGCCGTTCTTGGCTGTAATGTGAGGCGCGATCGCGACGGCTCCCCACGTTCCCACCTCGGCGACCAGGTCGATGAATCTCTGCCGACATAGGTCGTTCGGCTTTCCCGAAACGAAACCGCATTGGGCAAGATATCCCTCAAGCGTTTCCATTGGTGTACCTGGAGCGAAGATTACGAGGACGTGAACGCTATCGCTGGATGTCACCTCGAATCCGGGGAAGGCGGCGATGCCTGCCGATTGTGCGGCTTCTAACAACGATTGCGAACTGCGTACACACTTGTGATCTGTAACGGCGATCACTCCAATGCCGTTGGCGACACACGCTGCAACTATCGCTTCGTCGTATTCGGCAGGGTTAGCCCAGCCGTGTTTTTCCCCGCGCTTATCGAGGTATTCAAGCGGGTTGACCTGTAGTGCGCTCTTGTAGTACCGCGCCCCACTTGCTCGCGCAAAAGCCCGATCGATTGCAGCGTCTCGGCCGGGTGTGACGATTTGCGTAATCATGGCGTCTCGACGACTGGCGGCCGGGCGTAACGGGTCGCGCTCGATCGTTTCGGAGTCACGCGACCGTTGCCGGCGCGGCGTCGCTCAATCCCTTTGTAAACGCCGTCTTTGGCTCACCGTAAAACACGAGGTCGACCTTATCCAGCACCTCTGGCGGCATCATGGAAACCTCACGTCGATTTTCGACCGGGACGAGGACTCGCTGCGCTCCCGCGTCGGCGACGACTTGCAAAATGTCCGCGAAACCGGTCAGGCCGATCGGTGCGCCCTGCAACGTGAGGCCGCCGAGGACGACGACCTGCTCGCGGACGGGAACCCGCGCGAGCGCCGACACCAGTGCGAGCGCCATACCGGTCGCGACGTTCGAACCGTCGCTTGCATTAAGGACGTTCGTCGCCTGCAGCGCAAGATCGAGGTCGCGTGGATTCCGGTTGGCGACAATTTCTGCGGAGTGTTTCTTGACGTAGGCGAGGGCGATGTCGAAAGCTTCCTTGAGTGGGCCGCCGCCAGTGCCGAGCAATCGACCCTTACCGGAACCGGCGTGCGCGGTAGCCTCGAGGCGATAGATGCACGCCTTGGAAGTCGCCGCATCGAATCCACCGGCGTAGACAACGCCGGGCTCCTGCAGTCCGCTGGGAATCAAAGACGCCGAACCGCTCTCGCCAAGTGAAACGATCGTTTCGGTTCCGGTCTCCTTCGAGATGACGGACAGGTTGGTTGCGTGATATTCGATGCCGCCCATTCGCTTGAGCTGTTCCTTCACACGCCGGCGAAGCTCGACCGCCAATTGAACGTACTCGCCTAAGTATTCGGATTTTACATCTCCAGCTGGATGAAGCAACTTCACCAGTCCCGATACCGTTTTCTTGGCGGCCTTCACGTCGCGCGCATTGAATGCTGAGCCGAAGCGGAAGTCGCGCTCAAGCAAGTCAACGTACGACGTCTTGCGCTGTTCGCGAAGGAACGCCGCGAAGTAGTCGACCATTAACCCGTACGACTTCGTGAAGAACTCCTGCTTCATCTTCGGCACCTCCCAGCCCGGGAGATAGGCGTGAAGCCGATCGAGGAACGCGAGGTCTTGCATCTTGTCGGGGAACGGCTCGAAGAGATGACGCGCCTGACCCGCTGCACGGACATCGAAGTTTATGTTGCCGAGAAACACCATCGAGCCTTGCGCGCTGTACTGCTGCTTTCCGCGCGAGAACAGACCCGACTCCATATAACCCTTGAATATTTGGATCGCGTCGGCTTCGCTCAGCTTCATGCCACCGACTTCATCGAAAGCGACGACGTCCCACAGGCCGACGAGGCCAATCCGGCCGTTCGCGTTGTTCACAAACAGCTGCGCAACGGACGCCTTTCCGCCACTCACGAGCGTAGCGAACGGCGAAATCTGCTCGAAGACGAAGCTCTTGCCAGTGCCGCGCGGCCCGAGCTCGACCAGGTTGTAATTCGCTTCCACGAACGGGATCAACCGAACGAGCAACAGCAGCTTGAGCCGGAAATCAAAATGATCAGGTTCCAGGCCGACACTGCGCAGCAACAGGTCGAGCCACTCCTCGCGATCGAGCCGCGCGCGCGCTTCGACGATCTCGTCGAGACGAAAGCGCGTCAGCTGAATCGGCTTAAACGAGGAGACGTAGAAGGGCCGGATCTTCGTCTGTGAGACGATCGATGGATCGTAACCAAGCTCCACCTCCGCCCACACGCCGTCGCCGACGATCATCGGATAATCGGCCAGAAGCTGGTCGTTGACGTTGACGTTCTTGATGTTGAGGCTGACGAGCTCGCCCCAATAGCGGTCTTCGCTCTCGCTGAGGCGGACGATCAGTTTGTCGATGACCTTGAACGTGCCGCGCTGCTTGGTCTTCGCTTTGATCTGTTCGGCTTCGTCCGGTCGCGCGTAGTGATCGGTAAGAAAGGAGCGAACGTGCTCGAGGCCCTCGCGGATCGCCTCGACATCGTTCGAGCCGCAGTAGCGCCCAAGGAGAAACTCGAGCACGTAAATCGGCACATTGAAGGCGCCCTTGAGTTGCAGCACGAGGTCCTTGCGAACCAAGCGTCCCTCGAACGCGTCGAGCCCGACGGCGGGCGCCGCGAGGTCGCTACTCATGGGGCTCGTACTCGACGGTCTTTGCGGCCAGCAGTGGTCCAGCATCGATCATGACTGCAATTTCGACGCGGCCGGCCGGAGCGTCTTCCGGCAGCAAGGTTGTCAGTGTCATCTGCCCCGCGGAATCAGCGGCCCAGGGGAAAGGCCGATCGGTCACCGCACCGTCACTCGTACCGACGCGTAGTCGGAGGGTCGTGCCGCTGGGAACGGCGCCCCTGGGCTTGAGGGTTACCGGCACGCGCCGCGCGGTGAGCCGTTTCGGAAATTGAATCTGGAAGGCGGGCTCGCCGTCGCTCGTCGCCTTTTTCGGCGAGAGGCGTAGAACCGGAATCACGAGTTCTTGCAAAGCGATCCCGCCATGTACGAAACCCAAGGCCCCCTGCGTCTTGAAGACGCTCGCTCCTGGCGGAAAGTCCACCGTCACGTCTCCTTCGACGCCCAGCGCCTTCGCAGTTCTCGATACCACCGGTTCGTCGAGCGCTTCACTGCTGCTGACTCGATAGCGACGCTTCCTCACTTCGTTGTCACTCTTCTTGTCGAATGCGAGCTTGTTGTCGGTTGCGGGTGGAAGGGTCAGGAAGCCGTGATCCGCGGTGGCAATCACCGCGTAGCCGCGGCGGGCGAGATCGTTGAGCAGCTTTGCGACGTCGACAATCAGCTGCTCGTAGTGCGGGAATGCTTCGTCTTGCAGCGTCTCCCCGAGCTCATCGACGGCGTTGTGGAAGACGACGATTCGGTCGTCGTCGATCTGTTCGCGGGCGAGATCGCCGTTCCATAAAACGCGAAAGCCCGCGGCTCGCCAGATTTCGTCCCGCGCGCTCTTCACCGTCGTGATGCGCGCTCCGATGCGGACAACGAGATGCGTGCCTTCAGCCGCGAGCGACAGAGGCTCGTCCGACGGCACGAGCGCGCTCATCCCTACTTCCGTCTTGGTGGGAAGCGTGGCCACCGCCCAATCGAGCTGCTTCTCGATTGTCGTCTTCGGCAGCCGCTCGAAGACGTCGCGTCCCATTTCAAAACGCAGCGCATCGAGGATCACGACCGCGCAGCGGCCTTGTAGCGACGCGAACGAAGCCCCGAGCGCACGTTGAGGATTGGGAAATGCCCAGGTCGGTTCGGCGGCGAGACGGGTCGCGAAGGCTACATTGAGGTCGCGTAGCCACTCCCGATAGTGCGTCTCGCACGCGAGCCGCAACGCACCTTCGAGCGCACCAACGCAATGGCGATAGAGCCGATCGATCTCGCCTAGATATTCAACATAGTTGACGATGAACGCGTTGCTGAACGGCTGCGGCTGCGCAAGCCATTCCCGGCCTTCGGCTATGCGAACATCGAACTCGAGTGCTGCGGCAAACGGAGCTGTAAGGTCGTCATCGGCCAGTGCCGCTTCGTTTCCGCGCAGCACATCGAAGGCGTGGGCCGGGCCGGCGGCGTCTGCCTCCGCGCGAATGGCGGCACCGATGGCTTCAATGCGCCCGGGCGCAAGGCGAAGCGTCGCGAGGTCCTTGATCGAGAATCCGTCGAGCGAGGCGTGCAGCGCAGCCTGCGCGTACTGAAAAAGTTCGCGTAAACGTTCTAACCGTTTGGGGTTTTCAGCGAGCCGGCGTGCGAAGGTTGACAGCGCAGCACGATCCGTGTTCTCGACGAGATGCTCGAGGCGGTCACGACCGGTCGGAGTCTTTGCGTAATCGGCGATCAGCGCGAAGCGCGCCAGCGTTTCCGCCGTGGCGGGCGATCCGAGCCCCAGACGATCGGCGAGGACCGCTTCGACGAAGCGGTCAGCGTCGCTCGGTCCGCGCGCAACGCGCGCGCCAGCTCGTCGGTCCGTGCGATCGAGCTGCGCTAGCGCGAGATCGACGATGTCGCCCTCAGTTCGGTCGCGCAGCGTGAGTGCAAGGCCGAGATCGAGATCGCCGTTTGCCCACCACCGACCACCGATACGATCCCACGTAGCGAGCAGTAGAGCGGCGTGCTCACGGGCCTGTGCCGCCGAAGCGGATGTTGGCGAGAGGCCGCGATCGGCGATCAGATCGTCAACGTCGAACGTGCGGATCATCCCGAAGCACTGCACGAGCTCTTCGAGCGGCTCCAGTTCTTGGCGCGACGTCGCGTAGAGAATCGTGCCCGGCGCGGGATTTGCGAGCAGCAGGCGCCGCTCGAGAATGTCGCGCTCCTGCATCGCGATGGCGTTTGGCACCCAAATGCCTTCGGCTACCAAGCGCTCAAAGCGGCGTTGCGGATCGAGCCAGAAGACGAGCGGCGCCCCGTCCTGAGCGCGAAGGCGAAGCGCGAGCAGGTCGGCGAGTCGCTCGGCGGTCGCAATCACTGCGGTAGGTACGGTGCGAGCGGCCTGAGTAGTTCGATGCGCGGGCGAATGTCGTCCGCGCCTTCGCCCCAACGGTCGAGTATACGCTCGAAGTGTTCGCGGAGGTGTTCGACGTCATCGAGTATCTCTTCCGCGATCGCGCGCGTTGCGCCGCGTGTCCCCGCTGCAACGTCGGCTCGAGCGCGCTGCGCTTCCGGCACAAGCTCGGTGGCGATCATCGCGCGGAGGTCGTCACGTGAAACGCCGAGCGCGTCAATGAAGAATACAATACGGTCGCGTACTGCGGAAATGCGCACGATTCGCGGCCGCTTCTCGTAGAGTTGCAGATGGTAACGATGGAATTCACGATCTAGCCAGTGGGCGACGCTTGTACCTAGTAGCTCCGTTGCCGCTTCCATCGGTCTGCCAACCGAGAAACGTTTTTCAATTAGATGTTGCACTCTGGAGAGGCATGACTCGCGGCGGAGGATCGGCTCAGTCTGCAGCATCCGTCGCACCATACCAGAAAGGTAACGCCGAAGCTGCTCATCGGCAGCCACCAGTGGGTCCTGTATTTCCACGCTGCGGAAGCCGCGAATACGTAGGCTCTTTTCTTCACCGATCTCCGGGCCGAAGGCATGGTCGATTTGCGCCCAATCTTCCGACGTGAAGCCCATCTCGGCAGATACGAATTCCGTCGCCCTTTTCTGTGATGTCTCGCGTACCTGGCAAAATGCCTTCCGCTCATTAACGGCGGCGCGCGCAGCGGCTAGAAGTTCACTCTCTGCCACCGTATGCATCCAAGGTTCGGTGAATCTTCTATCGACCTCGTCGCCCGCTGCGAATCGCGCGCACGCATCGACAGCTGAGCGCGCTATCGCGGTCAACGCCTCACCTAACATGCCCTTGAGCGGTGGAACGCATAATCGTTGCAGTTGCCCGACTTCAAAGTTACGCGTCGGCGATTGCGCCATCAACAGCGCCTGAGCGACTTTACTATTAAGGTACCCGAGCAACGCCAAGTCGTAGTCGCCAACGATGATGGGTCCCCCGTGCGAAAAAATTGCGGGTTCAGCGAGCAGCCTCGCATGAAACCGATCGGCAACGTTCGGATACGTAAGGCCTTCGCGAAAGTAGTATTGGCGGTTCCTGATGACCGAACCTGAAAAAGCAACAACGTCTGCCCCGTCGTCGGCCCAGTCGATGACGCGCGCTAGCGGCTCGTAGAATGGCGAGTAGTCCCCTCCCTTCGTAAAGGGAACCCATCGATTATTGCGGCCGATGTTTTCGCTTGGGACCTCCCAGTGATATCGCACGAAGCGGTCGTTGTCACCGGTCGCTAACCCCTGGCGGACTATGCCGTAAATCGGTTCGAGCGCCGGATAGCGGTCGTACGCGGATAGGACCGCTATCGGGGCCCAATAGGCGAGAGTCTGCGTCGGAAGTTTGCGGAGGTTCGTAAGCTTCGGTCGGTACGTGTACTCAGTGAGATCGCCCGAATTGCCTCGGACGCGCGCTGTGGCCGCCGCGAGCGCCACTTCGCGTTCTGGCTCGCGCAAGAGGCGGAACACTAAGGCTTCAGCTCCCGCGCGCGGCCGCTCAGCGAAACCGACGACCGCAGCAACGTCTACACTACTCTCATCCAAGATTTTGTCGCCGCCATCTGCGAGCGTTACAAGGCGCCCATCCTCAATGAACAGCTTGCGGACGTGTTTGAATGACTCGAGGTAGAGAAACGTTTTACTTGTCAGCGCACCGACGGCGCCGCCGCCACTTGCCAACGTGAAGGCAAGTTCATAGAACGCGCCATAGAGGTCGCTCGAACTCTTCGGATAGTGATCCCGCAGATAATTCTTGGCTGCGGGCGGCATCGTCTCGCCATACGGAGGGTTCATGAGTACCACATCGTACGTCCCGCGAACGAGATCCAGCGCTTTCGCTGCGAGTGCGACATCCGAAGCCAGGAGCGTGACGCTCGGCTCCTCGTGTTCGAAAGCGTCAAAGGCGAAGGCGCGCGCCCGCTCGATAAGCGCATCGAGGACGCTGGGTTCGGCGCGTTCGTCGAGGCCGATCTGGTCGAGCAGTCCCGGGAGTTCTAACGTCAGCGTGCCGCCGGTCGCATCGCGGCGCTTGATGTCGCGTGCCAGTTCAGCACGCACGTCGCGATCGAGGTCGAACAGACTGCCGACCGCGGGCAAAGCTTGCAGCGCGTTGAGTGCAACGTCGAAGCCGCGGCGCACCAGCGGATCGTCGATTTGGGCGCGCAGCTCGGCGGCACGCTCCGGAACCGGCGGCGCGACGTCGGTGCAGGCGAGATTCAAGCGCAGGTCAGCCGGAGCGGTCTCGCCGAGTCGCCGATACGCGCTCGCAGCTTTGAGATAGAGATTTAGGGCAGCGATCTGAATGGCGCGTCGGTCGATGTCGATGCCGGCGAGGTTTCGTTCGAGGATCAGACGCGGCACGTTGCGCGGTGACTCAATACCCTCCTCATCGTACATCTTCGTGAGCACGTCGAAAGCGTAGACGCCGAAGTGCATCGCACCGCATGCCGGATCGATGATGCGGATGTCGCGCACGCGCTTGGGCTCGCGCGGCGTGTCGTCCGCGGTCGCCGGCAGAAGGAACGTGCAGAAGTCGGCGATGCGCGAGTCGGGGCGCATCCGCCGCCAGAGGGCGCCGAGCGTGTTATCGACGAGATAGCGCACGATCCAATGCGGCGTATAGAACTGATTGATCGGCCCGAGGTCGTCCGCGGTGAATGCGGCGCCTTTTTTCGCGCGTAAGGCAGCACGCTCGGGTTTCGTTGTGAAAAATTGGTAGCACCAGCCGAGCGTGTCATCGGCGCGCCATTGCTCGTCGCTGAGCGCGGAAAGTGCCCGCGTCGCCTCGCCCAGCGTCAGCGACCCCGGAAACAGAGCACCGTGGGCATCGAGTGGATCGAAGAGCGCTCCGACGCGCAGCGCGAGTTCCTCGAAGACGCTCTGCCACAGGGCCGCCTCGGCGATTTCTCGCGCGCGCTGCAGGACGGGAGCAACTTCGAGGAGCGATCCTAATAACTGCGAGCGTCCGCTTTCCTCTAACCGGGCGAGCGGCGCGATCAGTCCGTGCGCGGAGAGCGCGTGCACGGCCGCGAGGCGATTGAGCCAGGTGTAACTTGCCTCGCGTACGTAGCGCGCCACCGCGTCCCGCGGGGCGAAGCCGCGTGCCTGCCAACGCTCGAGCGTAGCGTCGACCGCGGGGCGGACTTTGGCGGCCTCCCATGGATCCGGCAAATCATCGGGCGGGATGCGCGTGCCGTCGGCCAGCACACCAACATCCGCGAGCGCCTTCTGCAAACCGTCGGACAGTGCGCGCCGAGCAGCAGCCACCGCCGTGCGAATTGCCGCTTTGCGCTGCTCGTCCGTCGTTGGCAGACGAGTCGCGCTACGGGGCAAGCTCTACCTCCCCGTGTTTGTGCAGCGCTTCCACCAAGGCGTTGCGCAGTTCATCGATGACCCGTTCTACATCGGCGTCACTTCCAAGAATACGCGGCAAGCCGGCTCGGGCCTGGGCGGAGATGCTCACGCGTTCGCTAGCCGGAGAGCTCGCTACGCCGTTGCCGTTCACAGACGCGCTATCGCGCCGCTGTTCTTCGTTGAGGGTGCGAAGCGCATCGGCGAGGTAATGCGGAATCGCCGCGATCTGATCGGGAATTGTATCGACCGTCGCCCGGCAAACGGTACACGAACCGTCGCTCCCGACGCGAATGCCCGGACAGCGCATCGCATCGAACATCGCGAGCGCGGCGTCGCTCGAAGCGACAGTCAATCCAAGTTCTCGCGCGCGCTCGTCTATGCTCGCGAACGCCTGCGCAAGTTCAAGCCCTCGCTCGATGTGAAGGCGTTCGAGATCATTCTTCACCGCTGCGACGAGCTTCGAGGATGCGGCGCGAATCTGCGGCACGTCGTTCCATGGGCGCGGCCCCTCGAGAAGTCCTCGTAACGTCGCAGCGAGTTCCGGATAGCGCGTCTGAATCACGTGCGACCCCAGGAGGCGTTTGGCGCGCTCGATGTCCGCGACGACATCGACATCGATGTGTTCGACGGGCTCGAGTACCGCCTCCCACAAGCCGAGCGGCTCCCGCTCCGCGACAAACACCTCGACGCATCCGATGTCGCCCATGGCGTTCTGAACACGATCGACCGCAGCCGCGAGCGCGGCGAGGTGAGCTTGCACCTGCGGCACGTCATTGCGAACGCGGCTCCGAACAAGCGCAATGCGACCATTGAGATTGGCGATGGCGGCTTGCGCGTCGCGAGCGATCCGCGGCAGCTCGAGACCACCCTTACGATCGAAGTGCTGCTCGAGCAACGTCGCCGCTGCGCGAAGTACGGCTGGATCGAGTGCGCGCTCGCGCTCGAGCCCGAGCTTTTCAAACTCCTTGGACTTGCCGAAGCGCCGCTCGCCTTCGGCATCGCGTGCAAGCTCAACCCCTGCCGACGAGAACGCTTTGAGCTTTCCGAGCTTCCAAAGCGTGGCTGCCGCTGCATGCGTTTGTTCGTTTTCGTAGCCGAGCGGCGGCTCAAGCATCTTGGTGATCAGCGTCCGGCCTGTCGCGCCGCCGCGAAAGCGATTTCCCTCGATCGCTCCGAGCAAATCGGTGCAGATCGCGCTCCGATCCGAAAGGTCACCACTCTCAACGAGGCCTAGCGCGACGAGAGGGCCCTCCTTAGGTCGTGTCGGTGCGAAAATGGTCGCCACGTCGCGCTCCTCGACAGCATACGGGGCGGCGAACAACGCCGGGAAGTCTTTTTCCACAACAGTTCTGACAATCGCGTCGGCTGCGTCATGCGAAGCGGCTACCGGCGTTCCATAGACGAAGATCGAACCAGCTAGGAACGCGTCCTTCAAGCGACCGCGCAGCTTCGTCTCGCGAAAATCCAAATCATCCGCCGCGCGCTGAAGCTGTTGCCGTTCCTGATCCGTGGTGCTTCGTTCCCGCCGCTGCGCGAGCACCGCGCTGGTCGCGACGATCGTTCGTACTTCGTCTTCGGACGCCGGGTTCGAAGCACTGGCCCAAATGACGGCGTGCTTCGTGACGCTCTCAGCGCTCGGATCCGTCGCATCCTTCGAGCGCGGGCTGCGGACCTCGACGCGCAGCCGCTGTTCATCGGCCGGGACGAATTCGCCATCGACCACAGGCACGAGCGTGAACGAGCGCGCGCCCTTATAGCTGACGCGACTTCGCCCGATCTGCATCAGCTGCAAGACGTCTTTCGTCAGTTCGCGCGCTTTGTCGACGATCTTATCGAGCGTGACCTGGTAGGCGCGGACGTCATCCTCGAGCTTACGCTGGAACGCCCGCAGGAAACGGTACGTCTGCTGTCCGCGGGAATCGCCCGTCTCGCGAACGAACGACTTCTCGCCGAGGAAAACCAGCGCTTCGTCGACGCCGAGGCCAACCGCGGCCCCGTCTTCGGCAACGTGCTGCCAAGACGAACGGATGAGGTTAGCGCGCGTTGTCTGCGCGTTTTTCTCGCCCATGACGTCTAGGACGTAATCGATGCGCAGCACGCGATCGGCTGCCGGCGGCCGCGCCGACTCGCCGGCGAGCAGCCGCACGACCGCGACGTCCTCGGTCGGAATACTGCCTTCCATCGCATCGTAGACGCGGTCGAGCGAAACGAGCGCGCCGACCTGTTGCGCGGCAAGTCCCTCGGCAATCTGCTGGGTGACTGCGATCAGGGCGCGCGGGCCCTTGGCCGTGCGATCGGCGGTGCCGCCGGTATCGGCGGCAAGCCCCTGCATGAAGAGGGTGATGAGCCGGAAGTGGGATGGAACGAAAGGATAGGATTGCAGCACGGCCTCGAGCTTCGACTGCCGCAGCTCGTGCGTGACGTCGTGCAGCAACGTCTCGTGCTCTATCCATGCAGCGTTCGGTTGCAGGATGTTGCGGAGCGCCTCTTCCTTTGCCGATGATTTTTTCAAGAGCCGCTCGAGAACCACGCGCTCGGCGTTCTCTGCGCTCAGTTCTACGCGCAGCTGCCGAACGAAGCGGTCGCGAATCTTGTGGACGTCGTCTTGGCGCTCGGCGTAATTGGCGACGACTTGATCGAGTTGCTCTTGGGCAGTCGCGGCCAGCCAGAGTTTCGCGCCGGTATCGGGACGGTTGAAATACTCGACGATTACTTGCAACTCGAGTAGTAAGCCCGAATCGTTGGCCGCGAACTGACCCATTTCGTCGAGCGCGAAGAAGAGACGGTCGTGCTCGCGATCCTCGGCGAGCAGCTCCAAGCAGCGCTGCGTGAAGTGCGCCGGCGTCATTCCCGTCTTCATCTGCTCGCGCGCCTCGCGCACCGCGCGCCCGGCGGCGGCTAGGTCGGGATAGGTCTGCGGGTCGATCCTCAGTAGCGCTTTGGCTAAAACGGCCTCTTGCAAGAGCGCGTCGGTCCTGATTTGCTCCCACGGGAGGCTGCGGTCGTCCCTCACGGCATCCTTAAATGCTGCGAACAAACCCCGGCGCACGAGGGAGCGCTCAACTTCGGCGATCCAAGGGATGCGCGCGTAGCCGAAAGCGACGTGCAGCGCACGCCATAGAATATCGACGATCTGTTCGCGATCGTGGGCATCGGACTTCATGTGCAGGGCGATGACGCGGGCGGGTTTGCGCGTCTTGAGCGCGGCGACCGCGCGACGGAAGTCGCGATCTTCGCAGCGGTCAGTGAGGCGATCGATGACCGAGATGCCGCCGATCTTCTCCTGAGCGAGCGCTAGCGAAAGCAACTTAAGGAAGAGGCTCTTGCCCGAACCGAAAAAGCCGGATATCCAGATTCCGACGCCGGGCGGGCGCGATTCCAGATAGCCGTCCTCGAGAATGCGCGTGAGGGACTTGGCGATTTGGTCGGTGACGACGTACTCGTCTAGCTCGACCGCGAGTTCGCTTTCACTGCGGTCTTCCACTTGAACGACTGGGTTGATGCGGCGCGCGATATCGCGGTCGAACAGTTCTGCTATGCGCATCGGTAAAAACTCAGCTTTCGTCGATTTCGTAGACGTACTCGAACCGGTACTGGTAGCCATCGCGTTTTCCAAGCAACGCGAAGTGCGTCTTGGCTTCGTGCGCGCCGGGATACAGGACGACTAGCGATGCCGAGAGCCGCGCGATGAGGCGCTCAGTGACGGAGGCAATGCGAAAAAACGGGTACGCCCCACCAACCCGCGTCCACCAGATGACGCCGACGTTCGAGTCGGCCTCGCGCGTCGCGAGCTGCAAGGCTTCAATGGAACGATCGCGCACGTCCTCGAACGCAGCCTCGCGGTTATCCACCCACGCTGCTTGCAAGTCATCCAGACGCGCGCGAATGACGTCGTTGACCACATCGTTCACGTTGACCACCGCTGATGATACGCCGTGCTCGTGCAAACGTTCGCGCAGTTGCGGCAGCTCTCGTTCCACACGCCGTTCGGCCGGCGGCGGATAGACGACGATGAAAAATTTCCCGGGAGCGGTCGGCCGCCGGAGGTCCGAGACCAGGCGATCGAATTCGCGAACGAACGTCGGCATGCTCTATGACCTATCGGCAGCCACGAGGGCGCGATCGACCCCGAGCAAGACGCCGACGTCGCCGGATTCGGCACGGGCGCGCACAATGTCGCCCGAGGCTTCGATCTCGAACCACCCTCTCCGCGCGCAGGCCCACAGAGATTCGAGGATATCGCCCTTGGGCATTGCGATGATCTTCAAGAAGGGCACGCTGAGGACGGACTCGTTTCGTTCGAGTTGCCAGAGGAACAATAAGCCGAGCGTTTCGAGCGGCAAATGCGGGCGTTGCACGATCTCCGGTGCTGGGCTCTCCCAAAGCCCGAACTGAGCCGGCAGCGAATTCAAGGACGCTACGGCGCGCCGCTGCAGCGACGGCGCCCACGTCGCAGCCGCCGTCGACGACGTGGCAAGCTCCGCAATAAAAAAGCGTGCATCTATGAAGCGTCGCTCTTCACCGATACGAGAGTAGACGAATTGCAAGTAGCTCGCAACAAGTTCATCGTGCCCGGCGAGTTCGGTGAGGAACCCCACCGACAGTGCGCGCGGGTTCGCGCTTGAATAGGAGAGGACGCCGAGGTCTCGTGCGTGGGACTGCTCGCTGAAGCGCATCTCCAACGCCTCGAAGAGATTGCGCCTCGACTTGAAGCTGCGTCGGCCCAGAGCGTTGTCCACCACGAGGCGCCGTCGACGCTCAGGGCGCGAATAACCTGCCGCGACCAATCGGACAAAATCGCGTGACTCCTGTATGAGTGGGCCGTTGCGCGCATATTGCGTCAGAAGCATCAGCGGTCGATGTAGGGTGGCATCCAATGCCTGGGGTCGACATCGCCGTATGAATCGCACAGTTCCGCGAAGAACACGGCGATCGGATCGTTCTCATCAACGACCGAGGTTCGTGCTGCTGTGGCGAGCGCCCGAATGTCCGGCCCTGGCTCGTGAGCGATCGACGTGAGTTGGCGCCCGAGCGCCATACACCGATCGACGTCGAGCATGCGCAGACACCGCTCGGCGTGCGCGTCGAAGGCCGGACCGAGCCGAAAAAGGGTGCGCGCTTTCGGCGTGTTTCCATTCGGCAACACCTCGGTTTCCGCTGACCTCGCCGCTTCCAGAGAGAGCAGCAGCCGCTGTCGCGGCCACGTCTTCGGGAAAAGCGGGCTCAACGATAGATCGCCGATTTCATGAATCCGCGACGGCCACCAACGGAATACGTCAGCCTCACCGAGCCGCGCGACGATCAAACGAAAGCCCACGACGGAGGCGGTGATGCCGGAGCACAAAGGTTCCAGTTGCTCCGTGAGCAACGTGAAGGCAGAAGCCTGCTCAGAACCGTCGATCAAGGTAGGCCTGTGGGAGAGGTACGTTTCAACGTCGTTTGACGCCATTGGACCTCTCCCTCGAAGACCGATACGGCTGTCCGGCACAAGCGTTCAATCGGTACGGCACACTTCTCGCTCTTCACGATTGTTCTTGCGAGCCACCGTTTATCGCGGCCGCGTACCGTTACATGGACGCGACTGCGGGAAGAGGCTGATTGTCCGTCGTCTGATTCTTCTCAAGAGTCACCTCGCACAGGTCGACGTACCGCGGCTAGTCTTTTGCATCGGCGGCGGCGTAAATTTGCGCCACACGATGGCGGCCGTCGCTCAATCGCGCCAGTACGGAATGCCTACGATATCGCGTACCTTCGAACGAATCAAGACGGTTCCAGAGCTTCGCAAGCCTGCTGGAGCTCACGTATTCAATGGGCACGAGGCTAGAATCGCGCCAACTGGTGAGGGTAAAATACGGCAGACCGTCCAGAACGGCCACTGAGCCTGAAACTTCGCCTTCAAAGCGCTCTTCCGGAACGTCGAACATCACGCTGTTGCTACCGCCGGTACGCAGCGTACCGTAGAGCGCGAGAGCCGACTTTCGGTCGCCAAGGACCGACGCAATGACGGCGTCGATCAACGGGGCGATTACTGCGCTGACGCTGCGATCTCGTTCAGCCTTACGGACGTCGGGGCCCCGCACGCTCTTCTCTCCGTGCGCAATGTTGTTACGAACGACGAAGAGTACCGAGGCGATCTTTCGGAGAAGCCGCTCGCCGTTCTCAGATCCGGGCAGCGCTTTGAAGGAATCTACAGCGCTGTTCAACTTACGGTGCACCTCGCTAGCCTTTGTCCGCAATTCCGCGGAGATCTCGGCGTAGGGATCGTAGTGGGCTCTATTGAGGTCGTGCTGGCTAAGGATGAGCGGCTCCAGGTTCCGAAGGTCCTTGATCGCCGCAGACGCGAGGAGAATCTCTCGGGCACCTGAATCGGTACGGCTAAGAACGCACTTGAGTGCCGCCTCTTCCCCATCGGGCGTCTCTGACTCCACGTGCCGCAGACCAGTAACCAGAAGATTCAGCGCGTCGAGATAAGCTTCGCACCGTGTCAACGAGTTCTTTTCGCCATCACCGTCATCCAATCGGCCCAGCGACTGCTCGACGAAATATCGAGCGTGAAGCTCTTCCCACCATTGCAAATCGTCCATTCACCCGATCCTTCGAAGTATCCGCAAGTCTCCAGACAGCGTTATTAGCCCGTTTCGGTAAACCGGCGGACGATTTTCAGTGCATCTTTCCCGCGCGGGTGTTGACGGTCCGCTTTCACCCGAGACGAGTAGCGGCGGCTTCACGGAATCGGGCGAGGGCGCAATTCAGAGCGGGCAGCCTGTACGGTTGAAGCCAAGGAGTGTCCCGGCGAGCATGGGCGATGCCGTACGTTTCCCGACCTCACCATCGATGTAAGCGAACTTTTCGTCGATCTCTTCTGAACGCGTCGGGGAATGCGGGGTCGCCAACTGTGTCGCTAAATGCACACGATTCCAGCTCCCATCGCCTTGCCTGAGTGCGCGCCCGATGTGGCCGCGGGTCGGAATCGCTCCGCACCGCGCAAATCGAGCGCCAAAAAGGGGTAAGAAAAAAGCTCGCTCAAAAATGCGGTGCATGGGTATAGCCGCTCGGCTCTCAGCGAAGCAGCGCGACGAGCTGGAAGCGTTGATGGAAGCGCGCAATCCCGACGGGCTGCTGGCTGCGACGATCACGCGCGGCTGCATGGCTTTCTTACGAGTGTCGTTTGAGGTCCAATGGTTGTGCCGTCCGAAATGGATGCCCGTGGTCTTCGGTGGCTCGGACGATCGTGCATGGGAAACGATGGACCAAGCCCGCGATGCGATGAGCTTGGTCATGAGCTTCTGCAATGAAGTCTGGTCGGACTTGGGACAACGGGGCCGCCGGTACAGCATTTGATCGACCGCCTCGGCGATGAACCCGACACGATCGATCTTGCCGACGACTGGTGCAAGGGCTACCTGTTCGGCATCGCGCCGCGCCGGGACGCATGGAAGGAAGCGATGGATGATCCCGAGCTGTCGCATTCTTTCGTACCGATCGTTGGATCGCCGGGAGGGTCGACCTGAACCCCTTCGACAACCGTGAGAATTACCAAGCGACGGTAGACATGCTCCCGATTGCGCCGTCGACATGCTCCCGATTGCGCCGTCGACATTTATGAATGCTGGCGGAGCAAGCTTGTCGCCTCTATGCAAGTGTATGCAGCGCAAAGTCATTTGGGCACGATCCACCGGGCCACGCCTAAGATTTCACCCAACGCGCCATGTCCTTGCGGAAGCGGAAAAAAGTACAAGCGATGCTGTTTAGCGTTGGGGACGGTTTAGGGATTCTCAAGCCGATCCAGAGCAGGTTTTACTGGTCCTGCTGGTGTTGCGCGGCTTCGCGCATCATTTCGAGTTCGGGCAGGATCAGCTTGTCTTGGGTTCGCCCCATGGCGCATTTGCTTTCAATTAGACCGTCGAACGAGAGCATGCGAACCGGGCGCGAGCTGCGTGACATGCTTCAGCAGAGGATATATGCGATCCTGCTCCGTATATACGGCCGATGGCGAAGCACTTAATCGACGTCGACGAGAGTGCGCTTCGGGCTGCTCGTGCGGAGCTCGGCACGGTTACCATCAAAGACACCGTCAATGAGGCACTTCGTCGTGCCACGTCCGGCCGGCAACGTCGGATCACGGCGGCGCTCGACGTCCTGGCGGATGCATGCACCGAGGATCGAGCCGAAGCTTGGCGTTGAGATTTCTCCTGGACACCAGCGTCGTGAAGCGCCTCGCTCGCGGCGACGTCCGCAAGGTGGTCGAGCCGTTAGCGGCGCGGGGCGAACTCGGCCGTACGAATATCTGCGACCTTGAAGTCGGCTACTCGGCGCGCAACGCCAAAGAATGGGATCAACTCGTGGGAGCGCTGGCCGCTTTCGAGCCTATTGAAATGACCGCAGCGCACGTTCATCGTGCACTTCAGGTCCAAGCTTTGCTCGCCCAGCGCAGTCAGCGCGGCCGCAAGATTCCCGATCTATTGATTGCTGCGGCGGCGGAGGAACTAGACATCGGCGTGCTCCATTACGACGCCGACTTCGATTTCATCGCTGCGGTCACTGGTCAGCGTTGCCGTTGGGTCGTGCCGGCCGGTAGTCTGGACTAACGACCGTCTATCGCGGCGCGGGAAACTCGCGCCGACCGTCGATATCCCGGAAGACGTGTGCGTCGACACGCTCGACGAATCACGTTACCGGCAAGGTCGTATCGGCCGCCTGGAAGCAGAGTGATGCGCCGCGCGGCAGCGGTCGCGCGTCCGACGCCGATCCAAGCGGCGGCGCGCAACGCGATCACCGCTACGGTCAGGGGCTTTGCTGCAAGCGGCGGCGAGCGGAGCGCGTCGTCAGACGTTGGCCGACGATCCCGATGACAAACAGCGCCGCGAACGCGTAGAGTCCGTTGGTTCGTCCCAGCGACAGAACGGCAATCATGCCGAGCGCGATCGCGCCGCTGAAGACTTCGGCCCGCAACCCCGCGCCGAGAGATGGAGGAACGCCGCCCCCGGTTTCGGGCACCGGCCGCACACGCGGAAGTAGCGCCGGGACGTCGGCGCAGTACTGCGTGAACTCGTCGCCGTAGCGAGCGTGCAAGCCGCGCTCTTCCCAGCGAACGAGCGCAAGGACGAAGAGCCAGACGCCGATGATGACGATCGCCCACCCTGCCGGCGAGGCGAC
>JAABUX010002036.1_pt1 | contig 29236 bp, 23 predicted proteins | sample 5561851 | NCBI WGS metagenome assembly JAABUX01 (sample SAMN10711883, study PRJNA513361) | rock metagenome | isolation source: Antarctica rocks | place: Antarctica: Victoria Land, Richard Nunatak red sandstone | collected 2016-01-03 | reverse complement strand
GGCAGGCAGGTGCCGCGCGGGGTCAAGCGCAAGATGAGCGGCTACCCATTGCGTCCGCGCACGCCACAGCCGACCACGCGCATCGACTTTAACGCCGCCATTCGGATTGCAAAGTGAACAGTGTTGGAGCAAGCCCCAAAGTTTTTCGTAGAAATGGACGCCGCCGGTCTTGGGCAGGCCGAAGAAGTCGTGCCACTCGCCGACCCAGATGATCACGCCGATGCCCGCGGTGAAGCCGACGATGACTGGGGCGGGGATGAAGCGGATGACCGCTCCGAACCGGGCGAGGCCGAGCGCGACCAATATGGCGCCGGCCATGATGGTCGCGAGCAGCAGGCCATCCACGCCGAACGCCGCCACGACTCCGGCCAGGATGACGATGAACGCTCCGGTCGGCCCGGCGATCTGCAGCCGGCTGCCGCCGAACGCCGAGACGATCAGGCCGGCGATGATGGAGGTGTAGATGCCCTGCTCGGGCCGCACGCCCGACGCGATGGCGAAGGCCAGCGCCAAGGGCAGGGCAACGACGCCAACGATCAGGCCGGCGACGATGTTTGGCGCCCATTGCCGGCGTTGGAACAGGCCGGCCCGATACGCCTCGATCAGCGCGATCATTGTGGCTTGGCCCCCTCTGTGGCGTTGTTGCAAGGATAATTTACAATTTCATCAATGCTGTAAGCTGCGCCAGAAGCATATTTTGGGGCCAAAACAGCATAGATCATTTTGAATTAAGCGATTTTTCCGAGTTGTTGCGAGTTCTTATTATCCGCACTTGGCCTACGTCGAAGAGATGGCTGCTCGCTCCTCGATAATGAGGCCGCCCGACGCTGACGTGCCCATGGCTGAAACGTTCGATCTCAAGCTGCAAACTGCACCTCATTGAGCGCCATCACGCCCGTCGCCCCGTGCATGACCGCGTGCGCCAGCCCATGCGCCTGGGCCAGCACATGGTCAGCATAGAAGCGCGCGGTGCCGATCTTGGCCTTGTAGAAGTCCTGGTCCGCGTTCGTCCCAAGCTTGGCTTGCGCAGCCAACGCGCCACGCGCGGTCTGCCAGCCGCCGGCCACGATGCCGAACAGCTTCAAGAACGGCACCGCGCCGGCGCTGGTCACGAGGGGATCCAACGGGTGGGTCTTGGCCACCCAGTCGATACACGACGCCAGCAGGCCGATGCCGGACTCCAGCGAGGCACGGATCGCGCCAAGCTCACCGTCCCTGGGCAAACGGGCCATGTCCGCGCGCATCTCCGCGAGTGCCGCGTGGGCCGCCGCGCCGCCGTCGCGCGCGACTTTGCGGCCGATCAGGTCATTCGCCTGGATGCCAGTGGTGCCTTCGTAGATCGTCGTGATCCGTGCGTCGCGCAGATGTTGCGCAGCCCCCGTATCCTCGATGAAGCCCATGCCGCCATGCACCTGCAGACCTGTGGACGCGATTTCGATGGAGGACTCCGTGCACCAGCCTTTGACAACGGGGATCAGCAGGTCGGCGCGTGACTGCGCCTGTGCACGCACCGCATCGTCCGGGTGGCGCGCGGCCGTATCGAGCGCGAAGGCGGTGACGTATGCCAGCGCACGCATGGCCTCCGTTTGCGCCTTCATGCTCATGAGCATCCGCCGGACGTCCGGGTGATGGATGATCGATACCTTGCCGCCGCCGCGTACGCCCGCCTCGGTGCCTTGGACCCGGTCCCGCGCATAGGACAACGCCTGCTGCCAAGCGCGCTCGCTGATGGCCACACCTTCCAGCCCAACCTGGAAGCGTGCTGCGTTCATCATGACGAACATGTATTCCAGGCCTCGGTTGGCCTCGCCGACCAGCTCGCCGATCGCACCTTCGTCATCGCCAAAGGCCAGCACCGCCGTTGGGCTGCCGTGGATGCCAAGCTTGTGCTCGATCGAAACGCAGCGCACGTCGTTGCGTGCGCCAAGCGAGCCGTCGTCGTTGATCAGGACCTTGGGCACGACGAACAGCGAGATGCCCCGCACGCCTTCAGGGGCATCCGGCAGGCGCGCAAGCACCAGGTGGACGATGTTCTCGGCCATGTCATGGTCGCCGTAAGTGATGTAGATCTTCTGGCCATGGATGCGGAAGTGGTCACCGTCCGGGACCGCGCGGGTGCGCACCGCGGACAGGTCCGACCCGGCCTGCGGCTCCGTCAGGTTCATCGTTCCGGTCCAACTGCCTTCCACAAGCTTGTGCAGGTAGCGTGCTTTCTGTGCGGGCGTGCCGCACAGGTGCATCGCCTCGATCGCACCGCGGGTGAGCAACGGGCACAAGCCGAACGCCATGTTCGCCGCGTGCCACATCTCCTCCACAGCCGCCGAGATCACCGCCGGGATGCCCTGGCCGCCGTAATCGGGGTCGCATGACAGCGCATTCCAGCCCCCGGCGACGTAGCGCGCATAGGCGTCGGCGAACCCGTCCGGCGTGGTGACGTTGCCATCATGCCACCGGGCGCCCTGCTGGTCTCCGGACTGGTTGATCGGCGCCAGCACGTCGCGGGCGAACTTCGCCGCCTCCTCCAGGACCGCGTCCACCAGATCGGGTTCTATGCCCTCATAGCCGGGCAGGGCTGCGACACGATCCAGGCCGATCAGCTCGGTCAGCACAAAACGCATGTCGCGCAACGGGGCGGTATAGGTCATAGCTTGGCCTCCTCACGCAGGACGTATTTCTGCACCTTGCCGGACGACGTGCGCGGCAGTTCGCGGAACACGAATTTCTTTGGCACCTTGAACCGCGCCATGTGGTCACGGCAGAAATCGCGCAACTCCTCAGATGTCGCGTCCATATGGGGTTTCAGCTCCACGAATGCACAGGGCGTCTCACCCCATGTTTCATCGGGGCGGGCCACCACGGCCGCGTGCATCACCGCGGGATGGCGGTAAAGCACCTCCTCCACCTCCAGCGAGGAGATGTTCTCTCCACCGGAGATGATGATGTCCTTGGAACGGTCGCGGATTTTCGCATATCCGTCAGGGTACACCACGGCCAGGTCCCCGGTATGGAACCAGCCGCCTTCGAAAGCGGCCTCGGTGGCGCGGGGGTTCTTCAGATAGCCCCGCATCGTGATGTTGCCGCGGAACATGATCTCACCCATGCTTTCGCCGTCGTGCGGCACCGGCTGCATCGTATCCGGGTCCAAAACCGCCATTGCGTCCTGCAATGGCGCGCGCACGCCTTGCCGGCTGTTCAGATCGGCGCGGTCTGTGAGCGACAGCTCATCCCAGTTCTCATGCTTGGCGCAAACCGACGCCGGGCCGTACGTCTCGGTCAGGCCGTACACGTGCGTGAGCGTGATGCCGATCCTCTCCGCGCCCTCAATCACCGTCGTCGGCGGGGACGCACCGGCGATCATGCCGAACAAGGTATGGCCAAGCCCCGCGCCCGGCGCGTGGATCAGCAGGCTATAGACGATCGGCGCGCCGCACATATGCGTCACGTGGTGGGTGCGGATGGCGTCCCACATCACGCCGGCCTCGACCCGGCGCAGGCACACGTTGACGCCCGCCACTGCCGCGATCGTCCACGGGAAGCACCACCCGTTGCAGTGGAACATCGGCAAGGTCCATAGGTACACGGCATGCGCCGGCATGGCCCAGCTCACGATATTGCTCAAGGCGTTCAGATATGCGCCACGGTGGTGATAGACGACGCCCTTCGGGTCGCCGGTGGTACCGGACGTATAGTTCAGCGCGATCGCATCCCACTCGTTGGCCGGAGCTTGCCAGGCGTAGTCCGGGTCCCCGCCTTCCAAGAACGCCTCGTAGGTCATGGCTCCCACATGCCTGCCCTCCGGCAGGGCCGCGTCCTCGATGTCGATCACCAGCGGCGGATCGGTCAGTAACTCCAGCGCGCGGGCCACAATCGGTGCGAATTCGGTGTCGGTGAGCAGCACCCGGACACTGCCATAGCGCAGCATGAAAGCGATTGTCGCCGCATCAAGCCGCGTATTCAGCGCATTCAGGACGCCGCCGCACATGGCTATGCCGAAATGCGCCTCCAGCAACGCTGGCACATTCGGCGCCATGATCGCGACGGTGTCGTTCTTGCCGACACCGTGCCGGGACAGGGCTGATGCGAGGCGGCGGCACCTGGCGTAGGTTTCCCGCCAGGTGGACCGCCACCCGCCATGGACGACCGACACATGGTCCGGGTACACCAACGCGGCGCGCTCCAGGAACGTGAGCGGGGTGAGCGGTGCGAAGTTGGCCGTGTTGCGGTCCAAGCCTTGCTCGTATGGACTTGTGTCCATTTGTGGCCTCCCTGGCGCGCCAAAGGTGATGCCGTCCGCATTTGCGTTAGCTTGGCTAGGCTCGGCAGCCGCGGACGTAGTTTTGTACGCAATCCCACAGTATCACGCGTGCGACCCCTTGGGGGATCAAGCTGAGCTTGGCGCAAGGCCGGCCATCGGTCATTGAGCTGCTCTGTCCTCCATGCGGTCAGATGCACCTGGCCGGGCGGAACGCCAACTGTGCGGCGTGCCTCGACACCGGCCGCACAGGCGCCCCGTCAAGGCTCAGACGACGGCGAGGTCGTTCTCGACGTTGGTGACGCCCGGTGACGCCCACGCCGTGGCCGCCGCGACCTGCTTGTCATGGGCGGAGGTCGCGGTGCCGGTCAGCTTCACGTGGCCGCCCATGGCACTGACCTGGATGGTGCTGGGATCGAAGAACCACGACCGGTGCAGCGCGTGCATGATGCCGTCGCTGATGCCGCCGGTGTCCACCAGCGGCTTGATCGTGACCTGGTTCGACAAGCCCAGCACGCCGAACAGGTGGCGGATGTCCTGTTCCGGCGCGTTCTTCTGGTAGTAGTAGTCCACCTCGCCCGTGAGCGTGACCCAGCCGTGCTCGACCCGGACATGCACCGCGTCCTTGGGGATGGAGACGTCCCAGGCCATGCGGTCCAGCGCGGCGCCTGCGATGTCCTCGTCGCTGCGCTTGATGTCGAACGGCAGCCGCACCTCCAGCTCCTCGGCGACGGCCTTCACGCCCTTGACGCGCGACGCCGCCATCTCGGCGGCATGCTTCTCGGGGTAGGCCTGGACGTGGCCGGTCAGCGTCACCACGCCGCCATGCGCGGCCACGCCGATGTGGGCGGCGGTCACGCTGGAGTCCCAGTGCAGCTCGGCCAGCACGGCGCGTTGCAGGTCATTGTCGTTGCTCATGACATCCTCATCCTCGCTAAAGGGTTTCGTCGCCGGGGCAGGCGGACCAGCAGGGACGCTGCGCCGGCAGTACATGCGTTGGACGGCATGGGATGGCTTTGCGCCGCTGTTGTCCGCCGGCAACAGTTGGGCGCATAACGGTCCCCGCGGTGCGCCTATCTTCGGCGAAGGGCTATGCGAATCTGCACCTACGCAAACCGCTGGAGACTTGCGCGGCCTGGCTCCGCTGGAGGCGGCACGCGCAGCAGCCCGCGCGAGCCTGCTTGGGCATCCGCAACGCTGGCCAGGCTGGCGCCGGGTTGCGGGAGGAGGCTTTGCAGCCCCTGTTCGATAGGCGCCCCGGCTGCTTCAGGACGGAGCCGCCCCGATCAGTGGTAGCCGATGTCGGCCCGGACCTTGCCGCGGAACACCCAGTAGGACCAGCTCGTGTAGAGCAGGATGACCGGCAGCAGGACCAGGGTGCCGACCAGCATGAACGCCTGCGTCTTCGGCGATGAAGCCGCCTCCCACAGGGTGTACTGGTAGGGCACGATCATCGGCCACAGGCTGATGGCGATGCCAAGGTAGGACACCAGGAACAGCCCGACCGCAGCCAGGAACGGCGCGTAGGTCGAGGCGCCGCGGCGCAGCGACCGCCAGGCCACCCAGGCGAGCGCGGCGGTGGCGAGCGGAACCGGCAGCAGCAAGGCGGTGTTGGGCCAGGCGAACCAGCGCGCCGCGATCTGCGGCTGCACCAGCGGGGTCCAGATGCTGACGGCGGCGATGCAGGCCAGCACCCCCATCAGGCACCAGCGCCCATGCCGGCGCGCCCAATCCTGCAGCGCGCCCTCCGTCTTGATGACCAGCCAGCCCGACCCGAGCAGCGCATAGCCGAACACCAGCGCCACCCCGGTCAGCAGCGAGAACGGCGTGAAGCAGTCCGTGCTGCTGCCGACGAAGTGCCGCCCGTCCACCTGAAAGCCCTGGATGAAGGCGCCGAGCACGACGCCCTGGGCGAACGTCGCCACCGTGGATCCCGCCGCGAACCCGTGGTCCCAGAACGTGCGGTGCGCGGCGTCGCGGAAGCGGAACTCGAACGCCACGCCGCGGAAGACCAGGGCCAGCAGCATAATGGCGACCGGGAAATAGACGGCCGGGATGATGATGACGAAGGCCAGCGGGAACGCCGCCAGCAGGGCGACGCCGCCGAGGATCAGCCAGGTCTCGTTGCCGTCCCAGACCGGGGCCACGCTGTTCATGATGAGGTTGCGGGACGGCGTGTCCGGCGCGAAGCCATACAGGATGCCGACGCCGAGGTCGAAGCCGTCCAGCAGCACGTACAGGAAGACGCCGATGCCGAGGATGGCGGTCCAGATCGGCACGAAGCTCTGGGCGAGGGTCATGATGTAGCCTCCAAGCCGTGCAGCGCCGTCACTGGCAGCGCGGGGCGTCCGCTCTCCACCGGGGAGCCTGGCGTGGCGTCCGGGATGGCGCTGGCGCCTGCCGACACCGGGCCTTGCCGGATGATGCGCGCCATCACCAGCAGACCGCCGGGATAGATGATGAGGTAAACCAGGACGTAGCCGATCAAGGTCAGCAGCACGTCTGTTCCCGTGAGCGAGGGCGAGACGGAGTCCGCGGTCCGCAGCAGGCCATAGACCGTCCAGGGCTGCCGCCCGGATTCGGTGACGGTCCACCCGGCCAGCACCGCGCCGAAGCCGAGCGGCGCCGCGAACTGGCAGGCGCGCAGGAACCATGCGCTGCGCAGGAAGCGGCCCTGCCGGCGCATCACCGTGCCCGTGACCACCAAGGCCAGCATCAGGATGCCGATCCCGACCATGATCCGGAAGGCGAAGAATGCGGGCCCCACCGGCGGGCGCTCCCCGGCGGGGAAGGTGTTCAGGCCCCTGACCGCGCCGTCCAGCGAATGGGTCAGCAACAGGCTGCCGAGCCAGGGGACCGATAGCTCGTGCCGCATCACCCCGGCAGCATCGTCCGGTACGCCGAACAGGGTCAGCGGGGCCGGGGAGGCCGTGTCATAACGCCCTTCCATCGCCGCAAGCTTCGCCGGCTGGTGCTCCATCGTGTTCAGGCCCTGCAGATCGCCGAGGCCGATCTGCAGCGGCACCAGGACCATGAGCAGCCAGAGCGTGGTGGACAGCATCTTCTGTCCCTCGGCGACGAACCTCCCGCCCCGGATCAGCCAGGCGGCGATCCCCAGGACGACGAACCCGGTCGTCACATAGAAGGCGCTGACGGTGTGGGCCAGGCGGTAGGGGAAGGACGGGCTGAAGATCACCTGCCACCAGTCGGTGGCGAAGAACCGGCCATCGACGACCTCGTAGCCCGCAGGCGTCTGCATCCAACTGTTGGCGGCGAGGATCCAGAACGCCGAGAACAGCGTGCCGAACGCCACCATGACCGCGGCGACGAAGTGTGCCCAGCGCGGCACCAGCTTGCGTCCGAACAGCAGCACGCCGAGGAACGCGGCCTCCAGGAAGAACGCCGTCAGCCCCTCATAGGCCAGCAGCGGCGCGATGACGTTGGCGGTGGCGTCCGAGAACCGGCTCCAGTTGGTGCCGAACTGGAACGGCATCACGATGCCGGACACCACGCCCATGCCGAACGACACCGAGAAGATCTTGATCCAGAAGCTGGAGATGCGGAGATAGATGTCGCGTCCCGTCGCCCAGTGCATGCCTTCCATTACGGCGATGTAGGATGCGATGCCGACGGTGAAGGCCGGCAGCAGGATATGCCATGCCACCACCCACACGAATTGCACGCGGGACAGGATCAGAGGGTCGAGATTACCCATGGATCACCGCCAGGGCCGGGTCGCAGTGACAACGGGCAGGGCCGCGGGGGGCGTCGCACGTCCCGATGGGGCTGGTGTCCGGCATGGGAAACTCCGTTGCTGAGCGACGGCGCGGGTACGGCAACGCTCCAACACTCGTCCTCCCGAGACCTACCCGATCAGCCCGCCCTGCACCGGGACTGGTTTCGACTTCTGGCTATGCGTTAACGCACGCGGCCCGTTTCCGCATTCCGGCTCGCCGATCTTGCACCCGCCGGCGTGCGCCCACCCGCTTATGCTCACGCGCGCCAGTGGGCGCCCTTGCCCTGACGCGCGCGGCTTCGGCCATGGAGTGCAACGATGACCTTGTCCACGCCCGGCCTGCAGATGTGGCAGCTTGGCCTGTTCGGCAGGTTCCGCGGGCGCACCCAATATCCGCAGCCTGGCGCGCCCGGGGCTGACCGCCGCGCGACGCTCGCCCTGTTCAAGCCGATGCACCGGCACGGGGCGCATGGCCCCCTCGATGCCGACCAGGTCATCCGCCTGCTGGGCGAGGACGAGGCACGCTGACCATGCCGCCCGCCGGGGCTGCGCCGTTCTGGCAGGGGCCGGTGTCTGCACGGCTTGACGCGCTCGGCGCCACGCCGTCCGGCCTGGCCTCCCCGGAGGCCGCGCGGCGCCTGGCGCAGCATGGCGCCAACGACGCCGCGGCGCCGCGGCGCGCCCCGGCCTGGGTGCGGCTGGGCAAGCGGTTCGCCAATCCGCTGGTGCTGATCCTTCTGCTGGCCAGCGCGCTGTCCGCCGCGACGGGCGACGTCGCGAGCTTCGCCATCATCACCGGCATCGTGCTGTTGTCCGTGGCCCTCGACTTCGTGCAGGAAACCCGGGCGGGGACCGCGGTGGACGCGCTCCGCAGCCAGGTCGCGCCGCGGGCGGAGGTGCGCCGCGACGGCGCCTTCACCACCGTGCCAACCGCCGGGCTGGTGCCGGGCGACCTGGTCCGGCTGACCGCCGGGGATATCGTGCCGGCGGACGGGCGGCTGCTGTCCGGGCGCGGCCTGGTGGTCAACCAGGCGCTGCTGACCGGCGAGGCCTACCCCGCCGAGAAGCGCGAGGCATCCGGCGGCGACCCGGCAGCGGAGGCTAGCGCGGCCGTCAATGCGGCCTTGGCCGGCACGTCGGTGGTGTCCGGCACCGCAACCATGCTGGTCTGCCGCACCGGACGGGACACCGCCCTGGGCAGCCTTGCCGGCGCCCTGGTATCCAAGCCGCCGCCCACGGCCTATGAGGCTGGGCTGCGCCGCTTCAGCATGCTGATCCTGCGCATCACCGCCGTGCTGGTGCTGCTGGTGCTGGCCGAAAGCTTGGCCTTCCACCGGCCCTGGCTGGAGTCGCTGATCTTCGCGCTGGCGCTGGCGGTCGGGCTGACGCCGGAGCTGCTGCCGGCGATCATGACGGTCACGCTGGCGCGCGGCGCCCTGCGCCTGTCCAAGAAGCGCGTCATCGTCACCCGCCTGGCCGCCATCCACAACCTGGGCGCAATGGACGTGCTGTGCACCGACAAGACCGGCACGCTGACCGAGGCGCGCATCGCGCTGACGCACACGCTGGACCCCAAGGGTGGGGAGAGCGAGGCGGTGTTCCAGCTTGCCTGGCTCTGCAGCCACTTCAGCAGCGGGCTTCACAGCCCGCTCGACGACGCGGTGCTTGCACGCCATCCTGTCGATCCCGCTCCCTGGACCCTGATTGACGAGGCGCCGTTCGACTTCGAGCGTCGGCGGGCCTCGGTGCTGCTGCAGCGGGACGGCGCGCGGATGATGGTGGTCAAGGGCGCGCCGGAGGGCGTCATCGGCCTGTGCGCCAGCATGCCGGGACCGGACGGCGCGAATGGCCCGCTGAAGGACGCGGCACGGGCCGGGCTGCTGGCGCGGTTTGAGGCACTGGGCGCGGACGGCCTGCGCGTGCTGGGCATCGCCACGCGGGACTGTCCCGCCGGGCAGTTCGGGATCATCGCCGCGGATGAGGCGGCGCTGACATTCGCGGGATTCGCCGTGTTCCTCGACCCGCCCAAGGCGTCTGCCGGCGCGGCGCTCTCGGCGCTCGCCCGCGCCGGGGTGACGGTGAAGGTCCTGACCGGCGACAACGAGCACGTCGCACGGCATCTGTGCGGCGCACTTGGCTTCGACCCTGGCCAGGTCGTTGCCGGCCCGGACCTGGCGGCGCTGGACGACCCGGCGCTGGACCGCGTGCTGCCCGGCGCACGGCTGTTCTGCCGGGTCACGCCGGAGCAGAAGCTGCGGGTCATCCTGGCGCTGAAGCGGCTGGGCCAGACCGTCGGCTACATGGGCGACGGCATCAACGACGCGCCGGCCCTGCACGCGGCGGACGTGGGCATCTCGGTGGACAGCGGGGCCGATGTGGCCAAGGCGGCGGCCGAGGTCATCCTGCTCGACCAGGACCTCGGCGTCGTGCTGGACGGGGTGACGGAGGGCCGGCGCACCGTCGTGAACACCGTCAAGTACATCCTGATGGCCGGCAGCGCCAACTTCGGCAACATCTGCAGCATGGTGCTGGCCGGGCTGGTGCTGCCGTTCCTGCCGCTGCTGCCGATCCAGGTGCTGCTGACCAACCTGGTCTTCGACGCCGCCCAGACCGGCCTGCCGTTCGACCGGGTGGATGCGGAGGCGGTGGCGAAGCCGATCCACTGGGACATGGGGCAGATCACCCGCTTCATGCTGGTCCTCGGCCCCGTGAGCACCGTGTTCGACGTGCTGACCTTCGGCGTGCTGCTGTGGGGCTTCCATGCCGGGGAGGCGCTGTTCCGGACCGGGTGATTCGTCGAATCCCTGCTCACCCAAATCTTGGTCGTGTTTGCCGTGCGGACCCGGCGCCACCTGTTCGCCAGCCGTCCGCACCCGGCGGTGACCGGGCTTGCCCTTGGCGGCGGGGCGCTGGCGGTGGCGCTGCCGTTCCTGCCGGGGGTTGCAGGCTGGTTCGCCTTCGTGCCTCTGCCCGCCGCCTACTTCACCTATCTGCTGGCCGTGACCGGCGCCTTCCTGGTCGTAACCGAGCTGGTCAAGCGGGCCTTCTACCATTGGGCTGCGCCTGTGCCGGTGTGCCTGCCCACGCTGCTGCCAGCCGCGCAGTAGGACTCGGCCGCCGGTGCGCCGCTTGATGGCCCGATGCCGCTGCCAGCCCAGAGGCAACCAGACCCCCAGATTAGGAGAGCGGCATGCACGCAATGGTATTGAGGAGCATCGGGGCGGCGCTCGAATGGACGGAGCTGCCGGACCGCGAGCCGGGACCCGGGCAAATCCGGGTGGAGGTCGCCGCCTGCGGGGTCTGCCGCACCGACCTGCACGTGGTGGATGGCGATCTGCCCAACCCGGTCCTGCCGATCATCCCGGGCCATGAGATCGTGGGACGGGTGAACGCAATAGGACCGGGCGTCGAGGGGTTGAGCCTGGGCGAGCGGGTCGGCATCCCCTGGCTCGGCCACACCTGCGGCGTCTGCCCCTACTGCCGGGAAGCGCGGGAGAACCTGTGCGACCACCCGGAGTTCACCGGCTTCACCAGGGATGGCGGCTTCGCGACGGCGGTGGTCGCCGATGCGCGCTTCGCCTTCCCGCTGGGCGAGGCCGGCGGGGATGCGGAGATGGCGCCGCTGCTCTGCGCCGGGCTGATCGGCTGGCGCTCGCTGGGGATCGCCGGCGAGGGCCGGGCGTTGGGGCTGTACGGCTTCGGCGCCGCCGCGCACATCATCGCCCAGGTCGCGCGGTGGCAGGGCCGTTCGGTTTACGCCTTCACGCGGCCTGGGGACTTGGCCACCCAGGCGTTTGCCCGCAGCCTCGGCGCGGTGTGGGCCGGCGGCTCGGACACGATGCCGCCGGAGCCGCTGGATGCGGCGATCATCTTCGCGACCGTGGGCGACCTGGTGCCGCTGGCGCTGCAGGCTGTCCGCAAGGGGGGCCGGGTGGTCTGCGCCGGCATCCAGATGTCGGACATCCCGGGCTTCCCCTACCGGCTGCTCTGGGAGGAGCGGCAGCTCCTGTCGGTCGCCAACCTGACCCGGCAGGACGGCCTCGACTTCCTCCGCCTTGCACCGAGGATGGAGATCGTCACCAAGGTCACGCGCTATCCGATTCTGCAGGCCAACCAGGCGCTTGCCGACCTACGCGCCGGGCGGTTCGAGGAGGCGGCGGTCTTGGTGCCCTGATACCGGAACGGTCCGCCCTACGCCGCTTGCCGCAACCGGGCGGGAGAGTCAGGCCAGAACGGCCGCGACTGGCCGTCGTGCCGAGAACGGCAGTGCCGGGCCGTAGCCGAAGCGCATGACGATGTCGGGCCGCCGCCCCGGCCTGCCGACAAGGTCCGCAAGCCCGGCCCGTAAGGCTGGGACCTCCACGGGCTGGTTCAGGAAGGCCAGCTTGAGGCCGAGCGCCGTCGCCTGCAACGCGAACCGCTGGCAGGCGCGCCCCGCACGGACCCAATGCTCGGCATCGGCCTGCTCGGACACGAAGACGGCGACCCCGGACGAGGACGCCAGTTGGCGCGCATACTGATCGTTCTCGCCTGTGGCGCTGACGGTCAGGTCGAATAGGGCTGGGCCGAGCCAGGCAGGCAGGACCGGGTTGCCGCTCGTGGCGGTGAACAGGCCGTCGCCGGTCGCGGCTGCCTGGCGTGGGCTGTAGCGCAGCCACGACTTGAGTTCCCGAACGAAGGCGGGATCGGCCATCTGCGCACTGTTGCCCGCGGTGACCAGGTCGCGTACCCGCGCCATGCCAAGGGGGTCGGTGATGAGGATAAGTTCGATGCCTGGGGTCGCGGCTGCGGCCGCCAATGCGTTCAGGCCGTCACGCCCGACCGGCCTACCGTCGTAATCGGCGCGGGTGGATTGCCGGTGCGGGATGGCATCAAACAGGGTGGATGCGTCTGCCGGGCCGTCGCCGTGGTTGAATATGACCGAGCCGCCGTGATCCCGGCTGAAGCTGGCCTCGCCGGGCAAGCCGCGGGCAGCGGCGGCCAGGACCAGGTTCTCGGCAGCGCAGCCCAGGCCTACGAACAGGTGGTGGTCGTCGGGATCAACGATAGGCGTGCGGCGCGAGATGTCGGGCAGGATGGTGATTTGGCCCGTGCGAAGCTGGAAACGCCAGGGTTGGGTGTTGTGGCCGCTCGGCGCAAGCGTCGCATAGCGGACCAGGTCCTGCATCCCCGGCTGCTCCGACAGGGCGGCGCGCGTCTGTGCGATGGACTCGTCGTACTCCGTCATCGAGCCGGTCTTCCGCAATCCGGCATAGGCTGCGCCAGCGCCCGCCAGCGCCAGCGCCGCACCGCCCAGCAAAACCCGGCGCCGCACTGCCTGTCCTCGGCGGCCGGCATCGGCAGGGGCTAACGCACCCTGATCCGGCATGCCGGCGCCTCCGAGCTACATGAGCCGCCACCGTCCCGACACGAGGCAGGTGTCGAGCAGCAAGGTGCGCTCCGTGCCCGACTTGGAGTCGTCGTGCCACCGCACGGTCCGGCAGTCGCGGCCATGGCTCTGGTAGGCGCGTTGCAGGGTCAGCAGGCCGCTGTCGCCGGATGTCGGCTCGGCCCAGGCTGCCGACGTGCCGAGCGCGGCCGGGTGCGGGCGCAGCAGGCTCTGCGCCGCCATGTCGGCCTGCACCAGGTCCGCCCCGTCCAGGAACGGTCCCTGCTCGCCGAAGAAGCCGGTGATCTGCGCCTGCGCGCTGGCGCTTGCGCAAAGCAGGAATGCCATCGCGGCCAATATGCGGGGAAGGCGGGACATTGGCGTTGGTGCTCCTGAGTGCGCTGGCCGGAGGCGCGCTTGCTGGCGACCTGCTGACCAGGCCTTCAGCGGCAGCCAGAGAGGGCCAGTCATGAAAGGTTCCGATCCACTGCAAGATGGCGGGATGCCCGCGGATGCAGCAGCCTCGGAAATTACGCAGGCGCTGCGGCCATAGGCGCCAAGGCGGATGGAGCGGCGCGAGGCAGCCAAGCCGATGCCATGGGACGCCATTGGCCCTGCCGGTGCGGCCACCATTACGGAAGGCCGCCGCCGCGGGAAGGCTTGGGATGTACTCGATCCGGCCCTCGCCTAGGCGGGCGTGTGCCGGGGCGTGCGACGCCAGGCCGGCCCTGCGTAGTTTCCGGACCTACGCTCCCCTGCCATCCCCTGGCAGTGGGCGATAGCGGCACCCGGCACAGCCAGCACCACCCCCGATCAGTGTCCCGCAAGACCCCGCCGGGATGCAGCCCAAGCGCAAGCAAGAAATGTGTGCCAACGCTAGCCCGCAGAGAGAGGGAGCAGCAGCAATCAGGTGCCGATGCCACCCAGCGCCAAGTACTTCACCTCCAGGTAGTCCTCGATTCCGTACTTGGACCCTTCACGCCCCAAGCCGCTGCTCTTCATGCCGCCGAATGGGGCGACCTCGGTCGAGATGATGCCCTCGTTGCAGCCGATGATGCCGTATTCCAGCGCCTCCGCCACGCGGAAGATGCGGCCCACGTCGCGGGCGTAGAAGTAGGCGGCCAGCCCGAACTCGGTGTCGTTGCTCATTTCGATCGCCTCCGCCTCGTCCTTGAAGCGGAACAGCGCGGCAGCCGGGCCGAACGTCTCCTCGCGGAAGATGTCGGCCTCGCGCGTCACCCCGGTCAGGATGGTGGGCTGGAAGAACGTGCCGCCCAGCGCATGCCGCCCGCCCCCAAGCACCACCGTCGCGCCGCGGGCGACGGCGTCCTTGATGTGCGCCTCCACCTTCTCCACGGCGTCCATGTTGATCATGGGTCCCTGGGTGACGCCGTCCTCCATGCCGTTGCCGACCTTCAGCGCCTCGACGGCCACGCGCAGCTTCGCGGTGAACGCCTCGTACACCCCGTCCTGCACCAGCAGCCGGTTGGCGCAGACGCAAGTCTGCCCGGCGTTGCGGAACTTGCTGGCGATGGCGCCCACCACCGCCGCGTCCAGGTCGGCGTCGTCGAACACGATGAACGGCGCATTGCCGCCCAGCTCCATGCTGGCCTTCTTCACCGTCGGCGCGATCTGCGCCAGCAGCTTGGCGCCCACCTCGGTGCTGCCGGTGAAGCTCAGCTTGCGGACCACCGGGTTGGCCGTCAGCTCGCCGCCAATGGGGCCGCTCGGACCCGTGACCACGTTGCACACGCCGGCCGGCATCCCCGCCCGCTCCGCCAGCACGGCGATGGCGAGCGCCGAGAACGGCGTCTGGCTTGCCGGCCGCACGACGCCGGTGCAGCCCGCCGCCCAGCCGGGGCCGACCTTCCTGGTGATCATCGCCGCCGGGAAGTTCCATGGCGTGATGGCGGCGAACACCCCGATCGGCTCCTTGGTGACGATGATGCGCCGCCCCCGGGCGTTCTGCGGGATGGTGTCGCCGTAAACCCGCTTGCCCTCCTCGGCGAACCATTCGATGAAGCTGGCGGCGTAGGCGATCTCACCGCGACTTTCAGCCAGCGGCTTGCCCTGCTCGGCCGTCATGATGACCGCGAGGTCCTCGGTGTTCTCGATCATCAGGGTGAACAGCCGGCGCAGGATGGCGGCGCGGTCCTTGGCCAGCGTCGCGCGCCAGGTCGGGTAGGCGGCTGCGGCGGCCTCGATGGCGCGGCGGGTCTCGGCGGCGCCCAGGGCGGGGACGGTGCCGATGGTTTCTCCCGTGGCCGGGTTGCGGACGGTCACGGTGGCGCCGCTGTCGGCCTCGATCCAACGGCCGCCGACGCAGCACGCCTGGCGGAACAGGCTGGGGTCGCGCAGCGGCAGCGGGGCGGTCTGGTTCAGCATGGCAAGCTCCTCCCGGGATGGTGTTGCAGCGAGCATAGGCCGGCAGGACCTGGCTGTCAGCGCAGCCGGTCGCCGCTCACCCAGGCTTGTCCAAGGGCTTGCTTATCGGGCAGGCTTGTCCTCAACGCCGCGGACGCCGGAGGTTGTACGCAAACATCCCAATCCCCAGGACCGCATAGGCGATCGACACCCCCGCGGCGAGCGGCAGCCACCCAGCGTCCACTACCGCCACCTGGAACAGGCCGATCATCGCCACGAGCAACAGCACGCCGACGAGGGCCAGGACCATGCTGGCCATGTAGAACCGCCTGCGCCCGCGGAGGCTGGCCGTGTGTTCCGGGGCGTGCCATGGCTCCACTGGACCCATGGCGAACCCGTTGCTGTATCCAGCCCACAGCAGCAGCAGCGTGCCGAGCAGCAAGGCGCACATGCTGGCGGACAGCACCGTGCTAGGTCTTGATCCGCCACGCCGCGGCACGGCCGGGCTTGTCCACCTGCACCGCTCGGCCAAACGCCATCGCATCCGGCGCAACGTCCCGGGTGATGACGCTGCCGGCCGCGATGAAGCTGCCGTCGCCCAGGGCCACAGGCGCCACCAGCACGCTGGAGGTGCCGACGAACACGTCGCGGCCGATGGTCGTGCGGTGCTTGCGCACGCCGTCGTAGTTGCAGGTGATGGTCCCGGCGCCCACGTTGGTGCCGCTACCCACGGCGCAATCGCCGAGATAGGTCAGGTGCCCCACCTTCACCCCGGCCTCGAGGGTGGCGGCCTTCAGCTCGACGAAGTTGCCGACGTGCGCGCCCTCTCCGACCTGGGTGCCGGGGCGCAGGCGTGCGTGCGGGCCGATGCGGGCATACGGGCCGACCTCGCAGCCCTCCAGGTGGCAGAACGGCAGGATCTCGGCGCCGCTCGCGACGCTGACGCCGGGGCCGAACACCACGTGCGGGCCGACCGTCACGTCCGGGTCCAGCCGGGTGTCGGCACACAGGAACACCGTCCCCGGCGCCTGCAGGGTGGCGCCGCCGTCCATGGCGGCCCGGCGCAGCCAGTCCTGCACGGTCGCCTCGGCGTCGGCCAGCTCGGCGCGGGAGTTGATGCCGCGCAGCTCCGCCTCCGGCGCCTCCACGGCCACGACCTCGGCGCCATCGGCCCGGGCCAGGGCGACGCAGTCCGTCAGGTAGTACTCGCCCTTGGCCGAACTGGGCTGCACGGCGCGGAGCCAGCGGGTGAAGTCCGCGGCGTCGGCGCACAGCACGCCGGCGTTGCACAGGCCGATGGCGCGCTCGGCGTCCGTGGCGTCGGCCCATTCGACGATGCGCTCGACGGCGCCACCCTGCGCGACCACCCGGCCGTAGTGCCCGGGATCGGCGGGGCGCATGGCCAGCAACGCCAACCCGGCCTCGCGCCGGGCCGCGAGCAGGCGGCGCAGCGTGTCCGGGCGGATCAGCGGGTTGTCGGCATACATCACCGCAACGTCGCCTTCGCCGAAACGCGCCGCGGCCTGCAGCGCCGCGTGGGCGGTGCCGAGGCGGTCCGCCTGCACCACCACAGGATGCGGCGCGGCGGCGGCGGCCACCGCCTCCATCCCCGGGCCGACCACCACCACCACCCGGTCGAACACCTCGGTGCAACTGTCGATCAGGTGGCGCAGCATCGGCTTGCCGGCGATGCGGTGCAGCGCCTTGGGCAGGGTGGACTTCATCCGGGTGCCCAGCCCGGCGGCCAGCAGGACGGCTGTGGAGGTCATGCCCTTGCCCTAGCGCCCGCGTCGCGCGGTTGTCAAAGCGTGGGGATCAGCGCGCGGCCGCGGTCACATACATCGTGGCGGTGCCGAACCAGCGGGTGCGGAACTCGATCCGCACCGGCACCTGCTCGCCGCCCGGGGTGGTGGCGGCAAACCAGGCCGTGCCGTGCTGCGGCTCGCGCAGGCGGGTCTGGTCCTCGTCATGGATGAAGCCGCCCAGTTGCCGGCCCTCGAAGTCGCAGCGCAGGGCCAGGCCGCTGTAGCTGGAACGGCTGGTGGCCTCCAGTTGCTGCACCGAACCGGTACGGGCGGCCAGCTCGCTCAGGCGGCGGCCGTCGAAGGTGCTGATCCGGCCGTCGCACCGCCCAGTCGCGTTCACCTGGCGCACCAGCTCCGCCATGGCGCTGAGCGAGTCCACCGTTCCCGCCTGCTGCGTCTCCGGCACCGGGTCGCGCTCGTCCTCGTCTGGCGGGACCATCTGGCGGACCCGCGGCTCGTGGCCGGGATAGTCGATCTGTGTCACCCGTTGCATGCCGCCCAGGGTGCCGTAGCTGAAGTAGCGCCGCGGCTTCGGGTGCCCGGCTTCGAACACCCCCTCGGCTATGCTGTCGCTCTGGCCTTTGAACGCGAGCGCCAGGGTGCCGACAGTGTGTAACGCCAGGTGGACCTTGTAGGCCGTGGGCAGGATGTTCCAGTCCGCCTCCATCGCGAGCACCGGCAGGCCAGCGGCGTAGGCGGTGTAATGGAGATGGACATCCTCGGCCGCCGCCGGGCGTGCGGCGAGCAGGAGCAGGGCGGCGAGCGTCAGGTTGCGTACCATGGCGGCAGTCTGGGCAATGCGGCCGGGGGCCGCAACATGGCTTGCCCGCCCTTCGGCCTCATGCCAGCGTCTGATTGATCACAACGAGGCGAACCATGGCGAAGGCATACTGGATCAGTTGCTACCGGAAGGTGCACGACCCCGCGAAGCTGGCGGCCTACGGGGCGCTGGCCGGCCCGGCCATCACCGGCGGCGGCGGCCGGTTCCTGGCCCGCGGCGGCGCTGTGCAGCCCTATGAAGCGGGTGTGAAGGACCGGACGGTGCTGATCGAGTTTCCCAGCATGGACACCGCCATCGCCACCTATGGCAGCCCGGCCTAAAAGGCGGCGCTGGATGCGCTCGGCGACGGGGCCGAACGGGACGTGCGGATCACCGAGGGGCTGGAGTAGGCTGGGCAACCCCTAATGGCGCAGGGACCGTGCCGCCCGCTCCCTCCGGGCTAGCCGCAGCCTGACGACTTCGCTAGCAGTGTCCAAGACGGGGGCAATCCCAGAGGACCTCGGGAACGCCTACCCGAAGACGTCCGACGAGCGCCGGGACAAGTTGCAAGCCATACACGAGCAGCTCACGGATTAGGGTGTCACGGTAGACCCGAGTCGCCGATCCCGTCCGGCAAGCTGGTCCAGCACGGCTCCTTCTAGGTTCAGCACGTCGTGGTCCGTCGCAACCGCTTCTACGCTGGATGCCCCACGTTCCCACACGGGCTACGGCCCGTAGCCAGGCCAGCCGTAGTAGCCGTGCAGCCGCCGCTCGTAATCCCGGTCGATGATGGCAGCGGGGTCCCAGGGCGGGCTGGCCTTGATCTTGTCCCGCGACAGGTCGGTGCTGACCTCGTGTCCCGACCAACTGACCTCCCGCACCGCATGGGGCGAGATCAGGACGTGCTGGCCGAACCACCAGTTCCTGGTACCGACGACCAGGTAGCGGGTGGCCCAGGTCTCGTCGTCGATCAGGAAGTTCTCGACGTGCCCAATCGCGCCGTCCGTCGCCTGGACATGGTAGCCGGTGACGGCGACCATGCTGCGCAGGTGCGGGTCGCCGTCATCGCGGCGCCTGTCATCCAGGAGCACGTCGTCCCGGGGTCCGTTGAGCACCCCGACCTCGCCGGGGTAGGGTGTCCCTGCCAGGGGCATGCCCATCATGCCGCCAGAGCCGCCGAACAGGTTGCCGCCGCCCCAGAGCGGATCCCAGCTGTAGTAGCCATACAGGTTGTCCTGCATCTGCAGCGATACCGGCTCGTCCTGCGCGATGTCGGGACTGCTTTCCACCTGCGCCTTCGTCAGCCGCACCGGCAGCACCTGCTGGCCGAAGTCAGCGCGGCCGATGGCCGAGGGATGGAGCAGGATCTTGCGGCCGGGCAGCCAGTTGCCGGTGTCCACCACCAGCCAGCGCATCTTCCAGGTCCTGTCGTCGAACAGGAAGTCGCTGACGACGCCGATCTCGCCGTCGCTTGCCGCGATGGTGTAGTTCTTCAGGGCCGAGCCTACGAGCAGCATGGCGTGGTTCCTTCCAGATGATCCCGGCTGCTTGCAGCCGCTCGTTATCAGATGCGTCCGGGCAGGCCGGCTTGGCAGGCTCGGAAACTACCTAGGCCCCCACCTCGACCGCCTTGCCCCGGCGCAGCTCATGCGGTGTGCCATGGACGTACAGCGTCATCGGCTCCCCTTGGTCCATGGCCGCGCTTACGGCCAGCCCGCCCTGCGTGATCGCAATCCTGATGCGGCGCCCGCGCCAATGAACGCAGAAGGCAAGGCTGCACCAGCGTTCCGGCAGTTGCGGGTCGAGCGCCAGGCCGTCATCGCGCAAGGCGACGCCCGCGAAGCCGAACACGGCCGTGAGCCACACCCCGCCGAGCGCCGCCATGTGGATGCCGCCGTCCAGCGCCGCATGGGTGTCCGCCAGGTCGATGGCAGCCGCCCCCTCGAAGAAGCGCAGCGCCGCTCCGCTGTAGCCCAGCCGGGCCGCGGCGACGCCGTGCATGGCCCGGCTCAGCGAGCTGCCGTGGCTGCAGCGCGGCTCGTAGAAGTTGAAGTTGCGCGCCGCCGCATCGCCCGGGAACTCCTCCGGCAGCAGCATCAGCAGCGCCACGACGTCGGCCTGCTTGATGACCTGGCTCCGGGCCATCCGCTCCCGCCCGAGCACCACGTCCATCGGGACCGACCGTCCGGCATAGGCCAGGAGGTCAACGTGTTCGAGGCCGAAGTAGCCCGCGAACTGCTCGAACACGCCGGTCTCCGGGTCAAGGCCCGCCGCCATCGCGTCCGCGGCGGCGGCCCATTGCGCCACCTCCGCCTCGTCCAGGCCGATGCGGTGCGAGAGGCGCGCCCACTCGCCCGGCCAGCGGGCGCGCAGCAGGCCCGCCACTTCGGCTGCACGCCGGATGTTCCAGCGCGCCATGACGTTGGTGAAGGCGTTGTCGTCGATGGTCTCGTGGTACTCGTCCGGCCCGATCACGCCGCGGATGTGGCGGCGCCCGTCCGCCTCCAGCTCGGCGCGGCTGACCCAGAACCGCCCGGTCTCCAGCAGCATCTCGGCGCCGGCTCCGGTCAGGAACGCCTCGTCGCCGGTCGCCTGCCAGTACTGCCAGACGGCATAGGCCACATCGGCAGTGATGTGCTGCTCCTGGGTGCCGCACAGGATCGGCACGATCTTGCGGTCCGGGCCGACTGCCTGCTCCGGCGTTGTCTCCGCGCCCGTGCCGGCGGACTCCCACGCATACATGGCGCCGCGCCAGCCCGATGCGGACGCCTTGGCCCGCGCGGCGTCCAGGGTGCCATGGCGGTACATCAGCAGTGCCCGGGCGGCCTCGGGCCAGGTCAGGGTGTAGAACGGGAGCAGGAAGATCTCGGTGTCCCAGAACACGTGCCCGTGGTAGTCGCTGCCCGTCAGCCCCCGGGCGGCGACCGACACGCTGGGATCGTCCGGGTTGGCGGCGCCGTTCAGGTGATAGGCCGCGAAGCGCAGGGCCTGCTGGGCCACCGGGTCGCCTTCGACGACCACGTCGCTGCTCTGCCAGCGCCGCACCCAGGCCGCCTCGTGCGCGGCCAGCACGCCGCGCCAGCCCAGGCGCGTCGCGGCGTCAAGCCGGCCCTGCGCCTCCCCACCTGTATCCGCGTCCGGCGTGTCGCCCCGCGCCACGGCGACGAGGCGGTGGAAGCAGGCGACCTGGCCGGGGTGGGTCCGCCACTGCCATGTGGACGCGAAGGGGCCTGTCCTGCCCGGGGCCAGCACCTGGCCGTCCAACTCCAGCGACGACGCTGCCGCCATCGCCAGGCGCTTGCCGGACGAGTGCGTCCGCCACACTGCCGCATCCTGCGCCAGCCAATCGGCGTCCAGGCCGAAATCGAGGCCGCCGAACGACGCTTCGAACGTGACCTCGACCTCCCCGGCGCCGGCTTCCAGCCGGATTAGTTGCAGTCCCAGGCGGCGGTCTGCCAGCGAGACCAGGCGCAGCGTCCGCAGGCTGAAGGCCAGGCCGGGCACCCCCACGAGGTCGCCGCCGACCAGCAGCGCCCCCCGCCGCATGTCGAGCGTCCGGGTGTGCGACGAGACCTCGTCGGGGTCGCGGATCAGCGGCCCCTTTGGCAGCGTGACGCGGATCTGCAGCCAGTCAGCGACCGGGACCAGGGCAGGTATCGGCTGCTCGGCGCCCCGGCTGTCGAACAGCCCGGCGACAAGGGTGCAGGGCGGAACCAGGTGCTGCGCCCCGGCATTGACCGCCCGCCCGCCGCGCACGCCCAGAAAGCCATTGCTGACCGCGAACCGGGACTCCCGGCTGCTGTCGCGCAGGGGATCGAGGCCGTCCTGGCGGATGACCCACGCCGGGCTGGCTGTCGGCTCAAGCGCCTGCCGCATCGGTCATGTCCCCTTCACGTGGGGTGGCGGCAGAGCCGGCCCTGGGCAAGTCCGTCGAGCGCGATGTCGTCCAGGCTCGTCACCACCAAGTCCGCGCCAGCCGATGCCAGCGTGGCGGCGTCGCCGAGGCGGGCGACGCCCAGCGCTGCCATGCCGCCCGCACGCGCGGCCTGCACGCCGGCGGGCGCATCCTCGACGACGAAGCAGCGGGCAGGCGCCATGCCCAGCTCCTTTGCCGCGAGCAGGAAGAGTTCCGGGTCCGGCTTGCCGCGCCGCAGGTCGCGCCCGCACACGTTGACGCCGAATGCATCCAGCAGGCTCCCGCCATCGGCGAGGCGGATCGGCTGCATCATCGCATTGGCGTTCTTGGACGACGACGCCACCGCCATGGGCCAGCCGAGCGCCTTGACCGCGGCTACGAACCGGAGGGCGTCGGGGAAGGCTGCGACGGCGCCGGCTCCGATCAACGCCAGCAGCCGCGCCTGCTTGCGCGCAGCATAGGCTGGCGCCTGCTGCACCGCATCCGGCACGCCCAGCGCCTCCAGCGCGGCGCGCGCGCCGTCTAGGCGCGGCTTGCCGGCGACCTGGGCCTGATAGGCCGCCGTGGTGAACCGGGCCGGGTCGGCCAAGCCGGCCAGCGCCTCGCGCCAGGCGCGCTCGTGCGGGGAGGCCAGCAGGACGCCGTCCACGTCGAAGATGCCTGTGGCGAGCAGCGGGCCTGTCACGCCGCAGACGCCCCGGCGCTGGACCGGAAACGCAGCACGGACAATGCGAAGAACACGGCCCCCAGTCCGGCGACGGCCAGGTAGTCCCGGTAAACCAGGCCCAGCCCCGCGCCGCGGAACAGGATCGCCTCGGCGAAGCTGACGAAGTGCGTGGACGCCACGCCCTGCATGATGACCTGCAAAACGCGCGGCTCGCTCTCCAGCGGCGTGTTGCCGCCGGACAGCATCTGCATCGGCAGGAACACCAGCATGAACAGTAGGCCGAACTGCGGCATCGACTGCACCAGCGTCGCCAGGAACAGCCCGACCGCCAGCGCATAGAACAAGTAGAGCGCCACGCCACCCATGAACAACGGGATCGAACCCGCGACCGGCACGGCCAGCAGCCCGCGCACGACGAAGTACAGCGACAGCGCCGTTGCCACGAAGATGACGAACCCGTTGGCCAGCACCTTGGCCGACGCGATCTCGACTGGCGACAGCGGCAGGGTGAGCAGGTGGTCCATCGTCCCGTGCTCGCGCTCGCGGATCACCGCGGACCCGCACAGCAGGATGGCCAGCATCGTGATGTTGTTGATGATGCCGGTTATCGCCATGAACCAGCCCGGCGTCGCGTTCGGGTTGAAGGCCAGGTGGACCGTCAGCGCCACGGCATCGGGCGGCACCCGGTCCGTGCGCGACAGGGTGCGCTTAATCTCGGCTAGGATGATCTGCTGCACATAGCCGGACCCGACGCCGGCCTGCATGGCGGCGGTGGCATCGACGTTGACCTGCACCACCGGCTGCCGCCCGGCCTGCACGTCGCTCTGGAAGCGCGGCGGGATGTCCACGACGAACGTGTAGCGCCCCGTGTCCATCAGCCGGTCGATGTCGCCGGCCCCAACGGATTGGGCAGGCTTGAAGTAGGGCGGCAGGAAGTCCTGGCCGATGGCGCGGGACAGTTGCGACCCGTCCTCGTCGGCGATGGCGACCGTGGCGTTGTGCACCTCCTGCGACGTGTTCTGCGCCTGCGAGACGATGGCGAACGTGAAGGTGTAGATGATCAGCCCCAGCAGGAAGAAGTCGCTGAGCAGGCTTCGCACCTCCTTCACCGCCAGCCACAGCACGTTCAGCAGGGACCGCCGCACGCCCTTACCGCTCCTGCTTGCGGAGCAGCACCGTGCTCAGCCCAAGCAGGCCCGGCACGAACAGCGCGAGCAGCAACATCGTGGGGGCGAGTTCGGCAAATCCGAGCGACTTGGTGAACGTGCCCATGGTGATGGGCAGGTAGTAGGTCATCGGGAACAGCCGCCCGATCACCGCGCCCGCCCCGGTGTTGGACGACACCGGCGCCATCATCCCGGCGAACTGCGTCGCCGGCAGGACGGTCAGGATGGCGGTGCCGAACAGGGCGGCGATCTGCGTGCTGGCGAACACCGAGATCAGCAGCCCGTAAGCGGTCGTCGCATAGACGTAGATCAGCGTCCCCACCGTGAGCGCCAGCACGCTGCCCTTGACCGGAACGCCGAACAGCAGCACCGCCATGAGCGCGGTGAGGACGAAGGCAGCCATGGCCAGCCCGACGTAGGGGAGCTGCTTGCCCAGGATGAACTCGGCCCGGGTGACCGGCGTGACATACAGGTTGGTGATCGAGCCGAACTCCTTTTCCCGCACGACGGCAAGCGCCATCATGATGGCCGGGACCAGGGCCAGCAGCATGGCGATGACCGTTGGGACCAGCGAGTTGACGCTGTCAAAGTCCTGGTTGTAGCGGAACCGGGTATCGACCGTGGCCGGCGCGGCTGCGGTGGCGCTGCGGCCCTGCGATGCCGCGAGGCCGGTCAGGTAGAGTTGCTGCACGCCTTCCAGGTAGCCTCGCGCCGTCTCGGCGCGGAACGGCATCGCCCCATCCACCCAGGCCCCCACGCTGGCCGGGCGGTCGCGCCGCACGTTGCGTCCGAAGCCCGCCGGGATGTCCAGCGCCAGCTTCAGCTCGCCGCTCGCCAGGCGCTGCTGCAACTGGTCCGCGCTGGCGATGGACGACTGCTCGGTGAAGTAGATCGAGCCTTGGTACTGCCTCGCATACCTGCGGCTTTCCGGCGTCCTGTCCTGGTCATACACCGCATACGGCAGGTGATCGACATCCGTATTGGTGCCGTATCCGACGACCAGCATCAGGAATGCCGTGCCAAGGACCGAGAACGACAGCCGGATCGGGTCCCGCCGAAGCTCAAGCGCCTCGCGCCGCGCGTAGGCCAGCATCCGCTGCGGGCTGAACAGGCGCTGCCGCGGGCGCGGCGCGGCGGATTGCTGTGGGGCCTGGGGTGGGGGCGCGATGCGCTCCTTGTCGGTCGCCGCCTCCAGGCAGGCGATGAAGGCGTCCTCCAGCGCCGGGCCGCCCCACTGCTGCACGACCTCGGCGGGGGTGCCTTTGACCAGCACGCGGCCAGCGTTCATCAGCAGGATGTGGTCGCAGCGCGCGGCCTCGTTCATGAAGTGCGTCGAGATGAAGATCGTTGTGCCGTGCTTGCGCGAGAGATCGCCGAGCAGCGCCCAGAACTGGTCGCGCGCCAGCGGATCGACGCCCGATGTCGGCTCGTCCAGCAGCAGCACCTGCGGCTCGTTGATGACGGCCACGGCCAGGGACAAGCGCTGGCGGATGCCGAGCGGCAGGTCGGCCGCGAGGGTGCCGAGGTGGGCGCCCAGGGCGAACGTCGCCACCAGCTCCTCGATGCGCGCCTGGGCCTTCGCTGGCTCGATGCCATACAGCCGCGCGTGCAGGGCCAGGTTCTGCTGCACGGTCAGCTCCGTGTACAGCGAGAATAGTTGCGACATGTAGCCGACCCGGTAGCGCATGGTCGTGTCGGAGGCATCGACTTGCTTGCCGAACAGCAGGGCCGTGCCGCTGGTCGCGGGCAGCAGGCCCGTCAGCATCCGCATCGTCGTCGTCTTGCCGCAGCCGTTGGAGCCGAGGAAGCCGAAGATCTCGCCCCTCTCGATGCTGAAGCTCACGTCATCGACGGCGGTGAAGTCGCCGAAGCGCCGCGTGAGGTTGACCGCGCTGATGGCGGCCTCGGCGGCGGCGGCCTGCAAGGGCGGGATGTCCGGACGGATGCGGGTGGCGCGCACCGCCGCCGGCAGCAGGGCGATGAACGCCTCGTCCAGGGTGTCGCAGCCGGTCTGCTGCCTGATCTCGGCGGGCGTGCCGGTCGCCAGCACGGCGCCGTCGTTCATGGCCACCAGCCGGCCGAACCGCTCGGCCTCCTCCATGTAGGCGGTCGCCACGATCACGCTCATGCCGGGCCGCCCGGCGCGGATGCGGTCCACCAGGTCCCAGAACTGGCGGCGGGACAGCGGGTCCACGCCGGTGGTGGGTTCGTCGAGGATCAGCAGGTCCGGGTCATGGATCAGCGCGCAGCACAGGCCGAGCTTCTGCCGCATCCCGCCGGACAGCTTGCGGGCGGCCCGGTCCGCGAACGGCGCGAGACCGGTGGCGTCCAGCAGCGCCGCCGTGCGCTGCCCACGCTCGGACGCGCCCTGGCCGAACAGGCGGGAGAAGAAGGCGATGTTCTCCCGCACCGTCAGGTCCGGATATAGGTTGCGGCCCAGCCCCTGCGGCATGTAGGCGATGCGGGCGCACACGGCGCTGCGGTGCCGGGCCTGGGTGAAGTCGCCGCCGAACACCTGCACCTTGCCCGCCTGCACCTGCTTCGCCCCGGCCAGGATGCCCAGCAGGGTGGACTTGCCAACGCCGTCCGGGCCGATCAGCCCGACCATCTCGCCGGCGTGCAGCTCCAGCGACGCGCCGTGCAGCGCGGCCTGCTTGCCGTAGCGGTGCCAGATGCCTTGCAGGTCGGCGACGGGTCCGCCCGCGCCCGTCATTGCGGGCTATTGAGGGGCAGGCTGGCGAGGGGCGGGCTGGCGGCGCGCTGCAAGAATGCGGGCCATGCCGTCTTCGGGTCGGTGCGGATGTAGGCCAGGCCGGGCAGGCCGGAGCGAACCTGCGCTTCGTGCAGGCGCAGCAGCTTGGGGTCGATGCGGACGCGGATGCGGAACATCAGCTTGTCGCGTTCCGACTGGGTCTCGACCGTCTTGGGCGTGAACTCGTTCTGCGAGGCGATGAACATGACGCTCGCGGGGATCGGCCGGCCTGGCAGCGCGTCGAGCAGCAGGACCGCGTCATCGCCGAACTTCACCAGTCCTGCCTGCCCGGTCGGCAGGAAGATGTCCATGTAAACGTAGGTCACGTCCAGCATGGTGTACACCTTGCCGCCCGCCGGGAGCACCTCGCCCACGTTGGCCAGGCGGTACTCGATGGGGCCATCCTTTGATGCCACGAGGGTGTCGTCGTCGATGTTCACCTGGATCAAGTCGGCGTTGTGGACCGACATCTCGACCCCGGCCGTTGCGGCGGCGATCTGCGCCTCGGCCACGTGGTAGGCGCCGAAGGCGACGTTGAACTGCGACTGCCGTTGGTCCAGCACCTCCCGGGTCTCGTCGCCCCGGGTGACCAGGGTGCGGGCCATCTGCAGCTCCTGCGCGGTCAGCCTCACCTGGCTGCCCATCTCCACCAGGTTCGCCTGATTCTGCACGATGGCCTGCTGGGCTTGGGCGGTCTGCGCCTGCGCCTGCGCCAGTTGCGCATGCAGGTCGCGGGTGTCGATGCGGGCGACGACCTGGCCGGCCTTCACCCTGTCGCCCTCGTCCACCAGGATTTCGGCGATCCGGCCGGCGAACTTGGTGCTGATGTCGATCTCGTCGGCTTCGAGCCGTCCGTTGGAGAAGACGATGCCCGGCGGCAGCCCGGGCGCGCGGTGCAGCCACCAGTAGCCGCCGCCCGCGCCCACGCCCAGCACCAGGACGGCCGCCGCCAGCTTGGGCCACCAGCGCCGCCGGGCTGGCGGCGGCGCGTCGGGACCTGTGCTGGCGGGCAGGGTTCCAGGCGTGGGCGCGGGGTCGCTCTGGGGTGCAGCCGTCGCCGCCGGGGCGACCGCTTGGTCCATCACCCGCGTCCTCCCCGGGCGGGACGCTTGCCCGGCTTGCACCTGGGGCGGATAGGGGCGGCCGAGGCGCAAGCGGCAGGCCTGGCCGCTGCCATGCTGATCATCACAAGCTGCCGGTGCTGGGGTCGCTGCTGTGGTAGGCCATGATGCGCTCCTTGCCCGGTCCGCCACGAGGTTGCGGCACATGGGGCGCGCCGCCGTCCAAGACCGGATGTTGACGGCGCAGGCTATGGCATGGGCGGGCGGAACAGCAGGCTCGGGAACTACCTATGCGGGCGGTTGTCTGGGATCAGGTCACTGCCGTTTGGTGCGCAAACGCCTGGCGCCGCCGCTGCCATAGGCGCCCTTCTATTTCCGCATCAGCTCGCGCCAGTCCTGCTCGTGCAACTGCACGCCGAACCGCTTGGCAGCGTCCTGGATGCGCTGCCAAGCCGCCTCCCGCTCGGCGTCGCTGACCCCCTCAACCTGGCTGAAGCGCGCGACGGCGGAGCGGACGTGCCCGGCATCCTCCAGCGGCTCCTTGCGCTGGGCCGCGAAGGCGAACTCGCGCCCTGGGAGGTCATGCCGGCCTTGGCTGGTCAGCTTTGCCAAACGATGTCCTTCATGACGAGGTCCAACCCATGCGCCCTGGCCGTGCTGCTGTATAGCATGGGGAGCATGATCGGCCGCGTGCTGGGGGTGAGCGGCATGGCGGTGCTGAAATGGGTGCGCGCCGAAGCGGCCCGCCGCCGCTTGCTCGATAGGGCCGGCCTTGCCGGCAAGACGTTCGTCACCGATGACTGGGAGGGCTACCGCTGGGTGATCCCGGAGGACCAGTTCACCGGCAAAGACCTGACGTTCCCCATTGAGCAGGACAACAGCAACGTCGGACATTGTCTCATGCGTTCCTGGCGCCGCACCAAGGTAGTGCCCAAGTGCCGCACCATGGTGGACCTGTCGCTGCGCCTGCTGCACCACCTGCAAGACCCGTCGATCTTCGCCAGATGCGCCCAGCAACTTGCGACTATCTTCGGTTGGAACTCGCACTGATTGAAATACCACCGCGTTCTATTGCATACTGCGTGTGGCGCGAGTTCATAGCTGCATCTGGTGGGCTAGGTCATGGATAGCCGCATGGCACGTGCCTCAACCATCGCATCCACATTTGCAGCCGGGATCAGGCAAAGCGGAGCCGCGGCCGCCTCAGGTGCGGCATCCGAGACAGCAGGCGCCGATCCCGCTTGCGCCCAGGAACCGATCCACATCCCGGGCACCATCCAGCCGCATGGCGCCATGCTGGTGGTGGATCCCTTGCGCGACTGGACTGTGGTCGCCGCCAGCCGCAACGCGATCGGGATGCTGCATGCCTTCGTATCCGCGGAGGGGGCC